>Ga0099364_10007935_pt1 | contig 15040 bp, 11 predicted proteins | sample TergutTh196P3_FD_73070 | JGI IMG/M metagenome (GOLD analysis project Ga0099364, IMG submission 73070) | Microcerotermes parvus P3 segment gut microbial communities from Pointe-Noire, Republic of the Congo - Th196 P3 | ecosystem: Host-associated > Arthropoda: Insects > Digestive system > Gut ... | reverse complement strand
GCTTGTCCGCCCGGATACGCCCAGATGGTATCGACTCCCGCATTGACGAGAGATTGAATCAAAATATCTGCGCCGCTCAATTGGACGGCGGGAGCGGGTTGTTCTGTTGTAGCGCGTGAGGTCTTCGGCATGAATTCGATAAATGTGATGACTCGCTTCCATTATAACGGATTCGCCGGGTTTTGTTAGAGGGGAAATTACACGCTTTGCGTTTCAAACATTTTCTCATATCGCGAAAACAAAAATACCGTATTTCGTATTTTGCCTAAATTTAATTTTCCGAACAAGGCTAACGTTATTAAGGGGGGAAGTGTAATGACGGCACGCTTCAAAAAGTGTAAAATTACAGGGCTGGCGGTAAAAATTATCAAAGAACAAACAGAGCTCGGTGCGGCAGCACCGGACGCTGTTTGTTCTTTGGGGAACCTCTAATATACTGCGGCACGGCAATAATTTTCCTTTTTCCCTTCGTGTCTCCTTTATGCCCTTTGTGTCTTTGTAGCTAATCCTTTTCTAACCACAAAGGCACAAAGAACACAGAGATTCACAAGGAAAAAAGAGCAGTCATTGGCGTTGTACGGTATAATACAAAATCCTTTACGCCCTTTGCGGTTAAATCTTTTTTTACCGCAAAGGGCGCAATGTTGATTTCTGGCGAAACGCTTATCCAGCGTCCAAATCCACCGTTGCAAAGTAATCGTCCATCGTTTCTGCTCGGCGAATTAACCGGACACTGCCGTCTTCCTGCAAGAGCAATTCGGCACAGCGCAGTTTGCCGTTGTATTGAAAACCCATCGCATAACCGTGCGCTCCCGTATCGTGAATTGCTAACAAATCTCCAATGTCAATGGCAGGCAAGTCCCTGTTCACCGCAAATTTATCGCAGTTTTCACAGAGCGAACCAACGACATCCAACGTCTCCGCCGCCGGCGCCCGCTCCTTTCCCAGCACCGTAATATGATGGTACGCACCATACATGCCCGGTCGCATCAGGTTTGCCATACACGCATCAACACCGACGTAATTCTTGTAAATGCTCTTTCTGTGAATGACACGCGTGATGAGCGTGCCCGACTCCGCCGCAATATATCGACCCGATTCCGCACAAAGCCGAAGCGACATTTTTGCCTTGTCGTACTCTTCCTGAATGTCTGTTCCGATGCGAGACATGTCCAGCGGCGTTTGATCCGGTCGGTAAGCGACCCCGAAGCCGCCGCCGAGGTTGATGAATTCGATTCGGATTCCAACTTGCCGCTCAATTTCCAAAGCGAGTTCAAAAAGCGATTTGGCGGTAAAGCGGAAAAAGTCGGCTTGAAGCATATTAGAAGCGATCATTGTGTGCATTCCGAAACGCTTAACACCCCGCTCTTTGGCAATTTTGTACGCCTCAAACATTTGTTCCGTAGTGAGTCCATACTTTGCTTCGACAGGATTGCCGATGACGCTCTGCACTTCGCGTAGGTTGCCAGGATTCCATCGGAACGAAAGCAACTCCGGCAGCGCTCCGCCGAGACATTTTTCTAAAAAATCGATATGCGTGATGTCATCGAGATTGATCACCGCACAGAGTTCATTCGCTTTGATATACTCTTCGGCAGGTGTGTTGTTGGCGGTGAACATAATATTTTCGCCGATGATGCCGACGTGTTCGCAGAGTACGAGTTCCGGCAGGCTGGAGCAATCGCCGCCGAGGTTTTCGCTCTGTAAAATGTCCAGTAGGGTCGGATTAGGATTTGCTTTGACGGCAAAGTATTCTTTGAATCCGGTGTTCCAATCGAAGGCGTCAACGAAGTTTCGGGCGGTGCGCCGCAGCGTCCGCTCGTCATAGAGATAGAACGGAGTCGGATACTGTTCCGTCAGACTTTCAACAAAATCGCGGGAAAAGGGAAGCGTTTTCATTTTAGGGATTATATCATATTATACTGGACTTGTTCCATAACCTCGTCATTCCGTGAAAACGGGATACACATAACGCAACTAATTCGCCATAACTTCCGGCGTCGTAAACGGTTACGACTTATACCTCGCCGAAAGTTTCCTATCATTGTACACCAAACCATCTCTTTGTCAAGCATGACGTATCGTCTTTGGAATCCAGATGAGAAAGTATGGAATCATTTGAAGTGTCAAGAACTGCCATCTTACTAAGCTAGGGCACATCAAGCCAAAACGAAGGAAGAACTAAAAGAATTAACACATAATAAATTACAAAAAATGGCAGACAATCCAAGCCTGTTGCGAGGAATATACTTCCGATGCTATGTTGCAGATTTTTTGCGATGACCTATAGTATCGAGTGTTCTTGTTCGATGGCGAGTCGTTTCTCTTTTACTCGAACAGTTCCGACTTTTTTTATCCAATCGAGTTCTACTTTGAGTCGACCGATTTCTTGATAGAGTTCGTCGTGGGTGCGGTCGTCGGATTTCTTCTTGATTCTTTTGTCTTGAAAGACTTGTTCGGCGTTGTCGAAAGGAACTGAAAAATGAAAAATTCACCCCGAAGCCCCCTGACGGAAACACAGTCGATTACGATGGCGACTCTGTTTGTTGCGAACGAAACATTCACCCGCCAAGGCTGTAAGCGCCAATTTTCCCCGTTTTTGTCAAGTAATCGATGACTTCCTGTGCGAGTTCCTCCGGCGTTTTGCTGCCGCTTTCGAGAATAATCTCCGCTTGCGAAGGTGCCTCATAAGGATCATCAATGCCCGTAAAGCCTTTAAGTTCGCCAGAACGTGCCTTCTTGTACAACCCCTTCGGGTCTCGCCGCTCGCACACTTCAAGCGGGGTATCGACAAAAATTTCGATGAAGTCCCCCTCCGGTAACAATTTACGAACCCTATCTCTATCAATCCGATAGGGACTGATAAACGCTGTAATCGCAATGAGACCCGCCTCGGAAAACAGTTTTGCTACCGCTCCGACACGCCGAATGTTTTCCTCCCTATCCCGTGCGGAAAAACCGAGTCCGAACCGCTTGGAAAACTCTTCGTCATGGATTTCCTTGAGCATTCCAGCACCGGCATTGAGACCATGCCTGACGTTATCGCCATCGAGAACGAAACTGTGCTTGCCCATCTTGTAGAGCATGTGATCTACAACATTGGCAACGGTACTTTTACCGCTTGCACTTAAACCGGTAAACCAAAGGACGCATCCTTTGTTGCCGTTGAGGATTTCTTTTTCCTGTCGGGAAACGGCATGGTTGTGCCAAAATACTTCTGCGCTAGACATCGTTTGCAGGGGTGAACTGATTTTACGCCCATTTTCGCAGAAATGTGATAATTGGCAAGAGGGTGCCAGTCATAAAGACGGGTGGGTTAAATCTTTTTGGGAATTTTCCTTGCGATTTCCCATTGGTGGGAGTACAGTACGCCGCAGATGCGGGCAATTCTGTTCGCCCGCTCCACCTGCCAACACACACGTCTGCTTCTAACATGCTCACTAAAACCAGCACAATGTCGGGCTTACGGAGGAATCGTAAATTAATAACCGATCCAGTGTCTGTATCACGAAAGTTGCTATTTTTCCTCGCACAAAGACACAAAGGGCACGAAGGAGTTTAAATTACCGGAACGTTCCTTGGTGTTCTTTGTGCCTTTGTGCGAAACATAACAATTACACGGAAAAGGTGATGTAACCTGATAAATTACAAAACGTTGCGACAAAGAGCGACTAATTAGTTGCTACACTTGGGGTGGACTGATAATATTGGACAGAAAACGGTCTTGAACAAGTTATGAACGTGTCCGTGTTTGCAAGTCGGTTGACCGTCCGAAACCGACATGATAAAATCCAACATCCGGTGAAGCAGAAGCGAGCAATGCTGGAGAGCAACTCGACAAGGAATAACCGGATCGTAAAAGCCGATGCTTCGACTCAATGTCCACCAATATTCATACTATCGGTCATTCGAGGTGGGTGATTATTTGTCCCCAAGTAAACATTATCGGCGGCATTGTCCATGACGTGATTGCATTCGGCGAACATGGTGTCGAGGTGTTCGTGGAGGAGTTCGTGAATGTTGGAGGAATCGAGGGATGTCTTGGTCGGCATAATGTACGTCCTTGTAAAAATTGATTGAAAGTTGCTGAGTTACGGCATACATTCTAGCATACTCCTCCCAAACTTTTACACACCCGCTTGCAAGCTTGCAAACTCTGTACGACGGATACGATTGCCGAAGATACACCGAAATGGTACAATTGGGTAGCCGATGTCATTCGATTCCAGCCCTCTATGATTCGCTTATCCTTTGCACTTTTCGCTTGTTTACTCTTCTCCACAGCCTCGGCTGAAGAATGGAAAGAAGCATTGCAACTCCCTTTCGGTTCTAATTCGCAAGTCCCCCGGGCTTCATTCGACATCAGGAAAAACTTCGATCTCTCGGCGACCGATGAGATACACATCACGTTTTCCGTTGACCATCCCGAGGCGGTCGGTTCTGTCGTCCTCTATTTCCGTAGTGGCGGCGGGTGGTACAAAATGTACGGCAATGTAGAAAAAGCCGGTGTACAAACGCTCGTCTTTCCACTGTCGAGCCGCAGTACCGAGGATACCCCAGCGGGACTCGATAAAATCGACCTTCTCCGCTTGTCTTTCTGGCGAGGCAAAAACGTCGATGCAACGGTCGAACTACACGGCTGGGAACTCACATCCTATCCGATTGTTGCGTTGAATCCCACAGAAAGCAGGTCGGAACACGGCGCAAGAACGCTCACCCGGCAATTCCAAAATCTCATCACCTCTTATGGCGCCGATGTCGGTATGATTGAACAAACCAATCTTTCGGACGCATCGCTCAAAAATCGGCGAGTCGTTATTCTGCCGCTCAATCCTGACATCACAGACGAACAGGTTGCGACACTCAAGAGATTCATCGAGTCCGGCGGAAAACTGATGGCGTTTTATCGGCTTCCCGACGAGTTGAAACGGACACTCGGTTTCGCACCCGGCACTTACGTCCGTTCGCCGGAAGGAACCGGTGCTTTCGCCAAAGTCCTTTTTGATGCTCCGTTTATCCAAGGTTTCGGCGAAGGAATACCAGCATCTTTTGAACAGCAATCGTGGAACATTTATTCGGCGAAGCCGCTCACTGACTCTGTCAATTTCAATGCGAAGATTGCCGCCGTTTGGGTTGATGCTTCCGGTCAAACTACGGATCACGCCGCCCTGCTGGTCAGTGGTCGCGGTGCCTTTTTTTCACATATATTGGTGGAAGGCGATAATGATAAGAAGCGGGATACCGTGCTTGCGCTGTTGGCGAAGTGGTCGCCCGACCTGTGGTCGGGCGTGATGAAGAAACGGCTCGACAACTTGTACGCCGTCGGCGGAACGCCTTTTGAGACGGAAGAAGAGAGTGCGGCACGAATTGCAAAGATCAATCAAAAGATCAAACCGCTGATAGATGCCGAAGACGCACGCCGGTTCTGCCTCGCCTTTCCGGCTCTTCGTGCGGAAATAGCGGAGGAATACGTCCGGTCGTTGCCGAACAAATCGGGGGAACTGCGGCTCTGGTGGGAACACGCCGGAACCGGTGCATATCCCGGCGACTGGGAACGGACAATGAAGGAACTCAAAGAGAATGGTTTCAATGCCGTCGTTCCCAATATGCTCTGGGGCGGACTGGCACATTACGACAGCAAGTTGCTTCCTCACAGCCAAACATTCGAGCGGTACGGAGATCAGATTGAGCAAGCCGTCCGTGCCGGTAAAAAACATGGAGTAGAGGTTCACGTCTGGAAAGTCAATTATAACTGTTCCAATGCGCCTCGTGAGTTTATCGAGGCGATGCGTTTGGCGGGACGCACTCAAGTCAAGTTCGACGGTACGCCGGGAAACTGGCTCTGTCCGTCGCATCCTGAAAACCGAAAACTCGAATGGGAAACAATGGTCGAAGTTGTCAAAAATTATGATGTCGATGGTATTCATTTCGATTACATCCGGTATCCAGACAGTGAACATTGCTATTGCGATGGTTGCAAGGAGCGGTTTGAAAAGCACATCGGCGAAACTCTTACTGACTTTCCTCGTGTAACACGCACCGCACAATGGCGGAGTAAGTTCGACGATTGGCGTTGTGAACAGATCACGGCGTTAGTGGCGGATGTGCATCGGGAAGCGAAGGCGGTGAAGCCGATGATCAAGATTTCTGCGGCGGTTTTTCCGAAGTATCCCGAATGTCGGGGCTGGGTGTTACAGGACTGGCCCGTCTGGGTGGAAAAGGGTTATCTTGATTTCCTCTGTCCGATGAGTTACTCGGCAAGTATGACGACATTCGATGCTTACGTTGAGGAGCAGATGAGGATTGTTGGAGGCAAGGTTCCGGTCTATCCCGGTATTGGAGCGACGGCGACGGGCATTGCTCTGACACCGGATCAAGTTGCGGCTCAAATTATGATCGCGAGAAAACATGGAGCGTCAGGTTTCACGATTTTTAATCTGAATCGTCAAACGATGGAGAAGATTCCGCCGGTCTTGAGTCTTGGACCGACTAAACCGTAGAGTGTGTTAGCGGTTTTGCCTCGCAAAACCTGCTGGAAGGTTGCCTTTTATTCGCCGGGACAGTAAAAGACAATGTACTACAACTCCGCCTGAATCCAACTCGGCGCAGGCTGAAGTTTTCCTTCGGCATTAACGAATGCCAACGTAATGCTTCCCGTCGCCAAAAGATCGGTGTTCCGAAATATCTGATGTCCGTATTCAATTTTTACCCGCGTAATCCGCTTGATCGCCGTTTTGATAGTCAGCAAGTCGTCATATTTCGCCGCTCCATGATACGAACATTCCGCTTTGACCACCACCGCGAAGACACCTTCCTCCTCCATTTTCCGATATGTGTACCCGCAGCTCCGCAAGTATTCGGTTCGACCGATTTCAAAGAATGTAAAATAGTTTCCGTGATACACAACGCCCATCTGGTCGGTCTCCTGATACCGAACCCGGACTTGTACTTCATGCGTAGGATAAGTTTGTTTCTGCATAACGATTTGAAATTGTTCATATCAGTGCTTTTCCCAGAAATTCATATACCATTGCACCCTTTACGTACTTTGCGTAACTCTTTGCGCACTTTGCGGTTAAGTCTTTTTCACCGCAAAGTACGCAAAGAATACGCAAGGGACGCAAAGGATTTTTTTGTATTATTAGAAGTTCCCTAAATTATACAGATTTTACAAATTATTTTGTTCACGTCAATCTGTATAATCTGTGTAAGGGTGTGTCAAAAAATTGTGGGTATTTTCAACATTGCGCAAGCGAGCGAGAAAGCGAGCGGGGGGCGTTAGCCCCCCGCTCGCTTGCACTACACCCACTTTATTTTTACACACCCTCTGTGTAATCTGTTGACAATATCAAGGATACAAAAAAACGTTCACAAAAAACAACATTTATCGGCGTGGCGTAGTATAGTTTCTGGTGAAAGCCTAACGCTCCATTTTCCAATCGAGTCCGTTCAATACCTTACCGTCCGGCAGCGTGCAAGGTTGTTTACCGAAATTGACCGTTACCATTACGCCGTTAGCAAAGACAGTCTGCTGAACCAACCGATCCGGTGAGAGAATTTTATGGTCAGTCATCTCCGCATACGCCGTCACCCTAGCAACGGTCGCCGCAGTCTGGTAACTCTCCACAAACTTGTCATTGTTTTCGTTCCAGTTTCTCCGAGTGAACATATACATCGGCGGAGTACCATACAACGCATTGAGCAAGTCCCGCTTGCGCCAAACCGCCGGTAACTTATTGTTATAGTCTCCCCAATACCAGTGGGCAACGACACAATCATGATAGACCAATTCCCAAAGCGGCAGACGCAGAGCCGCATTGACCTGAAACCGCTCAATCTGCGGCGGCACCTCGTCGATAATTTGAATCATATTCCGTCCCGATTCGGGAATCTGGTAGTGGCAGAGCGTTGACATTCCTTCAAAATAATCGCAGAACGGTACCGAAGCGTCGTGTCCCGTCTCGCTGCCGCAGACTAATCCGAGATCGCCTATCAGTTTCAACAATTCCATTTTGTGCTTTCGGCTATCGCTTCGCGTCATCGGATGGTCGGGGTGGTAACACTCAAACCACGGAGCGGCAACCGTCGTATCGATGAATCGGCAAGCATACGGTTTCGTTTCGAGTTCCTTCGTGATGCGTTCCCTCGCGTAGGGTACCGCTTTGGCATCGCATATGACGGCACATGGAATACGGGGTTTTGTCGGGTCTTTGTGCACAACCTCCCAACCTTTTCGCCAAGTACCGTCGGGTCTTATCCAGTTGATATCGTGGTTCCAAGCGGCAGTTGTCCAATCGCCGTGCACACTTCTTACTTCGTCGAACCTCGATGGATCCATAACATCCTGATAGATATCGTATCGGCTTGTCAGTACACCGTCGAGTTCATTCATCGCAGTAATTTCTTCAGCGGTGCCTCCGCCGCTCCAAAGGATTCTGTCTATACCGAGACTCTGCATTTCTTTGACGAGTTCGACTTTGTCTCTTTCCCAGTACCAGATGTTTGCGGCACCGAGCAGTTTGTCGATGTTCGGATTGCGCTTGACCTTTTCTGTAAAAGGCACGAAAAGTCCGATGTCCTTGGCGTATTGCCGATACCGTTTGCAAACGGCGACGTGTCCCCCCTCGTCGAAAAAGACATACCGCAACTGCCGTGCATAGCGGAATTCTTTTTTCGACGGTTCCCACGATACATTAACTTGGAGCAGGTTGTTTCTGTTCGGTACAATTTCGATCGCGGCATCGTCCGGCGTTTCGAGGATAGCCATCATCCCGGCACCGGTTGCGTCTTCGACATGTCCCCAGAATGCCATACAGATTCCCCAGCCGCCGTAGGCAATGAGACGGCGAATGCCGATGTCCCGCTCTTCGACAGGATAACCGATCCCCTGCGTCGTAGGAATGATAAGCCGGTCGCCTGGCTTCGATTCAAACGCCGGCGGAAAATCCAGATTGCCGTCCATCGAACCTTCCGCTTCGATTCGGATAGTGAATTCCGGTGCGTCGGATTCCAGCGCGATGGTGATATTATAATTTTGTAGCGTTTCTAACCGGTGGATGTTGAACTTTCCATTTTCAATGAGTCCGATGGCGAGTGCTTCCGAACCGGCGGTGCTGTTCCAGACTCGACCGGTACGTTTATCCGTTACGGAAAAGGTGTCGTCGGAGAATTCGACCTTCAGGAATTGGTTTTCCTTGACAAATTTGTCGCCGGGAACACCGAAACGTATTGCTCCGCTTCTCCGTGCGGTGAAGTTAGCAACGCGCACCGTTGCGGGACCGTAACCGACGATACGGGGTTCGATGGTTGCCGCTCCGCGCGGGACGGCAAACGTTGTTGTAACATTTTTGAGTGTGTCTGTTTGTTCGAATGCTTTTCGTCCGTAAGTCCATGTGAGGGTTTCTCCATTTCTTTCGCGGGTAACGACGGAGATTTCGGCTCGACCGGTTCCTGCGATAGCGGCATCAATTTTGAGATCAAAGGATTCGCCCGGCGCGACGGGAATACGGACTCCTTCGCTGATTGCCCAGTCTTCTCTGCCGGTGTGGACGACGGTGTATATGTCTCCTTCTTTTGTGAGTGTTGCGGCTCTGTTTTCGCGTGACCAGAGTCGTCCGTCGTTCATTTTCCATTCTTCGGCGTAGAGTGAAGTGCCGAGGAACATGACGGATAAGAAGAGTAATTTTTTCATAAAGATTGCGGCAAGCCGCGGATAAGACGCAACACAAGAGGCACAGGATACTTGATAGGGGAGTGTAAGTCAAGGCATACAGAGAGTGCGTCAAAAAAGTGGGTGCGGTGCAAGAGCGGGAGGTATTAGCCCCCGGTGAGTTTGAATCAACACGCAAAAAACCGGGGGGCTAACGCCGCCCCGCTCTTGCGCAATGTTGAAAAATACCCACAATTTTTTTACCCACCCGCATTTTGACGGAGTCAACACAAGCGATTGCCGAAGAATAGAAAACGCTGTACAATGACGGCAGATTGTCTACCGAATTATCTAATGCTGTCCTAATGAACATTAAAGAAATCGCCGAGCGTTTTAAGGCAGATGAATATGCAGTCGGACTGACCGGTATCGAAATCGTCGATGTCAAAAAACATTATGCCAAGACGAAGTTAACTGTCGGTACGAAACACATGAACGCTCTCGGAATAATGCAAGGGGGTGCGCTGTTCACTCTGGCAGACTTTACGTTTGCTGTAGCACTCAACGCCGGGCAAGAAGATACTATTGTGGCAATCGAATGTCATATCTCTTTTCTCAAACCTGTTACCGAGGGAGTGTTGTTTGCCGAATCCAAGTTGGTTTCAAAGTCTCGGTCATTGATTGCTCAGGACGTTACCATCACCAACGAACAGGGCAACGTCATCGCTGTGTTTCACGGACGCGGCTTCGTGCGGCAACCGATAAACTAGATGTCATACTCGCCGCTTGAATACAACTCTCATCAAACTCACGCAATACGGTACATCGGCTCACGTCCTTCCATGACAGCAACAAGATCGTTCGTGGAGTCCATCGCCATATTGTACAGAGCCTCGGTCGTGTAGGCTCCCATGTGCGGTGTGATAACGAGATGGGGAACATTTTGGTAGTTTTCCACTTGCGGCGGTTCGGCTACGTGAGCGTCCAGTCCTGCTCCGCCGATGACATTGTTTTTCAATGCGTCAAACAGATCGGCTTCATTGATGAGTTCACCGCGAGCCGTGTTGACCAAAATCGCCGTCGGCTTCATCAACGAAAGAGTCTGTCGATTTATCATTTGATTCGTCTGCGGCGATGCCGGACTGTGCAAAGAGACAAAATCCGATTCCGCTAACAGCGTTTCCAGTGTATCAACTTTATGGCAACCATACTGCGAGGCGGTTGCTTCATCGACGAAGGGATCGTACACGAGTGTTCGGCAATCGAATCCTTTGACCCGCTGGGCGACGCGTGCGCCGATTCGTCCTAGTCCGACCAGTCCGACTGTTTTTTGGGACAGTGAAACGCCGAAGAGTTTGGGCCATCCGCCGTCCATTGTTTGCCGGTGTCCTTCGACAATATGCCGCGCGGCGGCAAGCATCAAGCCTACCGCCAAGTCCGCAACCGAATCGCTGTTCGCCGTCGGCGTGTTTGTAACGATAACGCCTTTCTTTTTGGCGGCTGCGAGGTCAACCCGGTCGAATCCGACTCCGTATCGTGCGACGATTTTCAGTCCGTTTGTCTTCTCAAAAACTTCGGCGGTAAAGTAATCGAGACCTGCAATCACGCCGGTACAACCGTCGAGTTTTGCAATCAAATCGGCGGCGGCAAGCGGCTTGCCCGATTCGTTCCAAACGATTTCGTAACCCTTGGACTGCAAAAGTTCCAACGGCGTTTTGTCCTTTTGACCGTAAGAAGTCGAAGTGATGAGTATTTTTGTCATAGTTGTCTGGGGTGGGGGCAGGATTTTTTTGACGCGAAACACGCTAACCTTCGCAAAACAATTCGGAGAAGTTTTTGGATGCGTTTTTATTCTTTGCGTCCATTGCGGTTAAAAAAAGGAGTTAACCGCAAAGTACGCAAGGGACGCAAAGAAAAAAGTGCAACCATCGGCATTTTGCTGCCTAGTTACACTCCGATCACCGCGTCGAACTTGCACGTCCTCGCGCATTCTCCGCACTTGATACACTTGGCGGCGTCAATCCTGTGCGGCAGTTTTCGCTCTCCCGAAATCGCATCCACCGGACACTTTTTCACACACGCCGTACAACCCTTACACTTGTCCGCCAAAATCTCCGGCTTCGCCAACTCCTTGCACTGACCCGCCGGACAACGCTTCTGAAAAACATGTGCATCCAACTCCTCACGAAAATGACGCATCATCGAAAGCACCGGATTCGGAGCAGTCTTGCCCAAAGCACAAAGAGAACCCTTCGCCACCGTTTGAGCAACCTGATCCAATAAGTCAAGCGTCTGCTGCGTTCCCTTGCCCACGATAATGTCGTCAAGCAACGCTAACATCTGTTTTGTTCCCTCTCGGCAGAGCAAACACTTCCCACAAGACTCATTCTGCGTAAACTGCATAAAGAACCTTGCCATCTTGACCATACAAGTTCCCTTGTTCATCACGACGAGTCCGCCGGAGCCGACCATCGCCCCAACAGAACGGAGCGAATCGAAATCGAGAGGCAAGTCAATTTGTTCCTCCGTCAGACAACCGCCGGAAGGTCCGCCGATCTGTACCGCCTTGAATTGGTCATCGGCAATGTTACCGTTATTGTCGATGACTCCGCCGCCGATGTCGAAGATAATCTGCCGAGGCGTCGCCCCGAAAGGCACTTCAATCAAACCGGTGTTGACGACGTGTCCCGTAAGAGCAAACGTTTTCGTACCCGGCGAACCTTCGGTTCCGACTTCGCGAAACTTTTTCGCCCCTTCTAACATAATGTAAGGAACCGCCGCCAATGTTTCGACATTGTTGATAATCGTCGGCTTTCCCCAGAGTCCGCTCTGCGCCGGAAACGGCGGTTTCGGCTTCGGCATACCGCGGTCGCCTTCGATGGACGCTATCAAAGCCGTTTCTTCACCGCAGACAAATGCTCCCGCTCCTTCCATTAGATGAATACGAAACGGACGCTCTGTCCCAAACACGTCGTCTCCCAAAAGTCCGAATTTCTCCGCGTCGGCAAGTGCTTTCCGCATACGTTGGACGGCAAGGGGATATTCCAAACGGACGTAAATATATCCTTCGGTGGCACCGATTCCTTGGGCGGCGATCATCATTCCTTCGATGACGCAATGGGGATTTCCTTCCATGACGCTTCTGTCCATAAATGCGCCGGGGTCTCCTTCGTCGGCGTTGCAGATGACGTATTTTACGGGACTCTTTTCTTGGAGTGCGAACTTCCATTTTTTACCGGTAGGAAATCCGCCTCCGCCGCGACCGCGCAAGCCGGAGACGTCGATTTCGTCGCAGACCGTTTCGGGAGTCATTTCCGTCCATGCACGTCGGGCGGCTTCGTAACCGTTGTTGGCGATGTATTCATAGATGTCTTCGGGTTCAAAAATACCGCAGGCGTGAAGTGTTACCCTGTGCTGTTGTTTGTAAAAGGGTATGTCTTTGTGTCCGCGACATCTTTGGTTTTTGTGCTGCCGGTCAACGTAGAGCAATCGCTCGACGATTTCTCCTTTTTTGATGGTTGTTTCGACGATTTCTTCTACGTCGGACACTCGGACATTGGTATAGAGTATGTCGTCCGCTTCTATATTTTGTGGATCGAGATTGATGCAGAGCAGCGGACCTTGTTGGCAAAATCCTTGGCAGCCGCTTTTGGAAAGCCGGGTAAATTTTTGGCTGTTGTTGCTGGTGTTATCTTCGTATTTGAGTGCGGCTTTGGCGTTCACGCCGGCGTCGTTGATTTTTTGTTTGAGTGCTTGAAAGACTTCTAGTGAGCCGCTGGCGACGCAACCTGTACCGGCGCAGATGATGATTCGGCATTCTGCCTCTTTCATGGCATTGTGGTACTTATCGGCACAATTTTTGAGAAACTCTTTGGTAACTGTCATTAGCGAAGGAAAAGTGATCTGCCTTGTTGAGGAAAATGTAATTGCCCTATTTTCCCCTTTTCGTTGGAAAAGTCAATACTGTGTAGTACCCAATCGCTGTCCGTTAACAAGTTTGCGGTGTGTCAAAAACGCACTTTGACACACCTTTTCGTGAGCGATTCGTTTTCTTTTCATCGCTTGTTTCAATGACAACGCAAAGATCGTAGTCGCTCTCATCGGTGGGCGTTCCCCAAGCATACGAACCAAAAAGATAAATTCGGAGCGGACGGTACACATCGACCAATCGGTCAACGATCAACGACATGTCTTTTTGATCAACGTCGCCGATTCGATTCCAAGTGTCAAGAGAAGTCTTACTCATCATTGCCTCCACGGTCTCTATTGTAAATTGTATCGGCGTGGTTTGCAATACGCCGGAGTACCGGCTAAATGATTCATTTCGGTGATTCCTTTCGGCGCGTAAAAAAAACCGGCGGAGCCTACTTTCGCCATTGTACGACTATCATCGGCATCGAAAGCTTACAGGGTTGGCGGGACAATTTTACGTTTTTGTTTTATTCCAATCATTTTCAAATTGTTTCTCACAAAGGCACGAAGGGCACAAAGGTTTGTATTTCTCTACTTTGTGCCCTTTGTGCCTTTGTGCGAGGAAAATAATATGTAATTTTCACACGCCAGGGCTGTAACTTCTATGTTCGGGAAAAGCCCCCAACCGAGCCGCAATCGGTAGATCGCACAACGCAACAATGATCAGAGCCGCCCCTTTACCGCAGATACTCGCGTCGAAGTTTGACAGCGGCACCGGCATCTACGTCGATCACTCTCGATTTACGGGTAATCTCAATTTCGATAGGAGTCGTTGCGATGGTTCCATATTCTTCATTCACAAAAGAATAACTATTGACTTGAATCCTTGCCGCCGCTGCCATGTCGCCTCTATTTGCCGCCGCGTTCATTTCGTCCTCGCCTTCGTTGACCACCTTATCGACCGCAACTTTGAATGTTCCTTCGGGAGCACCGCGAAACTTGCCGTGCGTCCAAAGAACGGCGACTCCATGTTTGTCCGTAACACCGCCAATCGACCACGTCATCGAATTGACGGCGATTCTTAACGACACCGAAGCATCGGCGAGCGGCACACCTTCCTGCATCACTTTGAGCGACACCGGATAGAGTTTGGGAAAACCCGGCGGACGAACATCGCTGCCACAGCCGACGAAAAGAGACGGCAGAAGCAGAAAAATAATGAAAATGCGTTTCATGGGAGTTGTTAATGGTTAATGATTAATGGTTAGTGGTTAACAAAAGCCGGAATGGAGAGCAGCGCAATGACGGAATGGGGTGTCAAAGATTTTGTGGAGTCTTTTTCCAGCGAGCGGGTGGCGTTAGCCCTCGTTATACCCCACAAGTATTTGACTTTGGCATGCACAGGCAAGATACGCAAGATGCAAAGGCTAGGCAGTATTGTGATAGCGATGGCAGATGGGACAATGAGCAGTTCGGAGA
>Ga0099364_10007934_pt1 | contig 15040 bp, 11 predicted proteins | sample TergutTh196P3_FD_73070 | JGI IMG/M metagenome (GOLD analysis project Ga0099364, IMG submission 73070) | Microcerotermes parvus P3 segment gut microbial communities from Pointe-Noire, Republic of the Congo - Th196 P3 | ecosystem: Host-associated > Arthropoda: Insects > Digestive system > Gut ... | reverse complement strand
ACGCTGGCGGGAACGTAGACCCGCGGGTCGTCTTCTCCGCGCCCGTCGTCGATTACGCCGGCGACCAGCCAGCTTGCGCCGTCCATCTGCAGGGGCAAGCCGATGATTTGGTAGCCGCCGAAGAGTTGAAAGGCGGCGCTGCCGTTCAGCACGACCTCCCGGTAACCGGCCTTAAACGCGGCAGCGCTAAAGAAGCCCCCCGACAGTGTGCGGTAGCCTAATACCTGCGCGTAGCAACTGTTTGTGGCGACCTGTGTCAGCGGCAGGTGGTAGCGATGGACTTCTGCTGAAGTCTGCCTTTCTATCTCGTACGTGACGAGGAACTCCTCTTCGCAGAATTCCTCGATCTGTTGCGTATCCAGGCTGCGTTCCGTGAGGCTCATGGCATAAAGAAGCCGGCTGTACTGCTCCTTCTCACAGCGCAGGCTCAGCCAAACCAGGCCGGCCAGAAGCAGCAAGGCGAGCAGGATGGAGACGGAGAGAAGCAGCGCTGAGCGCCAAGTAGCGGGGCGCCTTGCTTTCGACGCCGCAGCCGGCGACTGCACCGCCGGCGACTCCGCTTCATCCGGCGCGCCGCGCTGCCGATCAGTCCACAAAGAAATCACCTGCATTCATCAGCTTCACCACACTGCCGGCCTCAACGGCTTTGTTGCCGGTCAGCACCAGGGGTTCAAAAAAAGTGATGCCTCTGACAATAGCTGTGTTGCGGCTGTCGTTGTCTCCGATATATACGTTGACCCGCTCCAGATAATACTCCTTGCCCAGCATCCCGTCCCGGCGCTTCACCTGATACACAAAGTACCCGTCGTTATCCTGGTTCAGCGCGCCGTTGGGGATCAGCGTATAGCTTGTCTCACTCTGCTTCTCAAACAGGACGTCGAAGGTCTCGCCGGCGCTTACCACATCCGAAATCAAGGAGAGAACGGCCGTTTTGCCCCGGTCCGTGGGCGTAACCCGGCTCACCGTAGCGTTCAGCGTATGGGCGGAATTACTCAATTCGCAGGTGTCGCCGGGCAGGACGAAATTGTTTTCAAGGGAAATGCTGCACTCCAGGGTAAAGGCCTGTCCCGTGCCGATTTCAGCCATTAAGGCGTTTTCATTCACGCGGGCGCCTTTCTGCGCGTGCAGCGACAGCAACTGACCGCTTGCCGGCGCCCGGACGACCGTATACGCGTCATAGTCAGCCAGCGCTTTTTGGTAAGGCTCTTCCTGCAGGGAGAGATTGCTTAACTCCAGTTGCTTGGCTTGGCGCTCCAGCGACAAAGACGCGCTGTCCGAAGTCAGATCCGTCCGCGTTTTGTCCCGTCTGGTCAGCAGGGCGTCCAAGGCCTCTTCCTTTGCTGTCAAGTCCCGCCGGCTTAGGGCGCCCAGTTCATACAGCGCCGCCGTATCCTCCAGGGCGATACGGGCCAGGTCAATTTCTTTGTCCAGCGTATCCATCTCGTAGCCGGCGGATTGGATCGAGCGATCGAGCCGTTCCAGCCGCAGATCGAGATGTTGCAAATCGATCTCCAGTTTTGCCCGTGTTGCCGCGATTTCCCGCAGGCGTCGCTCTGTCTCCTCCCGGTCATATTCCATACGAAACAGAGGCTGCCCGGCTTCCACGACGTCCCCTTCTTGCGCCAGGATCTCGCCATAGACGCCGCCTACCGCCGCGTACACTTGCTGAATCTCCGCCCAGGATAGTATACCGGCGCTCATCTCCAGTTTGGAAAGCCGGCCGTTCTCCGGCTTCACCGCGTTCACCTGGGGCAGATTATAGCTATAGATCGTCCGGGAACTGAATAGCAAAAGGACGAGTACCAGCAGGAAGAAAGCGCCGATGGTTTTTTGATTGACGATAGATTTCTTCATTTATTTCACTCCAGAAAGTTCAATGCCTTTTTCTAAATCCTCCTGCCCCAGAAGCAAAATCCAAAGCGGCAGGAACATATATACGCAGGAAGCGGCAAACACCAGGCCGATCCGCCCCTCGGCGATCCGGGACAAATACACGGAAAGGGGTTCCCGGTCGTATCGGTCGATGAAGATGACCGCTTGCTCCACCAGATTCCAATATTCGATGAAGACCAGCATCAAAAGGGCGGCGATAGAAGATTTCAACTGAGGGACGACGACGCGGAGGAAGATCTGCCAATTGCTTGCGCCGTCGATCCTGGCCGCTTCAAAATACGCCGGCGGGATCACCTTCATGCTCTGGCGCATCAGGAAAACACCGAAGGGAGAAAAGACGCCCGGCAGAATGATCGCCAGATACGAAGCTTTGATCCCCAGTAAATCCGCCACGATATAGTTGGGAACCAGTACCGCTTGCAGCGGCATCAGCATGACCACGATGAATACCATAAACAATGCTTCTTTATAGCGCCATTGCCAGATGGTAAAGCCATAGGCGGTCAGCATGGAGAAGAGGAGATTGCCGATGATGACCGGCAGTGTGATTTTGATGGAATTGGTCAGTAAGAGCAAAAAAGACGGCTGATTCAGCAAGACTTCGTGATACTGTCCAAAGCTGATCTGCTCCGGGATCAGATGGATCTGGCGGAATTTCACGACCAGCAGGTCCATCAGGTCAAATACGCTCAGCTTCGTGCCATAATGCAAAAGGATCTCCGATTCCGTCATCAGCGAATTCGTGAACGTGACGATCAGGGGAAAGAGAAAGACCAAGCCGGCGGCAAACAGGACAGCCGGGATCAGATACTCAGTGGATAAACGCCTTTTCTCATGGCGGATCACGCGGAGGCCCTCCTTTCCAGCTTCAGCAACATTTGGGTAAACAGCGTGATCAGGGCGACCAGGACGGTGGTGGCGGTGGTCAGGCGCGGGTAGTTCAGGGAACTGAACATATTGTTCATAAAGTGCTGCAGCGTGTAGATGCTCTCGTGGGGATAGCTGCCGGTGATCAGAAAGATTTCTTTAAATACCTTGAAGGAATTGATGATGGATAGGATACAGGTCAGGATGCCGGTTGACAGCAGATGGGGCAAGGTTACACAGCGGAAGGACTGCCAGGGGCTCGCGCCGTCGATCGCCGCCGCTTCATAGTATTCTTGCGGAATATTGCTTAAGCCGGCCAGAAAGAGAACCATATTGTAACCCATGTTCTTCCATAGAAAGATGCATACCATGACCGGAAAGGCCAGGCTGGAATCCAGCCAGTTGACGCCGGGCAGGCCAAGGCCGGACAGCCAGCCGTTTAGCGCGCCGTCATAAGCGAATACCGCTTTCCAGAAGAACGAAGTGGAGCCGGAGGGAATCACAAGGGGGATGAGAAAGAGCAGGGAGAACAGCTTTCTGCGCGAGGGGAGGCGGCGGATCAACAAGGCCGCGCCGAGAGACAAGGCCATATTCAAAGGGACAGAAACGACGATACATTTCAGCGTGTTCCCAAAGCCCAGCAGATAAGCCTTATTGGTAAACAGGTTGATAAAATTGCTGAAACCGACGAAGGAGCCGTCCACTGGTTTGTCAAGGAAGGCGTAGGCTAGGGATAGGAGGAAGGGGCAGATAAAAAACAGGGCGAAGCCCGCCATTCCGGGCAGTATAAAGCCCATACCGCCCTGTCCGCGCCGTGGAAACATAGTTCTTCCGGTTTCGCCGGGCGCTGGCCGCCTACTCATTTAAATAGAGCTCTACCTTATTTTGCAGTGCCGTCGCTACCTCGTCGGCGCTTTTTACCCCGTCGAAGAAGTATTGTACTTCCGCCTGGATCATGGCGTCGATGGTATTGTCGCGGATGGTATAGCTGTTGATCTGGTCGGAAAGCTGCTCCGTCGCCTCCCTGCACAGGCGCAGCGCTTCGCGCTGCGCATCGTCTAACGCCATGACGCCTGGCGCGCCGCCGCCTTCAGCGCCCAGCCCCGCGAAAGCGCCGGTCAAAACCAGTTCTGCCTTTTGTGCCCGGGCCTCGTTATGCAGCGGCAGAGAGAGCATATTGAGATTGGTGGAAAGTTGCATTTCTTCGCTTAACAGGAACTTGAGGAATGCCCATGCGGTCTGCTGATTTTTGCTTGCCGCATTCATGGCGTAGCCGTATTGGAAAGTGAAGGGCGTCTGCCCTTTGGCGTCCGCCTCGATCCCGGCGATGGCGTCGTCGTCCTCGATACCCTGGAGGCTTCCGCCGCCCGCCGTCATCATCATGACGTTGGTACGCTGTCCCAGATCCCGGGTAAATTCCTGCTGCAACGAAAAATTGTTCTTCGGTTTGAAGAAGAAGCGTTCCGTCGGCAGGCTTGGTCCGTTCCCCCGCATCATGGATCCGGCGTCCATCTGGGCGCTTACGCTTTCGTTGATGTAACCCAGGCGTTCATAGGTTTTCACGGATTCCAGCATTTGCGTAAATAAGCCGTTCGTAAAGTAGGCTTGCCTGTTAGCCAGATCAATCAGGCTGCTGTATTGTTCTTTCAGCAGACGGGCAAATACGCCGCTGGTCATGCCCATAGAAGAACCGCCGGCTCTCGAATACCCGCTTTGATTGAATATCTTGGCGCTGCCGTCAAACAAAGGGGCGGCCAGGTCGAGCAGTTCCGTCGAAGACCAGGCGCTGCTTGGTCCGAAATCGACGTCGCTTTCCCGGATCAGGCTGCGATCATAGGTGAAATAGTCAAAGGCGTAATCCAGAGGAAGGTACCACAGGCTGCCTTTATAGCGAAGCGCTTCCCATATGTTTGTGCGATAAGCGGAAAGATCGAAATCCGGATCTGCTTCCATCAGCGCGCCTAAATCCATCAGTTGCCCGCTTTCGGCAAACTGATACATCGGGAGGACGTCTGCAGCCAGGATGTCCGCGCCTGTCCCGCTCATCAAAGCAGTATTGACTCTGCTGATGTAGTCACTGCGGGCGGACGGGTCTTCTTGCATTTGTACAGCCTGCATCCGCATATTGCCTTGCTCCGCTGTCTTGATTTCCGGCATGTCGGAGAAGGTTTCGATATTCACTTTCGTACCGGGGTATTGTTCTTCAAACAGGCGGGCCGCCTCTTCCAGAAAAGGTCTTTGGGTCAGGGATTCAAAAGCGGAAACCGTGATTTCTCCGCCGATCTCTCCGTTGAGGGCTTCGGGCGTGCCGGCTGCTTCGACACGATTGCTGTTTTCGCCGACGGATCCGCCGCAAGCCGTCAGGCTCAGGGCCAGGGCCAGAGCCGGGATGAGAAACAGGGCAGTCAGTTTTTTCATAAGTAAACCTCCATAAAGTTGATCGAGTTGCTAACGCTGCAGAATTGCAGAGCCGCGAAGGGGAAGGCATGAGCGACACGCGCGCGAATGCCGACGGGGTATGGGGCAGAGCCCCATGTAACATTCACCTGGTGAATGATAGAATCGTACCTTGCCCATGTGAAGCCTGTATGACGAAAAGAAAAAGTGCATGAAAAATATGGATGACGAAGCTGTCGCCGGGTGTCTGGATATATTGAAATGTAATACGATATATAATGCGTTATTAAATAATAGAAATAATGTATAACGAAGTGTAGAAAAGGTCATAATCAGTAGTAGCAATAAATCCTAATAGAATTAAGGATGTTAACTAAAATATACATTACAAATTACACTTTTCGATCCGATCATGTTGAGAGAAAAGTAGCATAAATAGAGAAATATTTTTATTGATTTTCTGATTTCTTATATGTTATACTCTTCGCGTAGCGGATAAAAAGACATAGAACGCGCGTTTATTAAATATTTTCTATCGTCTTTCCCCTATCTTTTATACGAGGAGGATATACCGTGTTTAAAATTGCCTTGCTAACCTACCCGATGGTCATACCCTATTTTGAAGAAACGATTGCGCCTTTGCGTGATCAATGCCAAATTGATATTATTCCTTTCGAGAGACAGCACAATTTGCTGACGCTCATTCCCACTTTGGCGGATCAGTATGACGGGTTTTGCGTATTCAGCGCCTTAGCCGGCAAGTTTATCATGCAGACGAACCCCGGCATGAAGAAACCGATTGTTTTTCTCGATAAGCATTGCGTGGACTATTTCAAAACCTTTTTTATCATGCTGAACGAAGACAGAGATATCAATTTTTCCAGGGTTCTGATCGATACCTCCATGACGCACCAGAACGGCGCCCGTACGCTGGATGATCTCGCAAGGGATATCGCGTTCTTTGAGGACAATCTCCTTACCTATACCACGGAACTCAGTTTGGAAGATTTTATCAATATGGAAGCGCAAATTGAAAAAAACGCCCTGGATTCGTGGCGTCAGGGAGAGTTCGATATCCTCGTTTGCCGGTTTGCGAGCATTGCGGAAGTGATGGAGCGGGAAGGCGTTCCCCATGTGTTCGTCTATCCGGACAAGTATTGGATTAAAACCTCGATAAAAAATCTGCTGAATCAGATTCATATGGAAAAGCAGTCTGAAGGGCTCCCCGCTTCGATTATGATATTTACGGACAGCGAAAACAGGCGTGATTTCCAAGAAGTAAGCCAGGACAGCATTCGCATGCAGAAAGCTTTATTGGAATTCAGTAAGAATTGTGCGACCAGCTTTACCATTCAGTTTATCGCAAAGGGATTTGAGATTCTGACTTCCAATCTGACCGTGCAGAAAATCACGGAGGATTTTACCTGTTGCCAATTGGGATACTTTCTGTTCAGCACGCTGGGAACCAATGTACGCGTTGCGTACGGCGTTGGAAATGATATAGGGAGCGCCAGGCTCAATGCCTTGCAGGCGGCGAAAGCATGCGCCAATGCCGACACAAGCTGCGTCGTCACCGAAGAGGGAAGGGTCATTCCCTTACATATGAAACTGTCGGGCATGGATTCCGCGGAGCAAAAGGACAGCGCGTCGCTGCTGGCGATTAAGACAGGTTTGTCCACGATAACCATCCAGCGGATCCGTTCAGCGCTGCAGTATCTAGGCACAACCGATATCACCAATCAGGGTTTAGCGGAAGCCCTTCAAGTGACGGTAGCGAACGCCAACCGCATTCTGAACGCCTTGATTGACGGCGGACAGGCGGAAGTCGTGGATATGAAAAAGAGCATGAGCAAAGGGAGGCCCAGCCGGATATACCGCATTGCCTTATAAGGTAATGTAGGAGACAAATGTCAACAAACACACTTATCTAAAGGCGATTGCGTTTTGTCCGGGTCTATCGAGATTCCCGGCGAGCAGAAGGCAGTCGCCTTTTTCTCTGCCGGGTTGCGCCTATGTGCCTATCCTGCCTATAGCGCCGTGCTTGCCGGATCCTATCCCTCTGCCTTAGGCAGGTGTTGTATAGACGCGCGCCGATAAGCGCCGGCATTGCGGCAGGCCGGGCGCTGAATTGACAATGCCCTGCAAATGGTTATAATAGAACCAAATTGCAGAGCATAGTAAGACCGACACGGAAGGAGCATGACCCATGCCAAAAAAGCTCACAGACTTCTCTCTCGACCTCTTTTCCCTCAAAGGGAAAACCGCAATGATTACCGGCGCCAATCAGGGACTGGGTATGGCTTATGCCATCGCTTTTGCGATAGCGGGCGCGGATATCTTTATTCCGCATTTTACCGACGACGTATCGGAGATTAAAGGAACGATCGAAGGACTGGGGCGCAAGGTTGCGTTTCTACAAGGGGATCTGACAGACGGCGACTATCGAAAAAAAGTGGTAGAAGCCTGTGTAGGCGTTTTTGGCAAAATCGACATCCTTGTCAACAACGCGGGAACCAATTTTGCGGCGCCCATGCTGGATTTCCCCAATGAAAAATGGAAACAGGTTCTGGATCTGCAATTGAACGCGGTATACTATTTGAGCCGGGAAGTGGCGCCGGTTATGGTAAAAAATGGAGGAGGCAAGATCATCAATATTGCCTCTGCGCTATCCTTTGCCGCGGACATCAACGCTACCGCCTATACCATTGCGAAACATGGCGTCGTCGGCGCCACGAGATCTTTTGCCACTGAGTTGGGCGGCTATAATATCCAGTGCAATGCCATTGCCCCGGGATTCTTTGAGTCGGAGATGAACGAGATGATCCGCCGGGAGAACCCCGGCCTTGCGCAGAAGGTCAGCGACCGCATCCCGGGCAGCGGCGGCAGATGGGGCGACGTCAGTGCGTTGATGGGGCCGGCGCTCTTTCTGGCGAGCGCCGCCTCCGACTACGTGAATGGCGACGTCCTTGTCGTGGACGGCGGATTCAAAGCCGCTATGGCCTAAGGGAAGCTACGCTTTATCTTACTTGTTGGCAAGATCCGGATTGCACTCGATGAGGATCTTGAGGTACTTGCCCGACATCTGCGCGGCAAAGGCCTCTTCTGGCTGATCAATGGGAAACGACTTTTCAATGAAGGGATCCAGCTTCATTTTCGGCAGCAGTTGTAGGGCGCGGGGATAGGTATAGGGCGATACATAGAAGCCGGTTACCGTGATCTCGTTCGTATAGCAATACTGATAGAGATTGAGGGGCATTTCAAAGCTATTGGGGTACATGCCCGCATACAGCACCATCCCGCCCTTCGCCGCAATACCGGGCAAAGCCGCTACCGCTTTGACCGCTCCCGATGCGTCAATGACCACGTCATAGCCGCGGCCCTCCGTCAGCGCCATCGCCTTAGCCGTGATGTCCTCCGCAAAGGGGTCGACAGCAAAGTCCGCGCCGAATGCAAGGGCGGCTTTCCGCCTTTCTTCCACAGGCTCAAATATGGTAAGGCTTGTGGCGCCATACATTTTTAGGACTTGCAGTGTGAGCAGCCCTATGGGTCCGCTGCCGTTGATGGCGATGCGCTTCCCCACCTTCATATTGATCTTGTCCGCGATGCGCACGGCTATCGAGGTAGGCTCCAACAGACAGCCCTTGCGAAGACTGATTTCGTCAGGGAGTTTGTACACCTGGGATTCATTCCAGACGGTATACTCCGCCATACCGGCATTCCCTTCGGGGATGTTTTCGCAGAACTGCTGCTGACCGTTCCGGCAGTAATAACACTTGCCGCAGAAATGCAGGAAATTGCCGGCTACCCGATCCCCGACCTTGAGCTTGCCTTTCGCGGCGACTTTGCCCAGCTCCACGATGACGCCGGACACCTCATGGCCCAGCCCGTATGGCGGCGCCCAACCAAATATGCCGCCAATCACATGCGGGTCTGAGCCGCAAATGGAGCAGTACGCTACCTTGATTTTCACCTCTTCGTCGCCAAGCTCGGGAATGGGAATATCCCGTACGGCGACCACGCCGCGCTTCGCAGGATCGGGGTCATTAAGAAAGCCTACTTTTACTGTTGCGATGGATTTCATGGATGAAGACTCCTTTCGAACATTAGTCGCGGACACATTATACCATGTAATCCATACTTGGCGGGAGCGAGAAACCAAATTAGGCTACCAGGATACATACAGTACAGGAGGATGAGTGAATGGAAAAAGGGAGATTTGGGATCTATGGCGGACAGTACATTCCGGAGACCCTGATGCGCGCCGTTACAGAGCTGGAGCAGGCGTATGAACGCTGGCGCAGCGACCCGGGCTTTGTCAGCGAGCTGCAAAATCTGCTGGCACAGTATGCGGGGAGGCCCTCTCTTCTGTACTTTGCGGAAAAAATGTCAAGAGACCTGGGCGGCGCAAAGATCTACCTGAAACGCGAAGATCTCAACCATACGGGTTCTCATAAAATCAATAATGTATTGGGGCAGACGCTCCTGGCGAAGAAAATGGGCAAGACCCGCATCATTGCGGAAACGGGAGCGGGACAGCACGGGGTTGCCGCCGCCACCGCGGCCGCCCTGCTGGATATGGAGTGCGAGGTCTTTATGGGCGCCGAAGATATGGAGAGACAGGCGCTCAACGTCTACCGGATGGAGCTTCTTGGCGCAAAGGTCAACCGAGTCACTTCCGGCACTTCCACGCTCAAGGACGCGGTAAACGCAACGATGCGCGAATGGGCGGGCCGCATGACGGATACGCATTACTGCCTGGGCTCGGTTATGGGTCCCCATCCCTTTCCCGTCATGGTACGCGATTTTCAGGCGGTGATCGGAGAGGAGATCAAAGTGCAGTGTATGCGTTTCGAAGGCAGATTGCCGGATGCGGTTATCGCTTGCGTAGGCGGAGGCAGCAATTCCATCGGCTCGTTTTACACGTTCATCGGCGAGGAAGAGGTAGAACTCATCGGCTGCGAGGCGGCAGGCAAGGGTGTGGACACTGCCGAAAACGCCGCTTCGATTGCCAATGGCGCCGTAGGCGTATTCCACGGGATGAAATCCTATTTCTGCCAGGACGAGTATGGCCAGATTGCGCCGGTGTACTCCATCTCAGCCGGCCTGGACTATCCCGGCGTCGGACCGGAACACGCGGCGCTCTTCGACCGCGGGCGGGCGCGCTATGTACCGATTACCGATGAGGAGGCGGTGGATGCGTTCGCTTACCTCGCCAGGAGCGAGGGAATTATTTCGGCCATCGAGAGCGCCCATGCCGTAGCCTATGCGATGCGCTATGCGCCGACCCTCCCAAAGGACAGGATCCTGGTTGTCACCCTGTCGGGACGGGGGGATAAAGACGTGGCGGCGATTGCCAGATATAAGGGGGTGTCCGTCAGTGAATAAGATCAGCGCGGCGTTTTCAGCAGGAAAGGCCTTCGTTCCCTTTATCACGGGAGGAGACCCGGATCTGGAGACCACAGAAAAACTGCTGTACGCCTTGGATCAAGCGGGAGCGGCTATCATAGAAATCGGCATTCCCTTCTCCGATCCCATCGCGGAAGGCCCGGTCATCGAAGCGGCGGATATGCGCGCCCTTCAGGCCGGATGCACAGTAGATAAACTATTTGATCTGGTCGCCCGGGTCCGTCCGGACATACAGGCGCCGTTGTTATTCATGACCTACTATAATCCTATCTTTGCCTATGGGATAGCCAGGTTTATCGAACGGGCCGCCGCTTGCGGATTGGACGGGCTTATTGTCCCCGATCTGCCCTTTGAAGAGAGGGAGGAGCTTTACCAACCCTGCAAAGCGCGCGGGCTTACGCTCATTTCGCTCATTGCCCCCACTTCGGATACGCGGATCAGGCAGATCGCGATGGAATCGGAAGGCTTCCTTTACTGCGTATCCTCTCTCGGCGTAACCGGAGAACGCAGCGCGATTGACGATAGCGCAAAGTACATGATCGAGAAGGTCAGGGAAATCAGCGATATCCCCTGCGCGGTTGGCTTTGGGATATCCACAGCCGAACAGGCGCAGGCCATCTCCGCTTTTGCCGACGGCGTCATTATCGGGAGCGCCATTGTCCGGATTGCCGCCGAGCTTGGGCGGGATTGCGTAGATGCGATCAGCGCTTACGCAAAAACCATTAAGCAGGCGATTGCGCTGCCATAAGCAGGTTCGTACTATGCGTGGTAGGGCCGGCAAAGCGGCAGGCGCTTTTGCATTGTGCTAGGCAAAACAAAGAAGTATAATAACAAGTACAAAAAACAATGATCAGGAGGCGCAGAAAATGGGAAAAGGTGCAGATTTTCTTAGGGAGGCAGGCGTGTACTTTATCGCCACTTCGGAGAACGGACAGCCGCAGCTCCGTCCTTTTGGGTCAAACATGGAGTATAAGGGCCGCTTCTACTTCAGCATGGGAAGGTCGAAGAACGTATTTAGGCAGATGATCAGCAATCCGAAGGTTTCAATCGTGGCGATGAAACCGGATCGCGACTGGATCCGCATCGTCGGAGAGGCGGTCCTCGACGAAAGCGAGGACGCAAAAGAGTATCTGCTCGCCAATAACCCGAGGATAAAGGAGATCTATAAAGACAATCCTTCGGAGATTGCACTGTTCTATTTAACGAATGCGACTTGTATACTTAACGAATCCGGCAAAGAATCGGCACAGACGGATTTATAATTCCCGTTGCTGTAGCGGAGTACAGGCTTTACTACCGATAAGGGAAGAAGAGCGCGCATATCTGCGCGAAAGAAGGAGAGCTATTGATGAAAAATAAAACACCTTTCTTGTTTCTGTGCTGCATCGGTTTATTGGCGGCTTATATTACCCTTGCCTTTGTCCCAGCGCTGGCGGCTTTGCCCTCTGAGCAGTCTGAACAGGTGGACGCCGATATACCGGCTGCGCCGATTGACGCCGAGGAAGCGCCTGAACCGGTCGGCGAAGAACCGCCGGAAGCGTTTATTGACTACGCTGTTATAAAAGGGATCATCCTCAATGATAAGGCGCTTACCTCCGACCAGCCGGCCATCATCGAAGACAATGTGCTCTATGTGCCGCTTCGGGCCATCTTTGAAGAGATCGGCGCGTTCGTAGAATGGGATCCGTCCACACAGTCCGTCATCGTTTCTAACGGATGGCTGGCGGTTTATATGCAAATTGATAATCCGGGATTTATGATCAGCGGCATAGATACGATCGATCTCGAACTGGAGGTAGCGCCTATCCTGCGAAACGGGCGTACCATGATCCCTGCGGAAGCAATGTGGGAAGTATTCGGCACTGAGATTGCGTGGGACCGGGAGACGATGACCGTCGATCTCACGATGCGGTGGTAGAAAGCCCGTAGGCTTCGCCCATAACTCGCCCAGGGCGCGATAGTGGACAATACTTATCACAGACCAAACTCGTTCTATGCCCGTGACTTCATACTGATCGCAGATTCATATAGTAAAAATAGCGGTTCCCCGGATTTACACAATCCGGGGAACCGCTGCCTGTTATGTCTTGTGTTGATCGTACATGGTGACCCATAGATCAGGAGCTAGCCAAATCCTGCTTATTGGGCCCACCAATCCATGGTTGCCATCCAAGTCGGCCCGTAGGTGGGCAGTACCTGGTCGATTTCATACGCGCCCAGGTCGGGAGCGGCGCCGATAAAGTCGTCTGTCACATTGGGCAGGAAGGTACCGGCGTCGACCGCTACGGAATCCGGCTTCAGCCGGAAATCAAATTCGTCTTCCGTATAGATTCTGCCATTATCACCGACCGCCGGAACCGGCACGTTCATGAATACGCCGTAATCCACTATGACACTGTGCGTATCCTGGCCGGTAGCCGCCTGGTAGGCTGCCAGCGTTGCAAAGTTGCGCGTGGTGCGCGTTGTCGGACCGGGTGGGTAACTCGTCATACGATCGAAAGGCGGCGAAGTCCATCCGAAAGGATTCGCCTGGTTGGGGGCGGGGCAAAAGCCGTTATAATCCGAGCTGGAGTAGTTGGTGTGTGTTGTGTAATTAAAGAGCCGCGCAGTAGGTTGCTCATAAAGGATCAGGTTGTTTCTGAAATGCATGTTCGAATTCAAGCCTGCGTTAGACAACTCGGAGCAGAAGGTGTTATTGTACCAGATGCCGCCCGAGGGGTCGCCCATAAACTTAACGACCCCGCTGAACAGGTTGTGATACAGGACATTGCGGATCCAGTATACCGGACCAGCAAACACTGGCTGCATACTCACGCCGCGCTCGGCCGCATTCAGCATGTAGTTCCGCATGACCCGGATATTGTGCAGGCCGCCGTCGGTCTCGATGAAGTTATCCGCCATGACCGTGATGTAATTGTTGTAGAAGTCAATCGCGACGGGCCTTCTGTCACGGATGACCTCTCCGGCGGTATAACCGTCCGGCACGCCGTAGGTGGAAAGGTCGAGGCCGTCATGGAAATAGGTAACATAGTTGTTGGCCATTACATGGCCTTCGCCAGTGAGTTTCACCGCATAATACGAAACCAGCGGGACGGGATAAGCCGGGAAGGTGTTCCAGTTTCCGCCGAACCATCCCACTAAGTAACCGTAGTTTTCCCTGCCGATGAACATATTATTCGCGATATAGTAGTCCTTGGAGCCGGACCATTCATTATGGACGCCGATGCCGATGTCTTCGAAATAGCAATTCTTAACCGTCAAGCCGATGGCGCCAGTGATGTTTTTGTTACCCGCCAGGAAGGCGACTTCGGTGTTGCGAATATGGATGCCTTCGAAATAGTTGTAATCCGCTGCCAGCACATTGAACAAGTTATAGTTGCCGTCGCCGTCAAAGATGACTTCGCCGTCGCCTGCCGCTTTGATGGCAATGGGAGCCTCCGCCGTGCCTTTGGCGGTCAGATAGTGCGTGCCGTCGAAGGGCGTACCTAAGCCTGTGCTGGAACTATAGGCAAAGCGGTCGTCCTTATAGGTGCCGGCATGGATCAAAATGGTGTCCCCGGCCCGGACGCGGGGCTCAAAGGTGAGGGAGTGGTCGCCGCCCGCGGAGCCCAAGTAGTAAGCGCTCATCAGGTTGAAATAGTTAGGCGTCTGCATTTGCGACGTTGGCGTGCCACGGGGATAGACGTGATAGACCCTTCCGGTTCCGCCTTGCGCCTGTGTTAGTGCGGGTACAGGCTCCGGACGTGTGCGAACCGTAACGATTTCCGTATCGTTGCCGATGACGCCGTCCGGGTCGGACATGACGAATTTGCATTCATACGCGGTATCTTCTTTGAGATCAAATATGCTGCCGGTAAACATGTTGGGGGAGATGTAGGTGATGCTGTTAAAGGAGCCGCGTTCGTTCAGGATGCGGATCAGCGGTAAAGCGGTTTTCCATTCCGTGGTCCCTACTTCGCGATACGTAACCTCAACGGTGGCGTTGTGGTTTTCGTCGCCTTCCACATACCACTCAAAACCAAGGTTTTGAAGGGTCGGGTGCTCGACATAAAACTCGCCCGGTGTGACGGGGGAGGGAGGCAGGTTATACTGGTCTTCCAGCGCGAGGGTCACATTCATGACACTCGTGATGGGCGTAACGGTCCAGTCGAACTCGTCGCCGGTGTCCAAATCTTTGAGCCAATTGGCTTTTACCCTTAAATTACCGGATATTTGATAGTTGGCCCACAGTGCATTTGCGTCAGTCCAGGTATCCACCAGGTCGGGATCGGTCCCGTCGAGGAAGTCGCCGGCGGAGACCAGCTGTGAGTAGACGAAGGTTTCTCCGTCCAGAGCGTAGAAGCTAACGAGAAACGCTGTTTTGTTTACCGCCAGCATCACATTGGTAGGTTTCGTGATGGGCGTCGTTTTCCAGTTGAACACTTCACCGGTGTCCATATCTTCTAACATGTTGGGGATGGGTTCCCAACCGGCGGGC
>Ga0099364_10007933_pt1 | contig 15041 bp, 8 predicted proteins | sample TergutTh196P3_FD_73070 | JGI IMG/M metagenome (GOLD analysis project Ga0099364, IMG submission 73070) | Microcerotermes parvus P3 segment gut microbial communities from Pointe-Noire, Republic of the Congo - Th196 P3 | ecosystem: Host-associated > Arthropoda: Insects > Digestive system > Gut ... | reverse complement strand
GGACACAGCACAGGACAGCGCCTAACTGGAAGACAGACATTGTGCAGATCAACTCCAAGTCCGGCCTTGAAGGCTCCAATAAAAACGGAGCTTATGCCGGCGGCAAGTTTGGCGGCATAGGTCTTGTGGCAAGCTTTGCCATGGAACTTATTGAATACAACATAAAGGTAAATGCAATATGCCCCGGCAATTTTTTGGACGGCCCCCTTTGGTCGCATCCGGAAAAGGGCCTCTTTGTGCAGTACCTTAATGCCGGCAAGGTTCCCGGGGCTAAAACCGTCGCTGATGTACGCGCCGCTTACGAAGGAAGAGTCCCCATGAAGCGAGGCTGTACCGGCAAGGATCTTGTCCGGGCCCTTTACTATATAATAGAGCAGGAATACGAGACTGGTCAGGCTGTCCCTGTTACAGGCGGTCAGCTTATGTTACATTAAAGATGCTGCACAAAGGAGTAACGAAATGAGCGATAACACAAAATCAACGATAAAACCTGAGCTGTGGATTTTCTTTACCATCGTCGCCCTTACCGGTCTTGCCATGGGCTTAAGTGACAGTGTAATATCCAACTTTTTTAAGGATGCATATAATGTTACGGCGGAGCAGAGGGGCTTCCTTGAACTGCCCCGTGAACTGCCTGGTGTTCTTTGTTTCTTGTTTATTGCCGTTGCTGCCGGGCTTGGTGATGTCCGTCTTGCAATTATTTCCCAGGTGCTGGCTCTGGTGGGCGCAGTTTTCCTGGGCTTTTTTACTCCCACCTTTGCGGTCATGGCCTTTTTGATATTTGTACATTCCATGGGGCAGCATTTGTATATTCCCCTGCAGGATGGCATAGGATTATCAATTATAGGTAAACAGGACATAGGAAAACGCATGGGGCAATACAGCGGTATAAGGACTGCCTGTATGATGATAGCCAGCGTAATTATTTTCTTTGGTTTTAGAACTGGCTTTTTTAGCTTCCAGACACAGATAAAACTGCCATTTATCTTTGGCGCTGTGGGCTTTGTCGGAATTATTGCCCTTTATATTCTGCTCCTGACCAAATTTAAAGTCCAGGGCCAGCCCAGGGAAAAGAAGTTTCAGATTATTATAAAGAAAGAATACACACTGTATTATCTACTGGCTGTTTTGGTAGGCGTTCACAGGCAAATTATGGTTGTATACGGCCCCTGGGTATTAATTGAGATCCTGAGCCGCGGTGCGGACACTATGGCTCTTTTGGGTATTATTGGTTCATTTGTTGGAATTTTTCTGCTTCCTGCAATTGGACGCGGCGCAGACCGTTTTGGACCCAAGGTAATACTTTTTGTAGAGGGCTTATTGTTTATTTTCGTTTATATTGCCTTTGGCTTTTTAAGCAATGCCTTTCAAACCGGAGCATTGGCACTTGCAGGAATTCCTGTCCTCGTAGCATACGGCCTGTTTATTTTTGAAAGGCTGACCATGCAGATGGGGATTGCCAGAACCATGTACCTTAAAACAATTGCAGAAGATCCTGCAGATATTACACCCACACTCTCTACAGGGCTTAGTATGGATCATGTTGTTTCCATAGTCTGCGCATACCTGGGCGGTTTAGTCTGGTTTAATTTCGGTCCTCAGTATGTATTTTTCATTGCAGCAGGTTTTTCAATTATAAATGTAGTTATTGCTCTTTTAATTAAGGGGCCCATGATTGCACCAATGAATATTAAACAGGAAGGATCTTAAGTTCTGCTCCCAGTTTTTTTGCTGCCTTTTCTGCCGCCGCAGTTCCGGCAATTATGACGGGGAAAAAAGGATCTTTTGAATTTGCCAGATTTTTACAGGCTGCGTTCATCTCTTCTTTACTTACATTAATAATGGAAGAAAGCCGCCTGGCTCTATGGCTGTCTTCGATCCCGTAAAGGAAGCGGAAAAAATCGGTAATACTTTTTTCCCCGGGAGTGCGCGGCCGGGTTTCACGGGAATAGGTTCCAATCACAGCCTTCTCCAGAGAGTTATCTGCAAATTCAGCACTGCCAATAATGGAAGAAAATGCCTCCAGCGATCTTAGTGGATCGGGATCCCTGTAGGTAGTAAATGTAAATAAACCTTCAAGATGATCCGGCTGGGAAAAAGCGCCGTAGGCACCGCCCTTCATGCGGATCTCTTCCCATAAGGTTCCAGTTGAAAATTGATGGGATAGTACAAGCTCGGCTGCCTGCAAAAGAGAGCCGTAGGGAACGGATTTTAAAGATATGCCTGCAAACCCCACCCTTAACGAGGGAGATGAATACACTTCTCCCATGCCGCCTCCGGCAGGGATAGTATTTATTTGTGAAAGGGAGGACAATATGGATGTATCGTATAAATCCATATTTCTAGGCTTTGGCGGACCAAAAGAAGAAAAGTACTTAGCAATAATTTTATCGCAATTATCCATGCTGCCTCTTGCGAGCTTTACAAAAAGCCCTGCTCTGCAGAGCTTTTCCTGGATATCAATTAACTTTCTGCTTATTTCAGCAATATCAAGCTTATTAAGATAATGTGAAAAAAGGATCTGATCCAGGCCGCTCCATAAATCGTCAATAATACGGGATCGGGAAAAAAGCCGACCTGAGCGGCTGGAAGTATAATGATGGCCGGACGGGGCAAGGCTGGAATCCATATCGTTTTTCATTTCCAAAACCAAATCCCTAAGCCTTTTATGATCAGAAAAATCTGCTGATGTAATAGTCTTAAAAACCAGATCCAAAGAAGCATCCAGTTTCTCATCCAGGGATTTTACACGGAATATGATCCAGTCGCGGCCTCCAATATCATGAATACCGGTGGGGAGAGCTGCTGCTCTGGAAGAACCGGGAGCTGCCGAAGAGCTGTGGAGCATGGCATGGAAGCCGCCTGTGGTTCTCGCAACAAGGCTGGAGACTTCTCCGTAATCCATACCGGGTAACCCCATAGCCAGAAGAGACCTGATAAAGAACGGCAGCCAAATATAATTTTCGGGGGAGAAAGTATCAGAAGGAAAGGCAAGTTCTGCATAACTTATTCCGTTTGTAAAAATGGGGTGAACCATTAAAGGCACAGCTCCTGCATTAAGTATTTCCCTTTTTATTGAATCAATCTGCGGTGAAAGATCTCCTCTGGAAAGATGGGGAATTAAACCAAGGTTTTCCGGTGTATCTTCTTCTTCCTGATACCGGTCAAAATCCAGATTTTTCTTTATTAATGCTTCTTTTTGATCTTCAGTCATGGAGTTTTCCAGGTTTTTTAAATGCAGCTCCACAGCAGCTTCTTTTTCTTCCAGAAACTTCTCTTTGGGTAAAATTGTAATTAAGGCACGATGCGGATTATCCAAAAGATAGCGTCTAATCATTTTTTCAAAGTATTTTTTATCTGCTTCCAGATTATTTCTTAGTTTCTTTATATATGGACCAAAGAGAAGACTTTCCCAGGGCTTACTGCCGTAGATCCATGCTCTTAAAGAACGCCGCATCCACACCAAGGAAAAAGGACCCCCTGAGCGGCGTATTTCGCGGTGAGAAAATTCCATGCCCAGGAGAGCGGCTTCTATTTCCTCCTCCGGAATACCCTCCCTTTCCAGTTTTTCCAGTACAGAAAAAATTAGTTCTTCCACATCCTTTGCACTGGAGTTTTCAGAGAGACCCCGGATACCGGCACAGAATGAAGTTTCACGAATATTTGCCTCCAGCCCTGATACAGGTGAAAGATCTTCTCCCAGACCTGATTCTATTAAGGCTCTGGTTACAGGTGATCCGTCATGCCCCATTAAAATTTCTGTAAGTGCAAAAAGACTAAGAGTTTCTTCATTATCAGTAATATCACCGCAGAGCCAGGAAACAATAACCGTAGGTTTTGTTTCAGATCCTTTGGGGCAGGGAACAACGAAAGACTTTGGGCTATCCCATCTTTGGGTTTTAATTATCGGTGCTGCCCTTTTCCCTGGAGGCAGGGAAGAAAAAAATTTTTCATCTAGAAAGGCAAGCTGTTTTTCTGTGGGAATATTTCCTGCCAGGAAAATCCTGCAGTTGGATGGCGTATAATATCTCTGGTGAAATTCCCTGAGCTCCTGGAGGCTTAAATCGGGGATAAAATCCGGATCTCCGCCGGATTCAAATTCGTAAGGTGTCCCGGGCATTAAAGGCTTTACTGACCAATGCCCTGCATAAGTGTCCAACGAAGAAAATGCACCCTTCATTTCGTTATACACAACACCGCTTATTTTAAGACCGGAATCAAAATATAGCCTATGTCCTTCCTGCATGAAAGACCACTCGCTTAGAAGGGGACGGAAAACCGCATCTCCGTAAACCGACATAAGGTTAAAATAATCCTGCTCGTTTACAGAACTCGCAGGGTATATGGTTTTATCTCCCTGAGTCCAGGCATTTAAAAAAGTCTGCAGGCTTCCCTGAGCCAGTGTTAAAAATGCATCTTTAAGCGGATAAGAAACAGAGCCGCTTAATACTGTATGTTCCAGTATATGTGCAGCACCTGTGGAATCGGAGGGGGGAGTTGCAAAGGCAAAGGAAAAAAGATTTTCTATATCATCGTTATATACATGGTATACTTCTGCACCGCTCTTTTTATGTACTGCCCAAATACCGGGTGCATCTATTTCATCCAAATACCGGATATCCAGAATTTCAAAACTGCTGTCAAGAATCTGCCCTGATTTTAAAGCTGTGTTCATACATAAACATCTTCGCCGCTCAGCATTAAAATCCGGCCTTCTTCCCTGCTCTCTCTGAACCAGGATAGAAATTCCCTGGCTGCTACATCAGCTTCGATTTTTGGAACAGGTCCCATAATTTCAGATTCTTCCCTTATGCGATTTGCTCTGGAGACGGACATATTGCTGTATATCTTATAAATAAATTCATCCGACTGCCCTTTTAAGAGGAGAGCAATATCCCTGTCATCCATGGTTCTTAGTTTATCTATAATCGGCCTGTCCATGGCATTACAGACATCTTCCAGTGTATAAAGGCGGTCTTTCATTTCACGTCCCAGAGCAGGGTCGTCGCCTTCGAGTTCATCCAATAAGCGGCTGCCAAATGCCAGGTCTGAGTGTTTTAATATACTGGTTAATACGCTGCGTCCGTCAGTTTCTCCGCCGGCAAATTCCAGCTCATCATCCCTCCGCCCTATATGCCTTGCCTTTTCTTTTAATGCAAGGGCAGCCTGATTCATTACTTCCGGGGATGTTTCCCTGAGCCTGGCAATTCTTTTTACAATTTCAAATTTTTTATCAGGATTCATATTGGCAAGAATGCCGGCAGACAGCTGTGAGGGGAGCCTGGAAAAAACCATGGCACAGGCGGCAGGGCTTTCTTCCTTAAAGAGGAAAGCGAGCTGCTCCCCTGTAAAGTCTGTCAGAAAATCGAAAGGATTTTCAGCAGCTTCGGGAACTGCTTTTAAAAGAATTTCTTCTCCCCTTTCAGGACCATACGCTGCATATAAAAGCCGCCTTGCTTCTTCAATACCTCCGGAAGAAGATCCGGAATATCCATAAGCAGGAGACAAAAGTGAATGGAACTCTTCCAGAACAGCTTCAGCTTCATCGGGATTAATTTTATTTAGCGTAACAATCTCTTTGGAAATTGCATCTACCTGCTTTGGATCCAGGCGGTTTAGAATTTTGGCTGCCTCGTCACTTCCAATCAATACCATGAACTGGGCAGTACGTTTAATTTTACTGTTTGTAACAGTATTTTCGCTGACCTTTCCCATTGTCTTTTGGTAAGCATCAACTACCTTTATAAATTGTTTCCCTCTTCCCATAATTACATTCTATGATAAATACAGCATATAAGTAAATACCCATAAAACTAATTATAATTTTGGAAAAAAAATGGGATAAACACTGAAAAAATCTGCAAAAATAAAATATAATTAATAGATGGAATTAAAAATAAAATATCTGGAACGGCACAGAATTCACCGGCTTTTGGAGAAGACAGTAAAAAATCCCATCGTAAGCATAATAGCAGGTGCAGGTTTTGGAAAAACATATGCAGTTTATGAGTTTGCAAAAACCTCAGGTATCCATACTGCCTGGCTGCAATTATCTGACAGAGATAATTTAGGAGAGCGTTTTTGGGAAAATTTTGTATCTGCAATAAACAATATTAATACAAGCATAGGTGAAAAGCTCAGAAAAATGGAATTTCCTGCAACAGAACAGCAGTTTAACAGAATGCTGGAAATAATTAAAAGAGAATTGATTCCAAACGAAAAATATCTATTGGTTTATGATGATCTTCACCTGGTATATGAACCAAAAGTACTGCGTTTTCTGGAAAATTCCATAAATAATCCATTTATTAATATTACAATCCTGCTTTTATCAAGGACTGAACCAGCTGTGAATTTGGATAAAATCACATCAAAAAAATTATTGTCAAGAATCACTGAAAATGAACTCCGTTTTACACATGAAGAAATGCTTTCATATTTTAAACTGGAAAATATTAATCTAATTCCCCACATAACATCATCAATATATAAGGATACTGAAGGATGGGCATTTGCTGTTCATCTGGCAGCCCGTTCATTAAAAAATACAGATATTGTGGCTTATGTACCGCAGGCAATCAGATCCAATACATTCCGCCTTATTGAAAATGAAATTATCCGCTATCTTTCTCCGTCTCTCAGACGTTTTCTGATAAAGTTATCCCTGATAGAAAATTACAGCCTGAAATTAATTGAAGAAATAGCAGCAAATACAAGCCTGGTCAAGGACATGGAAGGAATTTCATCATTTATCAGGTTTGACAGCTATCTCAACTCATATCACATACATCAGCTATTTCTGGATTATTTAAAGGAAAAACAGGATGAACTTACCCAGGAAGAAAAAAATGACTGCTGGAAAAGAACTGCCTTATGGTGTAAGGCGAATAATAGAAATATAGATGCCATTACATATTTTGAAAAAATAAAAGATTATGAAAACATTATTATCATTATAGATACATATCCTCTGATCCTTCCTGAAGAACTGGCAAATTTTATTTTAGCTCTGCTTGACAGGGCAAAGGAAGATTTCACAGAAGGTAATCCCAGAGCAGATGTTATACGCATACGTACACTTCTAAGCCTTGGGCTTTTTGATGAGAACCGCAGTGAAATCGCCAAATTCCTGCCGCGGTTTAAGTCCATGCCAGAAACTCCGGCTAAACATTTTTACCTCCTGGCTTCATATATAATTCTTGGAATTATGGATCTTATAGAATCCATTTACAGGAAAGAATATAATTTTATCAGCTATTTTAAAAAAGCAGCTATGGAAGCAAAAAAATCCACTTATAAAATTAAAGCACCGCTAAACGGAGTAGTATTAAATTCATACGCATGCAGGGTTATAGCACCTGCTTCCATGAAGGATATGGAAGGGTATATCAGTATAATGAAAGAAATAGTGCCATATTCGGCAGCTGCAATGGGAGGCTGCCGTTACGGATTATATGAGCTGAATCTGGGAGAACTCTCTTTTTTCAGGGGCAGGATTAAAGATGCGGAAAATTTCCTGATTCAATGCATAAAAAAATCAGGAGAAAAACAGCAATATGAAACAGAAAACCGGGCATTATTTTATATGCTGCGCATTCATGTCAGCCGGGGCAGCACTGAAGAAACAGAAAAAGTATTAAAACAGCTTGAAAATGAACTGGAGGAATCACTTTTTCCTAACCGTTATGCCTATTATGATATAGTAATGGGCTGGTATTATATTCAGCTTGGCAAAAGAGAGGAAGCTGCAGCCTGGCTAAAAAACGATTATGAGGAAAGCGAACTCCATCTGGAAGCAAGGGTATTGGAAAAATTAATTAAAGCCAGGTATTACTATTACGGGAAACGTTATCCTGCCGCTCTTGCTGTAATTCAAAGCAGAAAAAACATAGAACCGGTTATAATGGGTGAAATAGAAATGGGAGTCCTTGAAGCAGTATGCCTCTATAGAATGTCTAACAGGGAAGCTGCCTTTAGAACAATGGAAAATGTATATAATCTTGCATCTCCTATAGATATGGTAATGCCGTTTATTGAACTTGGGAAAGACATGAGAGCTCTGACAGAAGCAATAATTAAAGAAAAAGGCACTCTCATACCGCTTGACTGGCTGGAAGACATAAGAAAAAGATCGATGGATTATGCAAAGAAAATAATAACATTAAAAAAGGGAGAACTTACCGGTAAAAATCAAAAAAGCATTCTTTCCCACCGTGAATTAAATGTATTAACCGGTTTATCCCGCGGATTAACCCGTATGGAAATTGCAGGTACTGCATCCATATCACCAAATACAGTAAAATCAGTAATTAAAAGCATATACAATAAATTAGGTGCGAATAACCAGGCGGATGCAGTACGCATTGCATCAGAAGAAGGTTTAATATGAATAATAATTCTATTTTCAACTCATTACCGCCTTTTTTCAGGAATTTCTTGGTTATTTTATCACTCTTCAGACATCTTCCGCTTGAGGCTGTAGAAAAAACAGCTTTTGATTTAAAATCAAAATTTCCGGAAAAATACAATTTTAATGGAAATGTGCCGGAGAGTTTAATAAAATTAAAAGATATTATCAGCTATGACGAAAATTTACACAATCTCATAATAAATAAGACTTTCCTGGATTTTCTAAAAACAAAACAATCCATATTGCCAAAGGAAGAAATTAATATAGCTATTTTAACAAAAGCCAAATGGTGCTTTAATAACAAAATCTGGACAGATGCTGCATATTATTACGGAGAAGCAGGAGACTATGAAGAATTAATTAATACCATATACAGTTCACCTTTTTTGTTTTATAAATCCATGTGTGAATCATTTTTGGAAATAATTAATAAAATTCTTAACAATAAAACTACAATAAAAAACCCGGATAGTATTCACATATTTTATATGCAATATATTATTAAAGCACAAATATTATTGTGTTTAGGCAAGTATAAAGAATCAGAAAAATTATTTAAAGAAAGTAAAAAAATCCATACAAGCCCAGGTACAAATAATGATTTATACGGAACAGATACCTTATACAAGGCAGAACTTGCCTTCTTTACAGGAGAACTGGATAAGGCAGAACAGTTGTTCCGGGAATCCATACAGGAAACCAGGAAGACCAAAATACACGAAGCAAACTGCAAAGGGTTATTTTATCTTTTTAGAATATATATATCCTTTGGTGATGCGGCATCTGTAAAAGAAACATGGGAACAGATTGAAGCAGTACTTAAAATAAAAGATTTTCCTGTAAAGTATGAAATTTTTGATTTAATTTCAGGATATATATATGCTCACACAGGAGAAATTGAAAAAATAGCACCCTGGTTAAGAAATATAAACGGAGACAGCGGTTTTAATATACTCCCTGGAACTTTTGAAAAGATGATCAAACTAAAAATATTATTCAGGGAAAAACGGTATGAAGAAATATTAAAATATCTGGATAAAAAAGAAATCATAGAAAGTTTCTGTGCATTTTATATAACTTCTTTGGAAACAGAGATTACAAAAGCAATTATTAACTTTAATATGGGAAACAATTCTAAATCATTAAAACTGCTTGAATCTTCATATAAGCTGTCGATTTCCATGAATAAAGAAATAATTATGCCGTTTATAGAACAGGGTGAGGATATAAAAAATTTATTAATGTTTGCAATGAAAACAAATCCGGGCATGATTCCAAAAGAGTGGTTAAAATCCATGATAAGTAAATCTTCAGCATACGGGAAAAAAATTGCCGGAATAAAGGAAAAAAAATCAAAAAATTATACAAAAGATAATCTTCCAAGTCTCACGCCGCAGGAAATATTGGTACTTGATTTAATATCCAGAGGCCGTAAAAGAGCAGAAATTGCAAAAGAAATTTCAATTTCTGCCGGTAGTTTGAAGAGTACAATAAAGTTAATTTTCGATAAACTCGATGCTCAAAACAGGGCAGATGCAATCAGAATAGCCGCAAAACATAAAATAATCTGATTATTCCCCGCTGTATATAGCAGGGTTTTTTAAACCCCTCACAGCAGAAAAAAAACCCTTTGGGTGTATTCCGTCCTCATGGATTCAATAGAATCTAATTGAGGAGGAAATATGAATAATATATCCATAAATACATTATTACAGGCAAAAGCCAGACAGGTACTGGCATCTTACAGTGAGGCAATGGGTGTCCCGGTGGTTCTGGCAAACAGGGCAGATTCCATTGAAAAATCCAAATTCGAAAAACAGCAGATTTTTGCGTTAAACGAAACAAGGAAAAAAGAAGAAACATGTATTTATAAGTGTCCAAAAGGGCAAATTTACATGGCAAGTCCGTTTTTCCGGAAAGGACATTATGCAGGAGCCATACTAACAGGAGAGGTATCCGGAGATAAAACACAAAACGACATACAGGCAATGGCAAATCTATTGGAAGTTTGTGCCGGTGTGATATCAGAAAAAGATGATTTTTCCGGTTATATGCTCCGCAGAAAAATCAGGAGAGAAGAAAAATCAGACATACCGGAAGTAAAGCCTATGGACTCCGAACTAATAATGGAAATGGAAAGACTGCTTCTGGCTGCTTTCAGAAGAGGCGATATAGAAACTGGAAAGAAACAAATTAAGAATATCTTTAACATAATAAGTGAAAGCCATCCGGAAAACAGGGAAATAATCCGATTTAGAGCGATTGAACTGGTAGTACTTTTATCAAGACATGCTGCCGGAAATGAAATTGATCACAGGGAACTGCTTGAAAACAACAACAGGTATATAAAACGCATTCAGGAATCGGAAAGCACAGAGGAAATAATCACAAATCTCCTGAGCATAACAGAACGCATAGCCGGCAAGGTATTTTCATTCCGGGGATTCAGACATTCATCTGTTTTAAGAAAGGCAGAACGTTTTATTTGGAATAATTACACAAGAAAAATCAGTCTGGAAGAAATTGCCAGGGCATCCGGTCTTTCTGCACCGTATTTCAGCACAATATTTAAAGAGGAAATGGGTGAAAATCTATCATCCTATCTAAACCGCTTAAGGGTAGAGAAAGCAGCAAATTTACTCACTGCTTCCGAAAAATCACTCAGTAAAATAGCGGAAATCTGCGGATTTGAAGATCAAAGCTGGTTTTCGAAAATTTTTAAGAAAATTCAGGGGGTAAGCCCCGGAAAGTACAGGGAGCAGGGAACTGGTTCGGCAATTATAAATTCAGAAAAAAAAGAGCAGGGAGTAAAGAAATGAACAAAAATTTTAACAAAAGTCAGACAAATCCGGTTTTAATAAACGCATTATCCCTTATGAAAACTTATGTTAGGGCTACAAAAACACGGATAGCGATTTATGATCATAATTATAAGATAATTCCAGAAATGGAAGATGATATCTTAAAAAATGATAATCCATGCATATTCTGCAGCAAGTACCAAAAAAACCTTGAAGTAAATAATCTTCAGGATCTCACATATAATCCATGCATGGAATGCACGATAAATTCAATAAATGAATCATGCCAATCAGGAATATCAAGTTCAAAAACATGTCCATTGGGTTTTAACTTTTGGTTCAGCCCAATTTATATGGACGAACAATTCATCGGTGCAATAGCAGGAAGCAGTTTAACAGAGGAAAATAGTGAAGAAGTTTTTAAAAAAATGCATGAGATGTGCAGAGGAGAAATAAAAAAGGATGAAATAAAGAAAATATTTTCTGCTTACCCAAAGGTAAGAAAGGAAAAAATTAATTCGCTGTCAGAATTAATGCTGATATGTGCAGAATCCCTGTCTGTAAGAAGCGGTGGCTGCCATGAGGCAATGAAAAGGCAGGCACTGCAGGAAATGGATTTATCTGCAAAGATTGAAGATTTAAAAATGCGTCATCCTGCAGGGAGTCCGCTTCCGGAATATCCCATGTATAAAGAAAAAGAACTTGTTGAAAAATTAAGACAGGGAGAGACAAGAAGTGCAAAGTTAATTTTAAATGATATACTGGCTGTTTTATTTTTCACCGGAGCAAAGGATTTTAAATTTATACAGTACAGGATAATTGAACTGATTGTACTGATTTCAAGAGCCGGTTCCAGTTCGGGAATTAATGCAAAAACCGTACTAGAAACAAACAATTCATATATAAATGAAATACAGGAAGCGTCAGATATTGAAGAACTTACATTATCTATCAGCAGAATAATAGATGACCTTTCAATGCAGATAAACAGTTTCCAGGGCATACATCATCCTTCTGCATTAAAAAGAGCCGAATACTTTATACTTGAAAATTTCACAAGAAAGATTAGCCTGGAAGAAATTGCGAAGGCATCAGGATTTTCTGCACCTTACTTCAGTACAATTTTCAAGGAAGAAATGGGAGAAAACCTGTCCAGATATCTTAACAGGCTCAGGGTGGAGAAAGCCAGAATTATGCTTACTGAAACCAATTATGCGTTAAGCGAAATTGCAAGGGCATCCGGCTTTGAAGACCAGAGCTGGTTTTCCAAAATTTTCAAACAGTACACGGGTATAAGCCCCGGAAAATACAGGAGCCAGGGAGGAAAAACTTTATATCAGGGTTTTGTGAGCTGTTCATGAATTGTTTTTAAAGTAATATCCAGTTCTATGGGTTTGCCCAGATGAGCATCCATACCGGAATCTATTGCTTTTTTAATATCTTCATACAGCACATTTGCAGTCATGGCAATAATGGGAACGGGCTTAAAATTCGTTTCTGAGCGTTCCCATTCTTTTTCTATTAACCTCATTTCTTCAGTAGCACTGCAGCCGTCCATTACCGGCATCTGCATATCCATAAGTATAATGTCAAAATAAGCGAAGCCTTTGGATCTGTACAGATCTGCCGCTTCACGGCCGTTTTCTGCAGTTTCCAGGATCATATTTGTAGGGGAGAGGAGCTCGCAGATAATCTCCCTGTTGATTTCTATATCATCAACAACAAGGCATTTTTTGCCTTCAAAGTTATATGTCTTGCTGTCTTTTATTCCCTTTACAGTTTCAGGCACCTCATCTGCCTTGGCGGAAGCACAGTGTATTGTAAAGGAAAAATTACTGCCCTCCCCTTCTTTACTTTCCAGGTCTATCTTCCCCCCCATCATATCTACCAGGGTTTTGGAAATTGCAAGGCCGAGCCCCGTACCGCCGTAGTTGCGTGTAATGGAACCGTCAGCCTGTTCAAATGGCTTAAAAAGTTTCGATGCCTTAAATTCATTTATCCCGATTCCGTGATCAATCACTTCAAAACGGTAAGTGGAAAAATCTTCATTATTGCCCAGTTCTCTCACCCTTATTGTTACTTCCCCGCCTTCATGAGAAAATTTAATGGCGTTTGAAAGAAGGTTAATTAAGACCTGGTTTAACCTTAGTGAATCAGTGAAAATTATATCGTTAATAATATCATCTGTTTCCGGATTAATGTGTATTTTTCTTTCCCTGGCTCTTGGTTCCATAAGAGAAATGGCATAATCCAGGTTTTTTCTGAGGGAAAAAGAAGTAATATCCAAAAGCATTTTTCCCGATTCCATCTTGCTGTAATCCAGAATATCATTAATTACACCTAAAAGGTGATGTGAATAGCTTTCCACCTGTTCCAGGCAGCTTAATATTTTTTCCGGCTCTGAAGACGACGATCTGGCAATTTGGGTCATACCAATAACAGCATTCATGGGAGTTCTGATTTCGTGGCTCATCCTGGAAAGAAAATCGCTTTTTGTACGGCTCGCCGCTTCTGCATCTATTTTTGCTCTGGTGAGCATGGTTACATCGTTTAACAAAAGAATTGCTGTAATGGAATTTTCTCCCCCTTCGGAACCTGTCCTCTGCAGGGTAAGAGAAAAATTACTTCCGCCGTCATGACCCAGAATTGCAATATCAGTAAGAAAAGGCTCCGGGTTTGGAACTGTTATATCAAAAATTGCCTCTGCTCTTGAATCTAAATCCTGATCTGTAAGTCCTCCCGAACCGATTAACTTTTCCAAAAATCCTGTTTCACAATCCACAAGGTCATGCATTAATAGAAATTCTGCCATGGCACGGTTTTTATACAAAACTTCCATTTTCTCATTAAAAAGAGCAATGGCTACAGGCACAGCATCCATTATAGCCTGCTGCGGTTTTGCAGGTGCACGTAAATACTTTGCAGAAATGACAGCAAATAAAATAAGCAGTACCAAAACAAAAGTATCAATAAAAACAATGATCCTGATTAAGGAAGACAGTTCACTCCAGGAAAGCAGGGCAATAAGAGTAACTGTAATCAGAGCTGCAGCCAGTATAACCATAAAAAAAAGAGCCGCGAGAATAATTTTTTTACTTATACCGCCGGACACATCCGGAATATTTTTATACATAGATTCTTCCATAATTATGGCAGTAAGCCGGATAAATAGTTACCCAGAATAACAGCATATTCATCATTAACTCTTCTTTCTGCCGCAAGAATCACCCTGTTATCAGCTTCTGAACGGGTGGTATGCCCTTCCCTTATATTAAAATTATACGGTAGTAAAACAGTCCGCATAACAGAGTCACCCAGATTTGCGCTTACATTAATGCGTGACCAGACATAGGTACTCCCTGCAATATCTGCAGGAGTAATGGAAATATTTAAATCCAGCACATAACGGGAATTAATCCCTCCGCTTTGAAAACCCAATTCTGACAGTGCAGATGTAAAAGCACCCCGGATCCTCCCTGCCCTGTCAGCATCAGGATTTCCGCTGACTGTGATATTGATTGGAATGGATCTTTGAATGGCAGCAGCTTCCAGCCTCAGTTCATCACCGTTTCTCAACCCCGGAAAGGGAGAGCCAATCTGCTGAAGGAGGTTTCCGTAACTTACATTCACATCGGCAATTGCTGCAGCGAACTGCAGGCGGGCAAAGGAGTTTAAGGTATTTCTTTCCGAGGCAGGAATACTCGTAAGGTTTGTTATCATTGCCTGGTTTGCCCTTACCATATCTGTATAAACTACTGCAGCCCTGGGTTTATTTAAAATGGCAGCAGCATAGTGAGTACCAGACCCTTCCCAGGTCTCGCCAATCTCCA
>Ga0099364_10007932_pt1 | contig 15043 bp, 15 predicted proteins | sample TergutTh196P3_FD_73070 | JGI IMG/M metagenome (GOLD analysis project Ga0099364, IMG submission 73070) | Microcerotermes parvus P3 segment gut microbial communities from Pointe-Noire, Republic of the Congo - Th196 P3 | ecosystem: Host-associated > Arthropoda: Insects > Digestive system > Gut ... | reverse complement strand
CTTAAATGGAGGCAACCTGTATGTTGGTTACAATACCACATCAGGGCAAATAAGTGGTAACATTGTTTTGGCAACAGGTACGAATCTCTATTTTTATCGTTCCAACGATTACACCTATAGCGGTGTAATATCGGGTACGGGTAATGTAGAACATCAGGGAAGTGGTACATTGCGATTGACAGGCAATAATTCCTGTACGGGAATATTCAGGCAAGCAAGCAATAATACTACTTATATTGGTAATAATACCGCTGCGGGTGCCTGGGCAGGAAATATTGAGATTGCTGGTAGTCTCTATTTTTCCCGCACAACTAATTATACCCATAGCGGGAATATCACGTCAAGTGGTATGGGAACGATATATAAAACAGGAAGCAATTCGCTCACTTTAACGGGCAACGTTGCATTTACCGTGGGTTTCTACATCCAAAGCGGTAATTTATTAATCGGAAACAATAGCACCACAGGCAGCATTACAGGAAATTACAATAATAATATTACTGTATCTTCGGGTGCTGCGTTACGTTTTAACCGCTCAAACGCTTACACCCATGCCACCGATATTTCCGGTGCGGGTATTTTGTGGCAATCTGGAAATGGGACTACCACTCTTACAGGCAATGTTACAATTACCGGTAATACGAACATAACAAATGGTACTCTTTCTATTGGTAACAATGGTACCACAGGCAGCATTACAGGAATTGTAAGTGTTAGCAGCGGCGCTACGCTAAGATTTTATCGTTCAAACGATTATACCTACAGTGGCTCTATTATAGGTGAGGGAGCGGTAACAAAAATGGGAAGCGGTACGCTTATTTTTACAGGCTCAAATGGCCATTCAGGCGGAACGACCATCTCGGCGGGTACGCTACAAATCGGCAACAACGGAACAACAGGTGGAATTTATGGAAATATTGTAAACAACGGCACGTTACGTTTCAACCGCTCTAATGCTTATATTTTCAACGACATTATTTCAGGTACGGGAAACGTTGTGCATGATGGACAAACAACCTCAAGCACCTTAACGCTTGGTGGCGCAAGTACATATTCGGGAAATACAAATGTCTATGGTCCTCTTGTTTTGTCTTCGGGTGGCTCTCTTGAAAACTCTATTGTTGTGCTTCAAAACAATGACAGGGCAAGTTTAAACGTATCGGCGGCAAATACAACCATTGGCGGTCTTAACGGCACTCGCGCTACGACAACGGTTACTCTTGGCAGCACTACGCTTACAATTAATAACGGCTCCGCTACTTTTGCAGGAATTATTTCCGGCTCGGGTGGTATTACTAAATTAGGAACAGGCGCGCAAGCATTTACCGGCGCTAATATCTATACAGGAAATACTACAATCTCCGCTGGTACAATTTATTTGGGTAATAATACCGCAGGGGGCAGCGTAGTAGGAAATATCATCAACAATGCCACTCTTGTTGTAAACCGAACTGAAAATTGGACTTATAGCGGCGTCATTTCCGGATCAGGAACATTTACCAAAAATGGAAGTGGTACACTTATCCTTACAGGCACTAATTCCTACACAGGCGGAACGACCATCACAGCAGGTACGCTACAAATTGGAAACGGCGGAACAACAGGGCAAATTTCCAACACTGGCGGAGTTACAAACAATGCAGCACTTATTATAAATCGCTCTAACAGTTATACTTATAGCGGAGTTATTTCAGGAACGGGTACACTTACTTATGCAGGTACTTCAACTCTTTATCTTACAGGAAATAATACCTACGCAGGAAACACGACCATCTCGGCTGGTACGCTTTCTATCGGTGATAATAGCACAACAGGCGAAATTGCAGGAAATATTATAAACAACAGTAATCTCCGTTTTTACCGCACAAACGCTTATACATATAGCGGAATAATTTCAGGTACGGGAAATGTTTACCAATTCGGTCCAGGTACTGTTACTCTTAGCGGAGTCAATACATATTCAGGAATTACCTATATTGATGCTCCTCTTATTCTTAGTATTAACGGTACCATTGCAAACTCTTCGTCGGTTACATTTAGAAATTATGCAGCCGCTCAATTAACCATCAACGGAAATAAAACGATTAGTGAGTTAAATAGTGTTTCAACGGTTAATCCAGGTTCTGTTTCTATCGGTGGCGCAAATAGTTTATTTATTGGTAATATGGGAGTAGCAGACGGAACAGGTACGTTCCATGGTGCTTTCACGGGGGCAGGAAGTAGCGTTGTAAAACGTGGTACAGGTACTTTCACTTTGGGTGGAAACGCACACACATCGACCGCTGATTTTCTATGTAATCAAGGCGAAGTTATTCTGGCTGGAAACTGGAATAATCAAATTATTCTGAGTGCAGACGCTACGTTAACTATTTCAGAATACCGAACAGCAGCCGCATTAAACGTTGCAAACGGCGGTACTATGAATTTTGATTTAAGCACAGGTACACCTTCTAAACTAACTACAACGGGTGCTTTGATGTCTAATAATTCAAATCCTTGTACTATTAATATCAGTTCGGTTGGAGCGGCATCAAGTTATCCTGTTATAACTGCGGCATCAGGTATAACAACAAATCCTTTTGTTTTAACAGGCGTTGCTGGCTCGCTATCCGCTACTGCTACGGAACTTACTTTTACACGTACACCCGACCATATTCCCGTTACTGATATAACAGGAATACCCACAACGGCAACCGCAACGTTACCTTTGACTTTAACAGGAACGGTTGTTCCATCTACCGCTACTAACCAGGATATTATTTGGAGTGTAGAAAATGCAGGAACAACAGGCGCTAATATATCATCCTCATACTTAGGTAATTACACAGGAAGCGTTAATGCTGTTATTACTTTGCTTGGTATTAATGAAACTTTTGGTGGTATTACAATTGGATTAGTTCAATCGGGTGCTAATCATAGCCTTATGATTGCTGAAATGGACCTCGGAGGAGGAACAACTTTGCCTTCCTATCAATTGGATGATATTATTGTTACGCCATCGGGAGCAGGATACACGGTATCAAAGAGCGGAGGAATGACTGTTATTATACCTGAAGTAGTTGTTCCGCCTACGCCACCATTATTCCCAGCAGGAACTACACTTTACAACGTACCTGCATTGATTACTCTCGAAAATGGATACATCGAAAGTGGTCAATTTGAATTGGAACTTCAAGCAGTCGCTACTTTGGCAGGAATATTGCCCGTTGCTATCAATTTATATTTTGATGGTATGGCAAGCGGTAATATTTTACATACAACAGGAGCAGGTACGGCAACTATAAGAGCGTCAATTGTTAACGGTTTAACGCCATCATCTCCTTTCATTAAAGATGTTGCTATTACAGTATCACTTGCGGCTCTCAACGGAACAGTAGGTATCACAGGAAATAACGTTTTTGGGCAAACTTTAACTGCAAACACCGTTGGATTATCATCTACACCAACAATTCCTAATTTGGGAACACTTAGTTATCAATGGCAGCGGGGAACAACAAATATTAGCGGTGCAGTTGCATCTACTTATACTTTAGTTCAGGAAGATATTGGAAATACAATTAGGGTGGTTGTTACAGCGGCTAATTGTAGCGGAAACGTTACATCATCGCCAACGGCAACTATTTTAAAAGCCTCTCAAGCAGCACCTTCTGCACCTACTTTGGCATCGGCAACAAGCACTACAATTACGCTTACAACCGTTACAGGATGCGAATATAACATTAACGGTGGCGCTTGGCAATCATCTACAACATTTACAGGATTAACGCCAAGTACGGCATACAGTTTCAGACAACGATTTGCAGAAACACCAACGCATCTCGCATCGCCCGAAAGCCCTGTCGCAACATTATCAACAACGCCACCCGAACATATTCCCGTTACTGATATTACAGGAATACCTACAACGGCAACCGCAACGCTACCTCTTACTTTAATAGGAACAGTTGTGCCAAATAATGCAACTAACCAAACAATAGTGTGGAGTGTAGAAAATGCGGGAACAACAGGCGCAAATATCACAAGCGGAAATATTTTGAATACAACAGCAGCAGGCACGGCAACTATCAGAGCAACAATTATTAACGGTTTAACGCCAACAACGCCTTTCATTAAAGATGTTACGATTACGGTATCCCTTGCGGAATTAAACGGAACGGTTACAATTTCTGGCAGTCCCGTTTTTGGTGAAACTTTATCTGCAAACACAAGCGGTTTAACCTCAACGCCAATAATTCCTGATTTAGGAACGTTAAGTTATCAATGGAGACGCGGCTCTAACAATATTAGCGGCGCAACGGCTTCTACTTATACATTAACTCAGGCAGATATAGGAAATACAATATCAGTGAGAGTTACAGCGGCTAATTGCAGCGGAAACGTTACATCGGCAGAAACGGCAACGGTTACAAAAGCAACGCAAACAGCGCCTTCTGCGCCGACTTTAAACTATTCAACTGCATTTTCAATTGTCTTAAACTCTGTTGAAGGTTGTGAATATAACGTTGACGGTGGTTCATGGCAAACATCTCCGATTTTTGCAGGTCTTACGCCCGAAACTACTTACAGTTTCAAACAACGACTTGCTGAAACGCCGACGCATCTTGCATCGCCCGAAAGTAGTGCAGTTACATTTACTACTGATGAAGTGATTAATCCTGTTTATGTAATTACTGCAACAGCGGGCGCAAATGGTCAAATTGACCCATCAGGCGCTATTAACGTAGAAGAAGGTGATAACCAACCATTTACATTTATACCCGATGCTGGTTATGAAATCGAACAGGTTTTGGTTGATGGCACTTCTGAGCCCGAAGCGGTTATTGACGGTTTTTATATTTTCGAAAATGTAACTGATAATCATACTATTCATGTTACTTTTGCAGTAAAAACTTTTACAATAACAGCCTCTGCAGGTGCAAATGGAAACATCGAACCATCAGGTACAATTTATGTGGATGGTGGTGATAGTCAAGAATTTACATTTTTGCCCGATACAGGTTACGAAATCGATGAAGTTCTCGTTGACGGAATTCCTAACTATGAAGCGGCATTGAGCGGCTTTTATAATTTTGAAAACGTTACTGAAAATCATACGATTCATGTTACTTTTGTTATTAAAAACTACGTGATTGTAGCCACAGCAGGCGAGTTTGGAATTATATCACCCGACGGAAACATAAACGTTGAACACGGTAGCAACCAAACATTTGAATTTATACCTAATTTTGGTTATGAAATTGCGCAAGTTCTGATTGATGGCAGCAGCAACACGCAAGCAGTAATAGATGGTTATTATACTTTCCAAAATGTTACTGAAAATCATACTATTAACGTTACATTTATGCCCGAAGAAGTTGAAACATACACAATTACAGCATCCGCAGGCGAAAATGGAAGCATCGACCCATCGGGCGAAATTGTTGTAGAAGCAGGAACTAACAAACAATTCTTTTTCTATCCTGTTGAAGATTACGAAATTGACCAAGTGTTAGTTGACGGCATCAACGACCCCGATGCAGTGGTTAATGGTACATATATTTTCGTAAATATTACTGAAGACCATACTATTCATGTTACGTTTAAACTTATATCGCAAGAAGTTGAAACATACACAATTATTGCATCAGCAGATGAAAATGGCAGCATCGACCCATCGGGAGAAATTATTGTTGAAGAAGGCGACAGTCAAACTTTTACCTTCACTCCAAACGCAAACTATTTGATAAATCAAGTGTTTGTTGATGGTGAAAACGTTCCTGAAGCAGTGATTGATGGTTTTTACACTTTCGTAAATGTAACCGAAGACCATACTATTCATGTTACATTTATTGAAGAAGACGCTGTTACATACACAATTACAGCATCCGCAGGCGATAACGGCAGCATCGACCCAGCAGGGGAAATTGTTGTAGCAGAAGGCGACAATCAAACATTCACCTTCACTCCAAACGCAAACTACCAAATAGAACAAGTTTTAATTGACGGCATCGAAAACCCCGAAGCAGTAGAAAACGGATACCACACATTCGTAAATGTAACCGAAAACCATACGATTCACGTTACATTCGGATTTGTCGGCATCGATGATGTAGAGACGTACGGACGTACGTCTCCCGATGTATATCCCAACCCCACAACGGGTGTGTTGTACATTGTAGGGGCGAATAACATTCGCCCAAATGATAACACCATCGAAATATATGATATTTCAGGCAGAAAACTTTCAACTTTTAAACTTGATAAACTTTCAACTGATATTGACATCACACACCTCCCAACCGGAGTATATTTCTTAAAAATTGATAATGAAACAATAAAAATCGTGAAACGATAACCTTCGTGCGACTTTGTGAAAAAACCTTTGTGCGACTTCGTGGTAAATAATCTAACCACAAAGGAACACAAAGGATTCACAAAGGAACACAAAGAATAGATATTAAAGTTTTCAGTTTTCAGTTTTCAGTGAATAAGAAGAGTTTAGATATTAGAAATAAATATAAAACATGATGATAAATAAATTTTCGGAAACAAAAATGGTGCGCAGTAGCATTCCGTTAGGAATGCATCCTTTGTGCGACTTTGTGAAAAAACCTTTGTGCGCCTTCGTGGTAAAAAAACTAACCACAAAGGAACACAAAGGATTCACAAAGGAACACAAAGAAAAAGCAAAGTCCCGAAGGGACGACCCTTTATTAACCGTAGGTTTCAACCTACGGTGGTTACATGACATAAATAAATATTCTTATACATTAACCGAGGGCAAAAAATAACAAAAACGCCCTCACAAAATTTTTTAACATGAAATATGTAAAATTTTTTTCAAACAGCGCGGTAGAGACGCACGGACGTGCGTCTCATCCCGTAAAGACGCACGGACGTGCGTCTCATCCCGTAAAGACGCACGGACGTGCGTCTCATCCTGTAAAGACGCACGGACGTGCGTCTCAATCATCGGCGTTGTCCTTTGTGCTTTCATTAGCCCTTTGGCTAATAATTAGCGCCAGCGCCCTCACAGCGCAATCGTGGCCCCCCGCCGGAATGGCAGGAAGCGGCACAGAAACAGAACCGTGGGAAATTGAAACCCCCGCGCACTTGAAAGCGCTTGCAGATTACGTAAATGACGGTAACGGCATGGAAACTCAAGGCAAGTTCTACAAGTTAATGAACGACATTGACCTCAGCGATTACGCTGAAGGTAGCGGCTGGGAACCGATAGCCGTGGGACCCGCAGGGGTTAATGGTTACAGCTTCTATGGTAACTTCAATGGTAACAACAAAAAAGTTACTAACCTTACCATTAACCGCCCAACCGAAGATTACATAGGTTTGTTTGGTTATATTAGCGACGCAACCATTGAAAACCTTGGCATCGAAGATTGTAACATTACAGGACAAATCTTTGTTGGCGGATTGTTTGGTATTCCCTATAACACAATTATTAAAAATTGCTATGTTATTGGCAGCATTAGCGGTGATGATACCGTTGGAGGTTTGGGTGGACGAAATCGCCAGAATTCTACCATCGAAAACTCTTATGCAAATGTAATTGTAGTGGCAAATTATATCGCAGGCGGATTGGTAGGAGCTAATGAAGTTAATTCCAACATTGAAAACTGTTACGCTACAGGCGCCGTTGAAGCATATGAGACTGATGCAGGCGGCTTGGCAGGATCCAATTATGCCACCATCGAAAACTCCTTTGCAATGGGAAACGTTAAATCATCGGGAAATAATGCAGGCGGCTTGGTAGGAGGCAATTATGGCAACATCAAAAACTCTTTTGCAATGGGCAATGTTGAAGCATCTGCGAATTATGCAGGCGGATTGGCAGGAGTAAATTGGGGGAGTAGTGGTAGCATTGAAAATTGTTACGCCACAGGCAACGTTTCAGGATATGCTAATGATGCAGGCGGATTGGTGGGAAGCAATGCTACAACCATAAAATATTGCTATGCAACAGGCGATATTGGCGGAACCGCTTTGAGTTCTGGCGGCTTGGTTGGTGGAAATGGTGCGAATGGCGTCATCGAAAACTGCGTGGCGGCTAACAGTTTAATTTCTGTAAACGTTTCTATGTCTAATACGGTTGGGCGTGTTGTAGGATGGGGCGATAACGGTTTTTGTAACAATTGTGCCAATAACTATGCAAATATTGATATGGAAGTTATAGTCAACGGAAATCCTGTTACTATTACAGAAGGTACATATCAATCAGGAACGGGAGTAGAAATTGAAACGCTTCAAAGCATTGATTTTTACACAACAGATAACAATTGGGCAAACGAAACTCCGTGGGATTTTGACGTATGGAACATCTGCGATGGTATAACATTTCCGTGGCTACGGTGGGAAGACCTTGATTGCGGAAATTTATTTATACCCGTTTCAAATATCGTAAACGTTCCAACAACGGCAATGGCAGGAGTGCCGCTTACGCTTACCGCTACTGTACAGCCCGGAAACGCCACAAACAAAACAATAGTTTGGAGTGTTGAAAATGCTGGCAGCACAGGCGCAACAATAGAAGGCAACATTTTTCTTGCAACCGATGAAGGAGATGCACAAATTAAGGCTACAATAGAAAACGGTTTAACCGAAGATACGCCCTACGTGCAGTTCTTTACAATAGAAGTAGGTCCGCATTTTGTTCCCGTAGAAGAGATAACCGACCTGCCAACGCAAGCAACAGCAGGTGTACCCCTTACCCTTACAGGAACTGTGATGCCCGAAGATGCTTCTTTCCAAAATATTGTATGGACAGTTACCTACGCAGGAACAACAGGCGCATACATCACGGAAGGCAACATTTTCAACGCAACGGGACAAGGAATGGCAATGGTAAAAGCAGCAATTATCAACGGCGAAGCAATAGGAACACCTTTTGAAATAGAATTTCCAATTACAGTTATCGTAGTTCCGCAAGTGTTAAGCGTAACCATTTCGCCCAAAACCGTTACATTGCAACCATCTGAAACACAACAATTTACTGTTGCTGTAGATGCAATTTTCGGCGCCGACGAAAGCGTAGAATGGAGTATAACAGGAAACGAATCAACAGCCACCGACATCGACACTGACGGTTTATTAACAGTTAGTGCTGCCGAACCCGATGGAACAATCATCATCGTAACCGTTACATCCGTTTTCAGCCCCGCCATTTTCGACGAGGCAACCGTAACCGTACAACACGTGGGAATCGATGTAAATACGCACGGACGTACGTATCCGCACGTATATCCCAACCCCACGAGTGGCAAGTTTTCAGTTATCAGTTATCAGTTATCAGAAGGCAGTGCAGAAATATATGATATTTCAGGCAGAAAACTTTCAACTTTTAAACTTGATAAACTTTCAACTGAAATAGACATTTCGCACCTCGCAAACGGAATATATTTCATAAAAATAAATAACGAAACAATTAAAATCGTGAAAAATTAACCTTCGTGCGACTTTGTGAAAAACCTTTGTGCGCCTTCGTGGTAAAAAATCTAACCACAAAGGAACACAAAGGTTTCACAAAGGAACACAAAGGATAGAGTTTAGAGTTTAGTTATTAGAGTTTAGATAGAAATAAAACAAACAAGATAATGATTGCAACCCCGTCCCGAAGGGACGACCCTTTATTAACCGTAGATGCAATCTACGGTCATACACCCTGCGGACATCTTTGCGACCCTTGCGTCCTCAACTTTGCGCCTTTGCGTTAAAAAAAAATCTAACCACAAAGGAACACAAAGGTTTCACAAAGGAACACAAAGGATTTCCCCCACTAACCACTAACCGCTAATCACTAACCACTATTTTTGCGCCTTTGCGTAAAAAAAATCGTAACTAAAAATCATTTTCTCAATTATTTTTATTATTTTTGCGCCCAAATTTAAAACTAAAATTATGGCATTAGAAATTAAATCAGCACCTGTATTAACGGGCAAAGCAGCACAAGATTTTTACGAAAGATGGGCTAATTTTAAAGATGACACAAGCCCTGAAGTAGTGCGGGAAAATTACCGCAAATGGAAAACTTATTTTGCTAAATATTGTAACCCTTATAAAGATGTTTGATTTAGATAAAGATTGTGAAATGATTATTCTTTCAGAAAAAGAATTCATTTCAGATTTTGATTGCGGTAATGACGACTTGAACGAGTTTTTCAATAAAGACGCACTTCAATACAAACGTCAAATGCTTTCTCAGACAATTTTTTTCCGACAAAAAAGTAGCAATGCAGTAGTGGGAGCGTTTTCATTTTCGGCAAGTAGCATTAAAACGGCTGATCTACCGGGTAGTAGACGGAAAAAAGTAAAAGAGCATATTCCCAGAGAAAAATCATTTAAATCTTATCCTGCAATTCTTATAGGGCGTTTGGGAGTCGCAAAAGAATTTAGCAGAAAAGGGATAGGTGCTCAGATGTTATACGCAATAAAGACATACTGCCTTGCAAACTTTCCCGATTTTGTCAGGTTTTTGTCAGTTGACGCTTATAACGAGCCTGATGTAATTAATTTTTATCAAAAAAATAAATTCACGACCGTTTTTTCATCCGAAGAACAAGAAAAAGAAACATATATGCAAAAACCATCTGATATTTTAAGAACAAGATATATGTTTTATGATATGATGCAATGGAGAGATAAGTTATCAGACTGATTATATTCAATAAATTAGTGTTTATTCGTGAAATTCGTAGATAAAAATCATTTTCCAATTATTTTTATTACTTTTGCGCCCAAATTTAACAAAAATTATTATGGCAACGATAACATTGGAATACGATATTCACAACAAGCAGGCAATGCAGATGATTGAGATTATCCAATCACTTGGCTTGGCAACTCGTAAAAAGTCGGGCTTGGAAGAGGCTTTGGAAGATGTAGCAAATGGCAGACTAACAACCATTCACACTCCTCAAAAAAGAATTCAATGAAACAAAATATTGACGTTTCAAAACGAATGACTGTAAAGGAGTTTTTCGAAACAATACAGAACTTGGAAGAAACGATTTATGAAATCAAAATAACCAACAAGTTCAAAAAGAGTTTGGATTTGTCATATCGGAGAAATTTCGATTTGAAATTGCTTAAAGAAGTGATTCACACACTTGCCAAAGGAGAAAAGTTGGCAGAAAAACATCGCACCCATACTTTAGAGGGATTTAAGATGGTCGTTTGGGAGTGCCATATAAAGCCAGATTGGTTGTTATTGTGGCAATTTACGGATGAAGGAATGATTTTAATATTACTTGATACAGGATCACATTCCGATTTGTTTTAACCCTCAAGAGACGAAATTATTTTACGCAATAACTCGAGACATTCGTAACTAAAAATCATTTTCTCAATTATTTTTATTATTTTTATTATCTTTGCACCCAAATTTAAAACTAAAATTATGGCACAAGTAGCAGAAATAAATATAAAACAAACATCAAGTGAGGTTTCCAAAAATTACAAAAAAGAAGTTGAAATAACCGAACCAATAAAGTGGAGTGCTAAAATGAAAAGAAGTTTTGAGCAGGCAAAAAACGGCGAGATTTACAAAGTTGACATCAATAATTTTTGGAATGTATGAAGTCATACGAAACAAAAGATGCTCGTAAAGACAAAATATTAATTTTGAAGTCTTATCCAAAAGCCTTACAAAGCAAGTTGCTTTATCTTGTCAATGATATATTAGAAAATCCTCGAAAACTAAATACTGTTGGCAATCCCGAACAATTAAAACATACAAAAGTAGAAATGTGGTCACGCGAACTCACCAAAAAAGACCGTATCGTTTATGGAATTGAGCCCGGAAGTGAATACAATCTTCCTCAAGAATATGAAATAATAGTCTTTTATCAATATTTAGGTCATTATTTTGATAAATAAATTTTTGCTCTTCCAATTATTTTTATTATCTTTCCTCTGTAAAAAAATTTTTTTTTCATTATACACGCTCGGAATTCAAAAATTTCATCTAATTTTGCGCCCAAATTTAACAATGAAAATATATAAAAATTATGGATAAAATAACAATTAAAATGTCTCAACGCGAATACAAAAAGTTTCTTGCATATAAAGAAGCAGACAAAATTGTAAGAGGTATTCGTCGCGGAATGCGAGAGTTGCAAGAATCACGTGAAGGTAAGTATAATTTAAAATCAGCATACGAATTAGCAAATGAACTTTGAAGTTTCTTCCGAATTTGAAAAATCATTAAAACGGCTGAGTAAAAAATACCCATCATTAAAGTCAGATTATCTTGACTTTTTGTCGAAACTCAAAAATAATCCAACAATAGGAGACGAGATTTTTCCAAATTGCCGAAAGGCGCGTATTGCTATAAAAAGTAAAGGAAAAGGGAAAAGTAGCGGTGGTAGAATAATTTTTTATTTTGAAATTGTCGAAGGTACGATAATATTGTTATTTATTTATGATAAAACTGAAATGGAAAATGTACAAACTGCTTTCATTGAGCAAATTTTACAAAAATACTCGATAAGTAACAGAAATCCAAAATAACCTACTGTTTTTAAATACAACCCATAAGCGTGTAAACACTTAAAAAAAGTTTACACGCTTTTTTTATTAACCCTTTGCGCCTTTGCGTCCTCAACTTTGCGCCTTTGCGTTAAAAATTTCTAACCACAAAGAACACAAAGGATTCACAAAGAAAAAAGTTTTCAGTTTTCAGTTTTCAGTGAATAACAGAGTTTAGATGTTAAAGTTTCCTTTTTTCACCCACACCCCACTAACCACTAATCACTAACCACTTTGCGCCTTTGCGTTAAAAAAATCGTAACTAAAAATCATTTTCTCAATTATTTTTATTATCTTTGCACCCAAATTTAACAACGAAATGTATCTATTATAAATAAACAATTTTTAAGATATGAAAACAATTAGTGTACAGTTGTCTGATATAGAATATAGAACTTTAGGCTTGACTAAAAATGTTTTTTTCTTTTCCGAAATAGCCAATTTAATCGAACAACAAGTTGCCCGACAAGCATTAATACGTAGTGTTGAATTGGCAGAAAAAAATGGACTTTCGTCAATGACAATGGATGAAATAAACGCAGAAATAAAAGCAGCAAGACAATGCAGAGTCTAATTTTAGATACGAATATAGTAGTTTCTGCCCTTATTCAGAAAAGTTACCCGCATTACATAGTTTTTGATTATGTGCTTAACGAAAAAGTAAAATTGTACCTATCTGAACCTTTGATGAACGAATATCGAGAGGTACTTGCCCGTCCAAAATTTTTACGAATAAATGATTTTGTTAGCAATGCAGAAATTGTATTAAGCAGGTTTGAAAAAATTGCAACCTTTTATGAGCCAAAAGTGCGGTTAGACATTATCAAAGATAAAAGCGACAATAAATTATTAGAATTAGCAGAAGAAAGCAATGCCAACTTTTTGATAACAGGCAATAGAATTGATTTCAAAATAACATATTATAAAAATACGAAAATTTTATCACCACATAGTTTTTGGGATATTAAATAATAAAAGGAAATATTCTTTCTTACCATAAGCGTGTAAACACTTAAAAAAAGTTTGCACGCTTGTTTTATTAACCCTTTGCGACCCTTTGCGTTAAAAAATAATTTAACCACAAAGGAACACAAAGAAAAAAGTTTTCAGTTTTCAGTTTTCAGTTTTCAGTGAATAAGTAGAATTTAGAAATTAGAGTTTTTTTTTGGAGATGCCCCGAATTGCGCTACCGCTTATTCGGGGTTATCTACGTGGCACTCTACCGAGTGCTGCTGAGTGGGGTGTATGGATGTTGTGGGGTTTGGTGCATTCCGTTAGGCGATGCTTTGAGCTTGTCGAAAAGAATGCATCGCTCGGTATAAAACAATCAATCATCACACCCGCATTCCGTTAGGAATGCCTCCTTTCATAGCACTAATTTTTGGCAAAATTCTTTTATTTCTTCTGCAAAACGTATAGCCAATTTTGCATCTTCTTCTGTAATTTGCAGTTCATTTGGGTATTTTGGCATTACTGCGAACTTTGTCAAAAACTGGCATTGTTTTATGAATTTCATAAAATCAGGAATTATATTAGCACACATAACTACTAATACCGCCACATCGTGTGTTTTAATAAATTCTACATCGTTAAGGAAAAGATACCCTTTCAAATCCTTTTCTACCGACTGCTGACATTGATTGCAAATAGTTTCAACAGGTGTCGGGTGATATTTTTCCGCAAGAAATTTTGCAATCCCTAAATTCTGTTCGGCAAGTGAAAACCATTGCCTTAATTCTTCTTGTTTATCCATAAATTTTTACTCCTTCCTTTTTAATTTTACGTTCCATTGAAAAATTTTCTGCTCTATAATCAAAGCGATTTCGTTTTAATGCCAAAACATCAACCGGTTTTAACATTCTTCTTTCAATCCGTCCTCCGTTCACTTCGTCCATAGCGTCCAACTCGCGCATTTGTGCGTCGTCTTTCATCACAATATAAATATCTATGTCGGAATCCTTGTGTGGCGTTCCGTATGCGTAAGAGCCGAAAAGCCAAATTTGGTCGGTCGGTACTTTCTCTAAAATTATCTCTTTTAGAATTTCGAGATCGTCTTTTATTTCTTCAATATGGAACATATAATATTTTATATATTATTAAAACACAAAGATACAACTTTTATTTTTTATTTTTCGGTTTTTATTAAAATAAAAACGAAAAAATGTCATAGAACTTGGTTTTCTCTTTCGTTTCAATCTAATCTTGCACCGCAAATGTATAATTTCCGACTTATCCATTTTATGCATAATTTTTCACTACTGACCGATTAAATTTTTATTCAATATTTATGTAGTTGGATTTCAATATGTTATGATTAAATTTAACCTTTTCAAAAAGTAACATTATTCTTACCTTATTTTTTTAACAGAACAATGGTTCGACATGGCTCACTAACCACCTTAATAGAAAAAAGAATATAACAACCCGACCTGTCATTGCGGGCTTGACCCGCAATCCCCTAAAAACAAAGGGGATGCTGAAACAAGTTCAGCATGACATGTAGGAGATTTCATCATTTATTAAG
>Ga0099364_10007931_pt1 | contig 15044 bp, 5 predicted proteins | sample TergutTh196P3_FD_73070 | JGI IMG/M metagenome (GOLD analysis project Ga0099364, IMG submission 73070) | Microcerotermes parvus P3 segment gut microbial communities from Pointe-Noire, Republic of the Congo - Th196 P3 | ecosystem: Host-associated > Arthropoda: Insects > Digestive system > Gut ... | reverse complement strand
ATACGCATATAAACTTTCAAGGGTTATTTTCTCTTGTTTTTGATTATTTTTCTTTTGATTATTCTTCATGGTGATAAATCTCCTGAACATTAATTTAATAATCTATAACAATCGGCATATTTGGCAACGTTTGCACAATATTGATATTGTTATATATACATATTATATACGATTCTGCAACCGGTTTTTGCGAAAAAAAATTGAAATTTTTTGTGATTTTGGAGATTTTTTTTGTCGGTAAAACTTATGTGTTATCAGCGCTCATACTGTGATTAATCATCCCGTCAATCGTATACAAATAATGTATAATAATATAGAAGAAACTGCCGATTCTCCTGCGCAAGGCGCGTAAAAAATTCATTTTTTTTCAAAAAAATTCAAAAAATCCAAAAAAAATTTTAATCAAAGAGCTCTCTCATACGTTTCCCTTATAGAGAAAGGAGGGAAGGAATGCGAGTAATAAAAAAATCGCTGTTTTCTACAGTTTTCACGGTGTTTATGATTTTCATAAACATCTATTTTTCAGTGGTCAAGGTTGTGGGATCGGTTATCAACCTTGATTCTTCCTTTGGGAGCAATACTTCAATAGATGCCGCTCCCAATGGAGTACCTTTGATAAACCTTGCGACGCCTACGGCGCGCGGCGTCTCGGTGAACCGGTTCAGCGAGTACAATACAGGCCGTGAAGGTTTAATACTCAACAATTCGGTTTCTGCCGGCGTCTCACAATTGGGCGGCGCCATCTACGGCAACCCCAATTATCAGCAATCAGGCATGGCAGCCGGAATTGTTGTAAACGAAGTAACCGGCATAAACCGTAGCGCTCTTCAAGGGTATACCGAGATGTTCGGCAAGTCGGCCGAGTTTATTTTGATTAACCCCAACGGCATCTATGTCAACGGCGCAGGCTTCATAAATATGCCAAGAGTGACCCTTGGCGCCGGACAGGGGGTTTATGCTTCCGGGGATTTGGCCGGGATTAACATCACAGACGGTGTTATAATCTTTGACGGCGCAGGTGTAAACGCCGGGAAAGCGGATTATTTCGACATAGTTTCAAGAAGAATCGAAATAAACGCTCCGATTTATGCCGGGAATCTTTCAGCCAATACCGGCAGCGGGCACTACAATTATGCCGATAAGTCCTTTGAAGCGGACTCTGTCGTCGTACAAAACTTTGAGTATGCAATAGACGCATCCGAATTGGGCGGCATATACGCCGGGAGAATTTACCTGATAAGCAATGAGGCAGGAGTCGGCGTGCGTTCAGCCTCAGATTCTTTTATGGCAGATATTTCAGATATTGTCATAAGGGCGGATGGGACTGTAGAACTTAAAAATGCTTCTGCTGCCGGCAATGTTGACATCTTAACATCGGGCAGCATTGAAAGTAATGGCGAGATTTTTGCCATGAAAGATGTCTCGATGAAGGGCGATGAGATAAACAATACCGGAGCCGTACTGTCAGGGCAAGATATGTCACTTGAGGCAAAAAATATCCGCAACGAAAAAGGGCTCTTTTTTTCTGCCGGCGATATGAATCTTGGCTTTCAAAAACTTGACAATACTTACGGCGATATTTACTCTATGCAAGACATGAGACTGTTTGGCGCCGATGCCAAACTTACCAATTACTCGGGCAGCATTGAGTCACGGGGCGATATGGATGTAAACTTAGGGAACGGCGGCAGCCTTGAGAATACCGGGGAAGACGGCGGAACTTACACGCCAAGACTTGTTTATATTGCCGGCCATCAGAGAAACAGCTACGGCCTCATGGAGGAATGGGTGCTCGACTCGTCCATGACTACGGATTCATCTTATCTTAAGTCCGGCGGCGATATGGAAATTTTTGCCGGGGAGCTTATAAACCACGGCAGCGTAATAGCATCGGCCGGTGACTTAAAAATAAGCACCGATTACATTCTAAACGATACATCATTCGTTGATGTATATATGGAACAACTGCAGCATATGGGCATGGTCAGGCAAGAAAGAAAAACAATAGCCGGAATTACATACGATCGTGTTGACAGAAAATATGACTATTGGACTTCCGGTACGCTTAGGGCAGAGTCTGCCGACAAGGGTATGCTGCTTGCCGGCGGCGCTCTCACTATAACCGATACTAATGGCGGCGCAAGTGAGGTCGAAGGCAACGGTCTGTTGGAAAACGGCAGGGAAAGCGAAATTCCCGTTTCACATAATACGGCAGCGTTAGACGAAATATTAAACAGTAACGCTGTTAACATTTCGTCCCATGTAAAAATAGGCGAAGACGGCACCCCGATGTTTAATGTAAACAAAGACGCCGCAGCGCCTTACCTTATTGAAACAAGGCCTGAATTTATTGACATGAATAAATTCTACGGCTCGCGTTACTTTATTGACCGCATAGGTTATAATCCTGAGGAGTTAAAATTTCTCGGCGATGCCTTTTACGAGGAAAAACTCGTAAGCGAGGCTATCATGAAGGCAGCTTCAAGGAAATTTTTATTTGACGATATAGACAACGATACCGCTCAGATGAAAAGACTTCTCGACAATGCAGCCGGAGCCTATGAAGATTTAAACCTTGCCGTAGGCGTAGAACTGACTAAAGAACAGATTACAATGCTTCAGGAGCCGATCATCTGGTACGTTGCCGAAGAAGTAATGGGAGTAATGGTGCTTTCTCCAAGACTGTATATTCCCGATACATTGCTTGAGGGTTTCTCGTCTGATGGGCCGGTTATTGCAGGCCTTGACGTTTTCATAGATATGAACGGCGATATTTCAAATTCAGGAAGTATCTCAGGGAAAGGCGCTTTGGATATCAGCGCATTGAACATAACAAATAACGAAGGCGCATTGATACGGGGCGAAAATGTAAATCTGGCAGCTTTGGAAAACATCAGAAATACCGGCGGAACAATTGCCGCGCAAAACAACTTGTCGATGCTTACCCAAAGAGGGAGTATTTTAAACGAAACTGTTGCCCATTCTCAAGCATATATAGGCGGAAATATAAGATCGATGGCCGGAGACAAGGCTTTGATCTATGCAGGAGGAAATCTCATTATTGATTCCGGCGCTGATTTTGTAAACACCGGCGCAGATGTGGTTTCCGATGGTGACGCTTATATAGAAGCAGACGGTGATATAGAGTTCAGCGCTCTATCGCTAACCAACAAGAATGTATACAAAGGTAGAAGCAAAAGCGGTATCGAAGAAAAGACCACTCTTGAGGGATCATCACTTGCCGTAGGCGGCAATTTACAAATGCGTTCGGATGGAGATACAACTTTTACCGCAAGCGACGCCTTTGCAGCAGGCAGCGCCGTTATCGAAACCGGAGGCGATTTTAATTTACTCAATGGATATGAAAACAGTTACAGCGATATTACTTCAAAAAGCAGTAGTTGGGGGAGATCCAAAACAACCAACATAGTTGATACTGAAAAAACAGTTGTTGGTTCCTCATTTACTGCGGGCAGCAATATGTATCTATCTTCGGGCGGTGATATAAATATTACCGGAAGCCAAATAAACACTGGAGGCGATAATTACCTTGAAGCCGGAGGAGATATTAATGTTAAAGCCGCTAATAATTACAAAGAGTACAGCGTTACAGTAAAGAAGAACAATAACGGACTGACCAAGAGACACAGAGAAGATAATGCCACCGGCGAAACGGTTGTAGGCAGTGAATTTAATATTGCCAAGAATTTGGTCTTTTCAAGCATGGGAGATACCAATATAGAAGGCAGCATAATCGATGTCGGCGCAAGCGCCGATATAACAGCTGATGGCGATATAAACATAATGGCAGCCTATGAACAACATGACAAGTCGCATATTAAAACATTAAAAGGCGTTGGCAATGGCGGGATGTATGGTGTTAAACTTGAAGCTAAGGGAAGCGGCTCAATAGACGCGGTAGGTTCGCTTATAAATGCGGATTCGCTTTACATGAGAAGCGGCGGTGATATTTTGCTTGAAGGAAGCGCCATTTCGGCATATTACGCTGATGTAGCGGCTGCCGGTAATTTTCTGGAAGCCGCCGCGCAGACAGCAAGCTATAATTACAGCATTAAGGAAAAGAAGGTCCTTAACATTGATTATAAGGCAATAATTAATGCGTACAAGAAGTATTATTTTACTTCCCAATACCATATATTGAAAGAACTGAAAAAACTGTTCGTAGATGGAGAACGCATATCTGTTGATTTGATGAGCGGTAAATACAGCAAATATGAACAAAGAACTGAAATGCAGAGTTTGCTAAGTTCGATTATAAACGCCCACATTGTCAACATTAATGCCGGAGGCGATATAGATATTAAGGCGTCTGATATATATTCTTCAGGCTCTATTTTACTTGCGGCCGGCGGTAATGTAAATATTGAAAGCATGGACGAAACGGTAAATACAGAGACGAAAGAGTTTGAGGGCAGCATAACCCTGTCGATAGGAACGACTCATTCGGTCGGCGCGGCTTATCGGGCAGGAGAAGAACTTCAAAAATCTGTAGAAAGATTAGATAATGCAAGAAAGGCGTATGACCGCTACAGAAATGAAATTATGCCCAAGGCTGGCGAAGATTATAAGAACGGCTTGATAGATAAGGATGAGTATGACTTTATAAAAAGTCTGGAATACTATTACATACTCAATATAACATTGTGTACGGAAGATGTTTATGCCAAAACAATGAATGCCATAAGCGCGGCCGGGGCAGTTGGAGCGAGTACGGGAACTTTTGGCTTTACTGCTGACCTGCGACTTGATATTGAGGGCAAGAGCAAGGAAAGCAATAGTTTTTCAAGTAATGCCGTAGGTTCGAACATATACGGCGCGCAAAGCGTGAGCATAAAGGCCGGCGGTGACGTGAACGTAGAAGGCAGCAATATCGGCAGGACGACCATCAAGGAAACCGATGACGATGGAGAAGAAATAGATCGGCATATCTTAAGCGGCAATACATCCATTGAGGCTAAAAACGTTAATGTCAGGGCAGGACAGAATTTTTACAAGAATGTGTCTGATGAAAAACGAGTTAATTTTAATACCTCTCAGGGCACCGCAGGATTAAATTTGGGGGTTTCCGGCAATGCGGACAGGACAGACGGACATGGCGTTTCTTATACCAACAGTTATATCGGCGGCGATAATGTAAGCATAAACAGCGCCGGCGATGTTACGCTAAGCGGAGCTAACATAAGAGCAGAGGAGAATTTGGCCCTAAACGTTGCCGGCGATTTAAAGATAGAATCCCTGCAAGATGAGGATTACAATAAAAAGTCGGTTGTCGGAATGAATTTCAACATTGGAGAGAATGTATCGACAGGCGCCAACATTCAACTTGTGGAGGCAAATAAGAAATGGGTAAATGAACAAACATCCATAACAAGCGGCGGACGCCTTGATGCCGATATCGCGGGCAATACCAACCTTATAGGCGGTTTAATCGCCTCTGACAGCAAAGATATGAGTTTTGCGACGGGAAGCCTTGAGTTTTCCGATGTTAAAGATACGGACCGTTCTTACAGTGTCAGGATAGGAGCCAACGTTACCGTACCCGAAGCATCAAGACAGGAAAGTCTTCCTGAAGAGGGCAATAGTAATAATGGAACTGAGAATAATGAGGGCAATAATAAAGACAATGAACCAAAGCACAATTTTGGCGTAACTGTTGGCTATGAATTTGCCTATGCCAAGCAGACTAATTTTGCAACAATAGGCGAGGGGGAAATAACCGTAAGGGACGGCGGCAGCATAGAAGGCCTTAATAGAGATGTAGAAAAGGCGCAATATGTTACATTAAAACCTGTTAAAATTGAGGGCGGCTTTGAGATCAATGAAAAGATATTTGCCCCTGTTGAGACAACTGAAGAGGCATGGAAAAATATTAAGGCAGGAACAAAGGACCTAATTGAGTTATACGGAGAGGCAAAAGAAAAGCTGGGCGTTGTAACTGATTTATTTGGAGTTAGTTTATTTGAATCGGAGGAAGAGAAAGCCGCAAGATTTGAGAAAGAACGGTTGGATAAATTTTTTAATGACACTATGCAGGATTTACGAAATGGAAGACCAATAAAAGATTTATCACGCAGCGAATTATTATTGCTGGTAGAGATCTTAAGAAGTTCCGGACAGGATCCAATGTCGGCGCTCAAAGATTTTGTAAGTTCTCCTAATGAATTAGAAAAACTGTATGCCGATGCACACCATGCGGTTTTTATGAAAGGTAATGAGCAAATATCTCAGGGAGAACTTGGACGAATTGTGACGGGCAAGACGCACGATTCTAATGGAAGGTTTGTTCCTCCTGGGAGTACAGCGTGTGTATTTACATCGTTTTACCTGTTAACTAAAATTCTGCTTAGCCCTGAATTTACAATGACATATGAAGAGGCTTGGCGTCTTTTAACAAAAGAAAAATTGATCGAGCCAAGCAACGCACGTGTTTTAGATAGGCACAAAGCAATAAAGATTTTGAGCGATGACAAAATTGAAATGTACTATAATTTTAATGGGAGGAGCGCTTATACGTCAATTACGTCAAATCATACTGTCAAGGATGCATCTGAAGCCATGGCCAAGGGAATTGATGCCGGAGATTCAATTTTTCATTTACGGGTTGGACAAGATGGTAAAGGGCAGCATTCTATAATTGCAACAGGATATTACTATGATTTAAGCGGCAATGTGATACTGACAATAGGCGATTCTGCCGGAAAATCTGCTTATACACACTATGATGTGAATAACGGAAAATTATTCAGGCACACAAATGCTAATGGTGATAAATATTTTGATCCAAATCGTGTTCTTATAGAATATGACATTATAACAAAAAAATAAAGGAGAGATAAAATGAAAAAAATTAAACGTATATTGTTTTTGCTGCTACTTTCATCTGGGGGTTTAGTGTGTGGAGGCGGAGAAGCTAATGTTAAAAACACTGTTACGAGTAACAAGACAATATCTGAGGAAGACAGACTCAACGAACTCAGGGCAAAGGCCAAAATATTGTTTCCAGATATGGTAGAGTATGATAAAATAGGCCCAAAGTATTTTGAAAAAGATAAAAACAATAATATATTCACAATGAGGTTTTCCAATATTATCTATGAATCCGGCAATGGCAAGATAATAAAAGTGCCTATTTTTCGCGGAACAATGGGAGATGTTCTGTATGCCGATTTCAGAAAATATTGTAATACAAAAGGATTAATGAAAAAAGGATACATGGAATCTGGCTTTGAGGTAAAATTCAAAAAGGGCGAATTTAAAAAAATATTCAATGAGTTTAAGAATTTTTATGAACCCCGCTTGTCAATTAATTTTAAAATGCCTACAGATGTATCTGCTTACTCAGACGAGAAACAAATAAGTACATATGTTTTTACTTTGGATGGAGTCGATGGGGAATTCAATTTTTATTATCCTTATGATGAATATGAAGATGATGCAACTAGTTTGTTATACTTTATCATAATCGGCTAGATTTTTAAAAAAACAGTTTGGGGACAATTTGTCCCCAAACTGTTTTTTCCCGCCTTTTTCTGAAAATTTTAATTTCCGCTTTCCTTTTGTTAAGCAGTTAAGATTTATCCTGATTCCAAACACGCCATGGGTGTATTCCCTGTTAAAAAATTAATCCGGCTTACATTCCAATAAGTGTAGTAATTCGCACATTTCACAACGCGCCTCATTTCAGTTATGGCAAAACTTTTTTGATTGACCTAAAATGTCTTGTTGAATTCTGATGATGAAAATAATAAAAAAATTTTGATAGAGAGTGAGGGAAAAACCTTATGAGAAAAAAACTGTTTAACACAGAAAGAGGTAACAATATAAGAATTAAAAAATTTGGCTTTTCAGGCGCTTTTCTGTTTATCTTTTTAATCTGTAATACAGCAAATTTTGCATATGGTTATGACGAAAAACCATCGTATCAGTTGCTCATTTCGGCAGTTATGGGCTATGCAAATAATAAAGCGATGAACAATTCAACAAAAAGCGTCGCTCGATATGATGCAGATTGGTTAAATTCACTCCCAGTATCCCCCCAGTATCCCTCGCCTAGGTTCAGCGTTGATAACACAAGTGCGAATTTTTCTGGTGGATGTGATGTAGACTTCAGATATTTTTTTGATAATTTCGGCATTGGATTACAATCAGGCTATCATATTGCAAGAGCAGAATCTGAAATGACTGAGCCTCGTTATGTAGATAAATCAACTACCACTTATGAATTATCGGTTGTTCCTGTTGTTTCAACTCTGTTTTATAGAATTACGAGATCGTCAAATTCTTTTATATTGCTTGGCGGGGGCATAGGGTATTATTTTGGCAAAGTTAAATTTGATTATGAAGATAAGATTACTATCCCACCGAATTACAGTTATAGTTTTAGTGGTAAACAATCCAAAGTGGGAGTTCATGCCCTTATTGAATATGACTATATACTCGATAATGGCATTACATTTTTTGGAGGCGTAAAATACAGGTATATTCAGTTTGATAAATTCAAAAAAGGTGGAAAGGTAGCTCAGGAACTTGGATATGGCCCTAATGGAATTCCCGTTAAAAACCTTAAGGCGGGCCTAACCGGTGTAACAGCATATATCGGCGCAGGCGTATCATTCTAACTAATTGATTAACTCATGAATAATGAAAAACCCATTAAAAAGCACGAGCATCATTATATTGGTGATGTAATACGTGTTTTCGTATCTGTATTTTAGAAACCCGTCATTATACGTTTTGGCAACAAAAAGACCCGCCTATTGGCGGGTCTTTTTGTTTTTGTAATAATAATATGGTCAAGCCTCACGACTGATTAGTAGCGGTAGGCTGAGCGCATTGCTGTGCTTACACCGCCGCCCTATCGACCTTGTAGTCTTCAAGGAGTCTTCAGTGGCCTTATAGGCCATGGGAGATCTTATCTTGAAGTTGGCTTCCCGCTTAGATGCTTTCAGCGGTTATCCATTCCAAACATAGCTACCCAGCGGTGCCGCTGGCGCGACAACTGGTACACCAGAGGTTTGTCCGTTCCGGTCCTCTCGTACTAGGAACAGGTCTTCTCAAATCTCCAACGCCTGCAGAGGATAGGGACCGAACTGTCTCACGACGTTCTGAACCCAACTCGCGTTCCGCTTTAATCGGCGAACAGCCGAACCCTTGGGACCTTCTCCAGCCCCAGGATGCGAAGAGTCGACATCGAGGTGCCAAACAGCGCCGTCGATCTGAACTCTTGGGCGCTATAAGCCTGTTATCCCCGGCGTACCTTTTATCCGTTGAGCGATGGCCCTTCCACGCGGGACCACCGGATCACTAACCCCTACTTTCGTACCTGCTCGACTTGTAAGTCTCGCAGTCAAGCTCCCTTATGCGTTTACGCTCTACGCACGATTTCCGTCCGTGCTGAGGGAACCTTTGGGCGCCTCAGTTACTTTTTGTGAGGCGACCGCCCCAGTCAAACTGCCCGCCAGACGGTGTCCCGGTCCCTGATTCAAGGGTACCGGTTAGCAATCCGATACGGCAAGGGTGGTATTTCAAGGATGGCTCCACTCCGGCTGGCGCCGGAGCCTCATCGCCTCCCACCTATCCTACACATGCCGCACCAAACTGCAGCGTCAGGTTACAGTAAAGGTGCACGGGGTCTTTCCGTCCTTCTGCAGGTAACCCGCATCTTCACGAGTATTACAATTTCACCGAGTCTCTCGTTGAGACAGTGCTCAAGTCGTTACACCATTCGTGCAGGTCGGAACTTACCCGACAAGGAATTTCGCTACCTTAGGACCGTCATAGTTACGGCCGCCGTTTACCGGGGCTTCAATTCAGAGCTTCGCGTTGCCGCTAACCCCTCCTCTTAACCTTCCGGCACCGGGCAGGTGTCAGACCCTATACTTCATCTTACGATTTTGCAGAGTCCTGTGTTTTTGGTAAACAGTCGCTTGAGCCATTTTTCTGCGGCCCCCTCATGCTCCACGCGCAGGCGCTTCACACTACCGGGGCGTTCCTTCTTCCGAAGTTACGGAACTATTTTGCCGAGTTCCTTAACGAGAGTTATCTCGAGCGCCTTAGGATGCTCTCCCCATCTACCTGTGTCGGTTTACGGTACGGTCGCTTTGCTTCGCGTTTAGAGGTTTTTCTTGGCGGTATAGAGTCCGGGACTTCCCCCCTCCGAAGAGAGAGTTCCCCTCAAGCCTCGCCCTTAATGACGCCCGGATTTGCCAAAGCGTCAGGCTATACTCAAGAACGGGGACAACCAACGCCCCGCTTCCGTATCTTCCCGCGTCACCCCATCACGATAGCCTCCGCAAAGCGGTGCAGGAATATGAACCTGCTTCCCATCGACTACGCCTTTCGGCCTCGCCTTAGGGGCCGACTAACTCTGGGATGATTAACATTGCCCAGAAAACCTTAGATTTACGGCGAAGGAGTTTTCCACTCCTTTTTTCGTTACTTATGCCGGCATTCTCACTTCCATGTCGTCCAACGGGCTTCACAACCCGCCTTCTGCCAACATGGAACGCTCCCCTACCACTCCGTATAAATACGAAGTCCGTAGCTTCGGCGGTATGCTTAGCCCCAATCATTTTCGGCGCAGGGTCACTCGACCAGTGAGCTATTACGCACTCTTTAAAGGGTTGCTGCTTCTAAGCCAACCTCCTGGCTGTTTGGGCAACCCCACATCCTTTATCACTTAGCATACACTTAAGGGCCTTAGCTGTCGGTCTGGGCTCTTTCCCTCTCGACTATGGAGCTTATCCCCCATAGTCTGACTCCCGGGTTCTAAAATTGCGGCATTCGAAGTTTAAATGGGGTTGGTAAGTTTGTTGACCCCCTAGCCCAATCAGCGCTCTACCTCCGCAATTGAACACCCGAGGCTAGCCCTAAAGCTATTTCGGGGAGAACCAGCTATTTCCGAGTTTGTTTGGCCTTTCACCCCTATCCGCACCTCATCCAAGCATTTTTCAACATACAATGGTTCGGCCCTCCACAGGGTCTTACCCCTGCTTCAGCCTGGACACGGATAGATCACTCGGTTTCGGGTCTATTCCATGCAACTGAGCGCCCTATTCAGACTCGCTTTCGCTGCGGCTCCGCGACTGCTGTCGCTTAACCTTGCTGCATAAAATAACTCGCCGGCTCATTCTACAAAAGGCACGCCATCACCCAAAAATGGGCTCTGACACCTTGTAGGCATACGGTTTCAGGGTCTATTTCACTCCCCTCCCGGGGTTCTTTTCGCCTTTCCCTCACGGTACTTGTTCACTATCGGTCACTGGGTAGTATTTAGCCTTACGGGGTGGTCCCCGCTAATTCAGACAGGATTTCACGTGTCCCGCCCTACTCAGGGTCATGTTCAAGGAAGGTCTGAGCTTTTCGCTTACGGGGCTGTCACCCTCTTTGGCCCTCTTTCCAGCGGGTTCTGCTAAACTCAAACTTTGTAACTTCCCGAAAGAGCCGGAACTCTCTCACAAACATGCCCTATTACACCGACGCCGCAGCGCTTCCGGGCTGTAACACGGCTTTCGGTTTAGGCTGTTTCCCTTTCGCTCGCCACTACTTAGGAAATCACTTTTGTTTTCTTTTCCTCCGGGTACTTAGATGTTTCAGTTCCCCGGGTATCGCTCCGCACGCCTATTTATTCAGCGTACGATGCTGCGGGTTTACCGCAGCCGGTTTTCCGATTCGGTTATCCGCGGGTCAAAGGATGCTTGCTCCTATCCGCGGCTTATCGCAGCTTGCTACGACCTTCATCGCCTCCCAGTGCCAAGGCATCCACCATATGCCCTTATTCGCTTGACCATATTATTATTACCCGCATTCCATACATATATACATGCACAAAATGCGAAACTTTGCTGCCGACACTCGTTTCTTAATTCACGGTGAAATTGTTAAACCTTCGGTTTAGATTACCTTGTTGGCTTAACCGTTTTTAAAGATCAATATACCCCGCCAAAGCGGGATTTGGAGGCGATCAGGTTCGAACTGACGACCTGCTGCGTGCAAGGCAGCTGCTCTCCCAACTGAGCTACACCCCCTATTTGAGCGCATACCCTTAAAACTTGGGCCTGAGTGGAATCGAACCACCGACCTTACGATTATCAGTCGTACGCTCTAACCAGCTGAGCTACAAGCCCTTCAGGTCCGGGTTTCCGGTTCCCTCAAAACTGAACAGCAATTTCAAAAAAGAAGCAATAGTTTTTAAACTTTCCTTTTAAAGGAGGTGATCCAGCCGCACCTTCCGATACGGCTACCTTGTTACGACTTCACCCTCTTTACCAGCCTCACCTTAGCAACCTTCCTCCCTTACGGGTTAGATCAGCCGCTTCGGGCGCTGCCAACTCAGATGGTGTGACGGGCGGTGTGTACAAGGCCCGGGAACGTATTCACCGCGGCGTGCTGATCCGCGATTACTAGCGATTCCAACTTCACGGAGTCGAGTTGCAGACTCCGATCCGAACTGAGACCGGTTTTCTGAGATTTGCTCCGCCTCGCGACATCGCCTCTCTTTGTACCGGCCATTGTAGCACGTGTGTAGCCCTGGACATAAGGGCCGTGATGATTTGACGTCATCCCCACCTTCCTCCGGTTTGTCACCGGCAGTTCCCCCAGAGTGCCCGGCATTACCCGATGGCAACAGGGAGTAAGGGTTGCGCTCGTTGCGGGACTTAACCCAACATCTCACGACACGAGCTGACGACAACCATGCAGCACCTCTGCACATGCCCGAAGGAAAACGCATCTCTGCGTCTGTCAGGTGCAGTTCAAGCCCAGGTAAGGTTCTTCGCGTATCATCGAATTAAACCACATGCTCCACCGCTTGTGCGGGCCCCCGTCAATTTCTTTGAGTTTCAGCCTTGCGGCCGTACTCCCCAGGCGGTATACTTAATGCGTTAGCTACGGCACTGGCAGCAAGCCGCCAACACCTAGTATACAACGTTTACGGCGTGGACTACCGGGGTATCTAATCCCGTTTGCTCCCCACGCTTTCGCGCTTCAGCGTCAGTCTTAGGCCAGAGAGCCGCCTTCGCCGCCGGTGTTCTTCCTGATATCTACGCATTTCACCGCTACACCAGGAATTCCGCTCTCCTCTCCCAGACTCAAGAGGGCCAGTTTTAGATGCAGTTCATGGGTTGAGCCCATGGATTTCACAACTAACTTAATCCCCCGCCTGTGCGCCCTTTACGCCCAATAATTCCGAACAACGCTCGCCCCATACGTATTACCGCGGCTGCTGGCACGTAGTTAGCCGGGGCTTTGGACGGGTACCGTCATCACAATGAATATTACCCATTGCTTATTCTTCCCCGTTTATTGAACTTTACAACCCGAAGGCCTTCATCGTTCACGCGGCGTCGCTGCGTCAGGGTTGCCCCCATTGCGCAAAATTCTTAACTGCTGCCTCCCGTAGGAGTCTGGGCCGTGTCTCAGTCCCAATGTGGCCGTACACCCTCTCAGGCCGGCTACCCATCGCAGCCTTGGTGGGCCATTACCCCGCCAACAAGCTAATGGGACGCAGACTCATCTCCGGGCGAAAGGCCCTTGCAGGTCCCCTTCTTTCCTGAAGCCTGCTTGTGCAAACTTCAGCTTATTCGGTATTAGCAGTCGTTTCCAACTGTTGTCCCCATCCCAGAGGCAGATTATCCACGTGTTACTCACCCGTTCGCCACTAAAACCCTAAAGCAAGCTCAAGGGTTCCCGTTCGACTTGCATGTTTAAAACGCGCCGCCAGCGTTCGTTCTGAGCCAGAATCAAACTCTCCGTCATAGATTATGTCTTACGACATCCTTGCGGATTGCCGAATTCTTTACAAAATTCTTGAAAGAAATTATATTCTTTCCGCTTCTTTAATATCAATTGCTGCCCAGTTTTAAAAGAACCGTCTCTCATAAGGCTAAAAAAACCCCAACAACGACACAATCTAAAATGCCGCCGCAGAGGTTCTGACACTTTGCTATCTCAGGCAGTTGTCAAAATCGCCTTAAATTGCACTTAACACTACAAGCACAATAACTCATACAACTAAACACTACATCGACTTATTGTCAAGGGTTTATACCCACTTTTCTACAAATTTTTACAAAAAATTTAAGTTTTTTGGGGAAAATTTATGTTTTTTTGTAAAATTTATCGGGTTTTCAGGATTTTTTCATAAAACTGTAAAAAAATTTTAATCTCCCGGCCCTTTGAAACGTTTACTATATATAACAACAATACGGCAGGCAAAAATGAAAGCAAATAGAAAATACAAAGACAGCGTCTTCAGAAGCATATTTAACAATAAACCCACTATTCTTGAACTATATAATGCTATTAAGGGAACAAACTATAAAGACGAATCTATGATCGAAATAAATACTCTCAAAGATGTACTTTTTGCCACTATACAGAACGACTTATCATTCAGCATAGATAAAAAGGTAGTGGTGTTACTTGAACATCAATCAACAATTAATGAAAACATGCATGTACGTTTTTTGGCATATATATTGAATATTTATTTAAACATATTAGGGGAAAGACTATACCGGAATCCCTTGATGAAACTGCCAAGACCTGAATTTATAGTCTTGTATAATGGGGAAGCCCCTTTCCCAAAAGAAAAAATTTACCGGTTATCTGATGCTTTTGAAGAAATTGATGAAGAAACTGATGATAACGATTTAATATTGCTTGACTTAACAATAAGAGTGATAAACATTAACAAAGGAGTTAATCCCAAACTTTTTCACAAGAGCAAGACACTGAAAGGCTATGCAACTTTTATTGCAAAGATAAGGGAATACAGAAAAAAGAAACCGCTTGAAGAAGCAGTAAAAATGGCAGTAGAATATTGCCTGAAAAAAGGTATACTGGTCGATTATTTTAAAAAAAATGCACAAGGGGTAACAAAAATGATAAAGCTTGAATACAGTTTTAAAGACGAACTCAAAGCTGCCCGCGGGGAAGGTATGGAAGAAGGTCAAAACTATGTGCTGGAACTTGTAGCACAGGGCTTGAACTATGAAGAAATAAAGAAGAAAATAGAGAAAACG
>Ga0099364_10007930_pt1 | contig 15044 bp, 7 predicted proteins | sample TergutTh196P3_FD_73070 | JGI IMG/M metagenome (GOLD analysis project Ga0099364, IMG submission 73070) | Microcerotermes parvus P3 segment gut microbial communities from Pointe-Noire, Republic of the Congo - Th196 P3 | ecosystem: Host-associated > Arthropoda: Insects > Digestive system > Gut ... | reverse complement strand
CATGTATCTCAGCAATCTGAACGGCATTGTAAAATCAACAGTTGACTGCATTTCTAACAGCACATACAGATAGACCTCAGAGCCGTTCATGTTAAGCTTGTAAATCAAATCGGAGTCTGTTTTTCTGTACTCGCGCGTAATAAAGCTCTTGTCAATTTTTTCAATATCGTCAATTGATATATCTGCTGTCCATGGCGCGGCTATGTATTTTTTAAGAAAGTGTAAAAAGTTTTCTTTTTTTGACAGCAACGACTTATAACCTTCATCGTGCTTTTGTTCATGAGCTGAAATTTTAATCACCTCTTTTTGTATAGTATAGCATATTTTGCCGCGTTTGTCAAATTGTTTGTCAAATTAGGGACGGGCAAGCCCGTCCCCTACAGTGTACAGAATTGCTTTCAAACTTTTTTCAAGAACTCACATACAATGAGCTTTAGTAATGCGACAAAACGTACTCTTGCCGTTCCTCGTCCCAAAAACTAACAGAAGTCGAACCAAATGTTACAAGTTCTCCATCGTCTTCAAGCTTCGCCTCGGGAACCTGTAGTTTCACAAGCTCGTTGTCATGAAACGAACTCGCATATATAGTCCAAAGTGAGGTGTCAGGTTCATATTCTAAGCGTTCAAGGGAAAATAACCTGTAGGTTCTGCTATTTACCATTCCTAATGCAGTACTAACCGTCAATGCTTTTTTATCGCTGTCGTACTGCTCTGAGTGAATATTTTCCTCATGCAGTTTTGGGATACCGTTTACGTACATTCCCTCGTCATCATTCCAATGGCTGAGAGTCACAGGGCTTTTAATAGCTATTAATTTCCGGTTTTCAAAGACCGGCTCAACAACTTGGGCTTTTACCCTCAAATTTTTTTGTTTGGAATATAGCTCTATTGTAAATGTCGAAGTTTCAGGTTCATATTCCGTTCCCTCGACAACAAAGATAACAAAGGTGGTTTCAATTAAATATGCTACCACACTAAAACCCACCAAATCTTTTTCATACTCGGTATATGTTATTTCAGCCGGCGAGCCGCCGGTGGCAGATTTCGGCGAGGCACCTGCTTCTGTTAAAATTTCAAGCTCACGAACCCATGAATCGTTCTCTTTTTCAATAGTATAAATTATATCTATATTGCCATTTTCGTAATAAGGGTTAATCAAAGTGGAGCGAAAAACAAGTTTTTCCGACTCCTCACTAACAAGATATGTTGGCGTTTGGACAAATTGTCCTTTTGAAAAACGAATACCTGCCTGTGACGTGTATTCTATATTAAAAAGCAAATTTCTTTCAATTTCGTAATAATCACTGAACTCATATAATCTCAGCGTGCTTAAAAAATTATTCTCGGGTTGGTTTATCGGCAAGTCGGTTTTTGTTAAAATATTTATATTGAAGTTTTGAAAATTATTTATGTCATAGCCTGTGTAATATTCCACACCGGCATCGTCTACATGTGTTGCTGAAACTTCAGCACAATACATTACACCCGGATTGTCGATGTTTAACCAAAAAATCCCCGTTGTAGCCGTGCCGTGGCTCACAAAAATAATTGTGTTTTCTTTTTGATAGTGTCCACCATTGAGCCAGTTTGTACAGTTGTTGTGTTGAGAGTCATCTATAATCAAATAGTCGTTTTCATTCGCCCAACTTAGACCTTGCCAAGTTCCGAAGATGTATTTTCTGTAAATATCGGCTTCGCACTCAATTTTCCAGTCACCTTTTATCATAACACGTTCTTTTTCGTCTATGTAATAGCCTAAAAGCTCAAGCGCGGAAAAATCATGCTCAACTTCACGAGGGATTTCTTCAATCTTCTCACGAGTATCTTCGGTAACGTATCTATTTTCCGACTGCAAAGGTTCTCTTACGGGCTGCGCGAAGCAACCCGTAAGAATATATGCCGTTAGTAGAATGCTTATTGTTTTTTTCATGTTTTCCCTTTCTGTTTAATGAAACGTGAACATTGGGTATTGGTTGTTTGCAAATTGAGTTGTGTCATTTGGGAAATCGATTTTAAAATCTTTGTAAGTCGTTGGGAAAGGAGTCTCTTCAAGAGGGTCAATGATTATTATTTTGTCATCTTCATAAACAGTGTCGTTGGCGTTCCCGGAATACGACACAGCCAAAACAAAATGGTCTATGCGCCCGTTGTTGCCTGAAACAATAACCGGATTTCCTTTTTTCAATTCGTCTTGTAATGTTTTGCGGTCAAAGGTATGAACGGTAGCAAAATTTCCCCACAAGGCACCTATTGATGGGTTGTAATAAGTGCTGACTTTTTCGTTAAAAAATTTATTAGGGTCGCTATATTTTTTATGCGCGTATCTATAATAATGTCCCATCATAACTGAGTATGCAAGGCATGGACCGGGGTTCATGTGAACAATTACGGGAAGTGCTTTCCTTACCCCGGCGCGGTTGGGTATAGGATAATACCATTGCACAAATCCATCCTTTGTGGCAGATTTTTTTGTGTTTAAAGAAGCAATGCTTTTCTCGATTTCTGCCATTTCATTAGGCTTAAACTCAATATGTTCAATCTGAACATAAGCCTTTTTACCTGAGATTTTGGTTTGCGCCCAATACTGTTTATCCCAAAAAACAATCCCGTGAACTTCATATTTATGAGCCTTTGTCTCATCCTCGGGCTTTGCAAATGTTTCGGCGAAAGTTCCCATGTGATGTTTATTAGAAAGGACTGGTACTGAATAATACGCAAAACCGCCGCCTTTAGTTGAAACTTCTATAGGTTGAGCGAATTTTATAATCGTGCGAAATACCGTAACTGTATGTTTTTTGGTAATGTGTCTCCCCCTATTGTTAACAAATTCAAAAGTTAAAATGTATTCGCCCGGCTTTGTTGCGTTAAAGAAAACATTACCGAATTCGTTAATCCTCACCTTAGCGTGTTCTAAATTTTTATAAGTTACATTCATGCAGAAACACCTCCTTTCCTATTATACTCTTTTCTACGCACTAAGTCAAGACTCATAATGCGTTTTTCAGTTTTTTCTTTTCCCATTTTTAAAACCAACCTTTCTTTAAAAATTTTCATAAAAAATACGCCTTGCGGCCAATACAATCGCAAGTCGCATTTTTTCATACTAACATCATAACATACTTTCTTGGAACATACAAGGGAGGTTTTGGTATATTATGGGTATATTTCCGGGCTTTTTTTAAAGTAAAAATAATGGTGTCCGCTTGCGTGGACGGGTTGTAGGGGACGGGCTTGCCCGTCCCGAAATAGCAAATGTTTGTAAAAACCCTGGGTTGTAGGTTAGGGGTGGGCTTGCCCACCCCGTCTCTCGCAAACATCTGAAAATTTCGGGACGGGCAAAAAAATCGGGACGGGCAAGCCCGTCCCCTACATAACTGTCAACTCTCAATTGTCAACTGTCCGTCACAACTCCAGCGACTTTCTCGTCAAATAATTCCTAAGCCGCCCTATATCGTCTGAACCGATAGTGCTATTCCCGGCTATAAAACATTCGGGTGTTGGGGGCAGTGCCCCTACAATCGCGTATTTAAGATAAGTCAAGTCGGCTATATTTATTTTGCCGTCTTGGTTGCAGTCGCCCATTCTATATAAGCATGGCTCGTCACATCTGCCCGGGCCTTTGCAAATTTCACCGCATGGGTCAAATGGGATTTCAACAATCTCAAAACCTTCTAACGCACTTCCTGCTTCATAAGCCGCCTTCGCGCCGTATGGCACGGTTATAATCACGCCCTCTTTAGCGACACCGTTGAAGACATTACCGCCGAAATTGGGTGGTGTTTTGCTTTTGAAGATTATGCTTGTTAAGCTCGTGCAATTTTCAAATGCGAGAGTGCTTATGTCTGTCACGCCTTCGCCGATTGTTACGTTTGATAAATTTGCGCAATTGGCAAAAGCCGCAACGCCTATGCTCACTACGCTGTCTGGGATTATGATTTCAGACAGCTTTGTGTTTCTAAACGTGTAATTTCTTATTCCGGTGATATTAGGGGGGAGTTGAATTTCGGTTAATCCTGCGCCGTCAAACGCCGAGGCTCCTATGTCTGTCACGCCTTCGGGAATTTGCAGGTTGGTTAAATTCACACAGTTACTAAATGCCGAGTCGCTTATTTTTGTCACGCCGTCATGAATATTAACTGTTTTAACTATAGCTCTGTCAACTTGAGCGTTTGCCCAACCGTCCATGCCTAAATCGTTTTCTATAAACAACGCGCCGTTTTCATATAGTTCCCAGCCTACGCCTATTTCAAAAATTTCCGTAATGATAAAATCTCTTAACTCATCGACTGTTTCATACGCCGCTTTCGCGCCGCGTGGGACGTAAACCGGTATGTCTGTAGACACGCCGCTAAAGGCATTATTGCCGATTTGGGGCGGTGTCGAACCTCTGAAAGTCACGCTCGTCAATCTTGATAAATTAAACGCGCTCTCACCTATGCTTGTTACGTTTTGTGGTATTATTACGCCCGTCAACTTCGATGAGCTAAACGCGCTTTTGCCTATAATTGTCACGCTGTCAGCAATTGCATAGTTTCCTGTTTTTTCGGGCGGCACTCGCAAGAGTTCAGTTTCAGCTTTGTTAAACAATACCCCGTCAATGTCTTTGAAATGAGGATTGTCAAGTGCGACTTTTATTTGCGCTAACGCGGTGCAACCTTCAAACACACAGTCGATAACCGCCACGCTGTCTCCGATTGTTACGCTTGTTAAATTCACGCAATTTTGAAAGGCATTTGCGACTATATTTGTGACGTTGTTTCTGATGCTCACTCCTTTCACTGCCGCTATATTTTCTCTGCCGTTGCTTTCCCAGTCGCTCATGCCGATGTCGCTTTCTATTGTGAGCAAGCCGCGCTCGTCTATATACCAGTCGTCACCCTCGGCGACATTACCAAACCCGATAATGTTAAACCTTGCCAACTCTCCAACTGCTTCATACGCCGCTTTCGCGCTAAGGGGAACATAAGCCGGCAAACCTGACGGCACGCCGCTGAAGACATTACTGCCGAAAACGGGTGGTGTTGGTTTCTTTACAAAGGTTATGCTTGTTAACTTTGTGCAATCGGAGAATGCCCGCTCGCCTATTTGAGTCACGCTATTGGGGACGACATACTCTCTTGCACTTTCGGGCGGCACTCGCAAGAGTTTGGTTTCATCTTTGCTGAATAATGCCCCGTCAATGTCTTTGAAATGAGGATTGTCAAGTGCGACTTTTATTTGCGCTAACGCGGTGCAGCCCTCAAATACGCAGTTTATAATCGCAACGCTGTTTCCGATTGAAATGCTTGTTAAATTCACGCAATTTTGAAACGCATTTGCGGCTATATTCGTGACGTTGTTCGTGATAATCACTTCTTGCACTGCCGCTATATTTTCGGGGTTTCTGCCGTTGCTTTCCCAGTCGTTCATGCCGATGTCGCTTTTTATTGTGAGCAAGCCGTTTCCGTCTATAACCCAGTCATCACCTTCGGCGATATTCCCAACTCCAACAATGGAAAATTCGCTCAACTGCTCAATTGCTTCATATGCCGTCCTCGCGCTGCGGGGGACATAAGCCGGTATGCCTGACGGCACATCAATGAAGACACCAATGCCGAAAATGGGCGGTGTCGGTTTCTTTTCAAAAGACACGCTTGTTAACTTTGCACAACCAATGAATGCATAATCGCCTATGCTTGTTACACTTTCAGGGAAGCTCACTTCGGTTAACCCTGTGCTGCCGAAGGCGAAATCGTTTATAATCGTCACATTTTCGGGGATTACTATTTCGCTTAAATTTACGCATTGATTGAAAGCGACGTCAGCGATGCTTGTTACATTATTGTGAATAATAACCTCGCTTACCGCGGCTATATTGTCGTCTGTTCTTCCGTTGTTTGCCCAGTCTGACATTCCTATATCGCTTTCTATAAATAAGACACCGTTTTCACTTAATGTCCAGCCCAACCCTATAACGGAAATTTCCACAATAGTAAATTCTTCCAATTGCTCAAGTGCTTCATACGCCGCTTTTGCCGTGCGTGGAACATAAACCGGAATGCCTGACGGCACGCCGCCGAAGACATTATTGCCGAACGAGGGCGGTGTTACGTCTTTAAAGGTTATGCTTACTAACGCGGCGCAGTTGTTAAATGCCGCGTCGCCGAGCGTTTCAATGCTGTCGGGAATTATGACATTTCGTAATCTTGACAAGGCAAACGCCCCCGCGCCTACACTCGTCACACCATCGGGAATTGTGTAATTCCCCAAAATTCCCGCCGGATATACTAAGAGAGCTGTCGCGTTTTTATTAAATAGTATTCCGTCATTGCTACTGAAATGGGGATTGTCTTGTGCGACATTTATTTGTGTTAACGCCGAGCAACCGAAAAACGCGTTCGCGCTTATAGTTTCAACGCCGATGGGAATTTCAATTTCGTTTAAAGCTATGCAGTCCGCAAATGCACTCGCGCCTATAGTCTTCACGCTGTCGGGGATTTCTATTTCACTTAAGTTAACACACCCTGCAAACGCACTCACGCCTATGGTTTCAACGCTGTCGGGAATTTCGATTTTATTAAAGTTTATGCAACCCGCAAACGCGCTCGCGCCTATAGCAGTCACCTCTTCTTGAAGAATAACTTCTTGCACCGCCGCTATGTTGCCTGATGAGTTTCTGCCGTTAGCGCACCAGTCGTCCATACCGGCATCAGTTTCTATAGTCAGCTTGCCGTCTTTAGATAAGAGCCAGTTAATGCCGTGTGCCATCTCGGTTACTTCTTTAATTTCAAACGAACTGAACGGCAAAGTCGAGTTATACAACCCACGCGCGCCTTCGGGGACGTAAATCACCATTTCGTCAGGCGGCACGCCGTCAAACGCATCAACCCCAAATGAGGGCGGTGTCGGGCTTGCGAAAGTCATGATTTTTAAGCCTGTGCAACCAGAAAATACTCCGTTGCCTGTGCTTTCAACACCCATGGGAATTGTCACGTTCGCCAAACTCACGCAACCCGAAAATGCGTTGTCGCCTATAGTTTTCACGCTTTCGGGAAGGCTCACGCTCTTCAAATTCACACAACCCGAAAATGAGTCGGCGATTATGCTTGTAACGCCGTTTTTAATCGAAACGTTATTTACCGCTTCTATGTTACCCGAAAAAGACCTTCCGACATTCACCCAATCCGCCATGCCGATGTCGCTTTCTATAGCCAACAATCCGTTTATCAACGTCCAGTCGGGGCCTTCGGCTGTCGTTTCGATAACGTTAAAACCTTCCAACGCGGGTACTGCTTCATATTCCGCTGTCGCGCCCATGGGGACATAAACTGTCGCTGTTTCGGGTGAGACATTTTCAAAAGTTTCTTTGTCAAAAAGTGGCGGTGGAGTCGGGTTTGTGAAAATTATGTGTGTTAACCCCACACAGTTAGCAAATGCCCTGTCGGCTATGAGTTCAACGCCATCACCGAAAGTAACGTTTGTCAACAGCGTGCAGTCGGCGAACGCTTTCACACCCACAAACATAGTGTTGTTGCCAATATTCACGCTCTTCAAGCCATCGCAATTGAAAAATGCCATGTCGCCGATATTTTTAACGTTATCGGGAATTGTTATTGAAGTCAACCCCGAATTTTGAAACGTCCCTGCATTTATGGTAATAAATCTTCGGTTATTTGGTAATGTCACGTTCGTTAATTTCACACAATCAGCGAACGCCTCAACGCCTATGGTTTCAACGCTATCGGGAATATTCACCGCTGTTAGCCTTGTGTCAGCGAAAGCTCTTTCACCTATTATTTTTACGCCGTCGTGAATGTTAACCTCACGCACCTGCGCTATGTTTTCGGGAGTTCTTCCGTTTTTAAGCCAGTCATTCATGCCGTCAGCATTTTCTATAGTAAGTAAGCCGTTTTCATCTAAAATCCAGCCGTTTCCCATTGACAATTCTACAACTCTGAAGTTATAGCCGCGAACAGCCAACAGGGCAGAATATGCTGCTCTTTTGCCTTTAGTGACAAAAACAATTGCGTTTGACGGCACGTTTTTAAAGACGTTATGCCCAAAATTGCTCAATGACGGGGCTTCACCTTTGAAGGTTATTCTTGTTAAGCTTGTGCAATCTTCAAATACGTCTTCTTCAATTTGTCTCACGCCACTGCCGATTATAACTTCTGTTAATTTGTCACAGCCGTCAAATGCCCCCATGCCTATTTGTTCAACGCTGTCGGGAATTGTCAGCGAAGTCAGACCTGCCCCATGAAATGCATAAGCTAATATCATTTGAAGTGCATCGTTCTCGGCGAATTTCACGCTTGTCATGTTCGGATAACCCGGGGGAAAAGAAATACGCCCGAATGATGCCACGCCGATTCCCATGATTAGTGGCTCATCTTCTCCAAGAACAAGTGTGTGAACGCTTAGTCTGAAGGAATCCTCAAGTTCAATCGATTCAAGCGGATATCGAATCATGCCGTCATTGCTCTCAATTGTGAGCGTGCCATCAACAAACGACCAGTCAGTGCCGCGAGTTTCCCCCACAATGGTAAACCCTTCTAACGCGGGCATGGCTTCATACAGCGGCTTTACGCTTGCCGGGACAACTATTTTCGCGTGACTTCGCGAGACACCGGAAAAGACATTCTCACCAAATGTTGACGGCGGAGTCATGCCTTTAAAAGTTATTTCTCTTAATTCTGCACAATCAGCAAATGCCGAGTCGCCTATGCTGTTCATGCCGTCACTGATTAACACTGTTTCTAAATATTTGCAATTTTCAAATGCCCCCTTACCTATGCTTGTCACTTTATCGGGGATTGTCAAATGCTTCAAAGCCGTCCCGCTAAAGGTGTTATCGTTTATAGTCGTCACGTTCGCGCTAATTGACACGACTTCTAAATCAGAGGCATTATGAAACGCACCCACGCCTATGCTCGTCACACTATTGGGGATGAACACCTCAATTAGCCTTGTGCCGCGAAACGAGTTTTCACCTATGCTTCTTAGCTTATCGCCAAAGTTGATGTCGTACAGATTTACGCAAGAATCAAACGCCCCATCATTTATAAGTTCAATGCTCTCAGGCAGTATAATTGAAGATATAGCTGTGCCTTTAAACGCATCATTTTGTATAACGGTAAAGTGAGGGTTATCCGGAAGTTTCACCTCAGTCAACTCACTACATCCCGAAAACGCCCCCGCGTTTATAGTGTGAACCGAATCGGGAATAATCGCGCTCTTCAAAGCAGTGTCTTTAAACGCATCAGTGCCGATGTATTCGATACGCGGTGAAAACGTAACACTCTCTAATTTTGTGCAACCTGAAAATGCCCTATCTTCTATTCTTGACACATCATATGAGGTAGTGACCTTGGTGATATCGGCTTTATATGCGCCACCGTCCCTCACCCATTCTTCCATGCCAAAATTATGCAGTATAAGCAGAAAACCGTCATTATATAAGAGCCAACCATTGCCATTAGCCCTTAGCCCCGCCTTTTCAGCCCCGGGTGCCACATTTTCATAGGCTCTTTCCGCGCCCCTGGGGACATAAACTTTCATAGTTGAAGGGGCACCCCTAAATATGTCGCCGAAGTAAGTGTATGCCGGTTCTTGTCTTTTGAAGACTACAGTCTCTAAACTGCGACAATTTTCAAATGTATTTCCTGACGTACGTTCCACTTCAGCGCCGATTACTAAGGTTTTTAAGTTTACACACGAAGCAAACGCATTATAACCTATTATCTCAATGGAATCGGGTATGATTACACTTGTCAAGTTTATACATTCAGCAAACGCCCAACCATTTATGCCGCTTACCGGCCAATGAAGAACAATATGTCGAACATCAAGTCTATATTTGTGTTTTCCGGTCTCGCTCCATTCGTGCATACCATCGTCATTCTCAATTCTAAGTGTGCCGTTGTTAAGGCTCCACCCATCACCCACCACATTAACATTGGCCTCTACACTTAAATAAACCCCCGGAAAAAAGCCCACGCTTAGAACCAATGACATGAATATTGCTATTATTTTAGTTCTCATAACTTAAACCCTCTCTTTAATAAAATAGTATCAAACTAAATTATACCAAAACAGCCCCTTCTTTAAAAGGGACTGTGGGGGGTATATTTTAATAATTGTCAATTGTCAATTGTACATTGTCAATTGTCCGTCAACTGTCATCAGTTTACCGCCGCACTACTCCCATTAAGCACAGTGTTCGCGCTTAAAGTGCTGAATTCATAACCTTGCTCGATGAAATATGGGATTACTATTTTCAGTGCATCGGGCAGGGTTTTTCTGATTTTGTCGTCATGCAGGAGTATTACAAGGTCGCGGTCGGGCATTTTTTGTGCTTCATTTATAATGTTTTGTGCTATATCAACAGCACTCAGCGCGTATGCCCCTGAGTCTTTGGGGTCGATGTCCCAATCATAGCATTTGTAGCCGTTTTTGGTGAAGTAGTTTACTATTTCCTGCCGCGTTCTTTTGGTGCAGTGGCGAGAGTTGCTCCCTCCCACCATGCGGCAAAAGTCGGGAATTGTTCCTGTTTGCTTGAAAATATAATCCCTAAGCCGTTCAAAATCTTCAATATACTCTTGCGATGTGCGGTAAATTATATCGGTTTTGTGCGAAAAACTGTGAAGCCCCATTGAGTGCCCTTCGTCAATAATACGATTATAGATTGACGGCTCGTTATCTTCAGGGCCGATTACAAAGAACGTGCCTTTAATTTCATGCTCTTTCAGAACATCTAACACCTTGTCCGTGGTCGGAGACGGGCCATCGTCAAAGGTGAGATATATTTTATACTCTCCCACTTTGTGGCTGTGCGCAAAAGCAGGGAGACGTTCATCGCTCTTGTTTTCGCCGATGACACTTGACATTCCCACCAACAAACCAAATGCCGATAAAACTGCGATTAAAAACACAAACACATGTTTTCGCTGTAATACTACATACATTTTAAGACTTCCTTTCTGTTTAACACTATACTTCCCACTGAATATAATATTATATTAAATATTATTTGAGGTGATTTACTTGCTTGAGGGGTTCATCATAGCCGCATCTTGCTCTTTAGATGCTTTGGCGGCAAGCTTTGCTTACGGCAACAATAAAATCAAAATTCCGTTCTTATCGGTAATTGTAATAACCGTTGTTTGTAGTTGTGTTTTGGGATTGTCTTTGTTTTTCGGCGAATTCTTGAGAGAATTTTTACCCACTTCATTAACCACTATCGCAAGCTTTTGGGTGTTGTTTATTATTGGCACGCTTAAACTTTTTGACAGCATAACAAAGTCTATAATCCGCAAATATAATAAGTCGGGTGACAGCCTTTTGAGGATTAAGTTCTCGGCGTTTAATTTCAGATTTATTCTTAACCTCTACGCTGACCCCGAGAAAGCGGATTTAGACGCTTCAAAGACAATATCTTGTTTTGAGGCGGCGGGCCTTGCGCTTGCCCTGTCCCTTGACGGCGCGGCAATCGGTTTTGGCGCGGCGTTGGGACAGGTTAGCGTTACGGCAGTTTTTATGTCGTCACTTGTTTTGCACTTAATAATGCTTCCGTTGGGCTGTCACATAGGAAATAAAACAGCCGGAAAACTAAACTTTAACCTATCATGGTTAAGCGGACTAATCCTGATGCTTATGGCAGCAATAAAGCTGCTGTAATACAGTTGACGAACAATTGACAATGTACAATTGACAATTGACAATTAGCGGAAGTCTGATACTATTAGCTTTCCCGATTCGGGGGTGGAATAAACCCAACGGTCTATTCTGCCTGAACTTTTGAAATAATTATAGCTGTGATTGATGTATCCCTCGCTGAAGGCATCAACTATAATTAGCTTGATTTTCATTTTATCAGGTACAATCGCCTTTATGTAAACGCTTGTCTGTTGGTTTACGAATATATTGTCTTTAAGTTCTGCTAAGCCTGCGAGGTTGGGTAAGAGTTCTATAAAAATCCCGTACCCCTCTATAGAGCGTACAATTCCTGCAACGGTTTCGCCCACCGAAAATCCGGCGGCGTTTTCGCTCCATGTGCCGAGCAGTTCTTTGTGAGAGAGGGTTATTTTTCCCTCTTCTTTTTCTTTTACCACGGCGAAAATTTGCTGCCCGATATAAAATCTGTCAGAGGGGTGTGAAATGCGTGATATAGAGATTGAGTCTATAGGAATAAGTGAGGACAATCCTCTGCCTATATCCACAAACGCGCCGAACTGTTCAAGGTGGGTTACCTTCACCTTTACAATATCCCCTTTTGTGAGTTTTGAAATATAGTTTTCGATACATTCAAGTTGCGCCGCTTTTCTTGAAAGCAGGGCAATTTCTTTTCCGAAATTGTCAATCGAAAACCCTGTGACTTTAAAACAAATTGGCTTGTTTACACGCGAAATAAGGGCTATGTCACGGGTTCGCCCGGTGTCAATTCCGACAGCCCCCTCTTCACGGGGGACTAAACCTTTCATAAAACCGAAATCGACAATAAGATTATGCTGGCTGTCACAAACAACGCAGGGGGCCTCGGCGGTGATATTTAAAAGCTTCAGCTCCTCCAGCGTTTTTTTAGAGCTTATCCGATATTTATTATCCTCACGACAATAGAGTTCCCCTTCCGACAGATATTCAATCATTTTAAAGAACCATCCCTTCCCTGCATCAATGAGTTATGAAAAACTACTCTTGCTGCACGTCTTTTATTCAAATTGCTGTTTAAATATTTATGTTTATATCTACGAATATATTACTCAATTATTGCTCAAAAGCTTGAATATAATTTTAATACACAATACCCCCCACAGTCGCTTTTCATGGCAACAATATATTGGTATAATTATACTAATTAATATAAAGTGAGGTATTTATTATGTTTAAAACGAAAAGGATTTTCGCAGTTGTTATGTCGCTTTTGTTGATGGTGAGCCTTGTGCCTGCCGTTAATTTAAGCGTGGGCGCATTGGAAGAAAACGGTTTTCTTTATGAAATATCAGGCGGAACCGCAACGGTTAGAAGTTGGCGTGGCACCGGCACTTTTGTCAGAATTCCCGCTGCCACAGACAGCGGCATTCCGGTTGTCGCTATAGGTGACCAGGCATTTATAAACAACAACCATATAACAGGTGTATATCTACCCCCCACTGTTACAAGAATAGGCTACGCTGCGTTTGGGGCTGCGTGGAGTCTTACGACTATAAATCTCTCAAACGTTACAGACTTTGGTGCAGACCCAATCGACCCCGTAGTAAGTGCTACGTTTGGAGCCACAGCCCTCAGAAGGGTTTCATTCAGTCAGGACGGGGTTAACATACCCGGTCGCGCTTTCGCGAGAACACCAGAACTTAGGCATGTTAATTTTTCAGGCAGTGGGAATGTCAACATCGGAAGAGAGGCGTTTTCCGAATCGAAAATGTCATCGTTAGAATTCACACGCAATGTCACAAGTATAAACGATTTGGCTTTTGAACAGTGCGATAATTTAAGGACTGTGAGATTTTATGCGAACACGCCGCCCACATTCGGCAATAAAATTTTCGGCGATTCTCCGGTGGAGGAAATACTCGTTCCTGCCGGAACCAAAGAAAGATACAGCGCGGCTTTCACCTCAAGCGGCTATAATGGTGACTTTACATCTAAAATCGTTGAAATAGTCTCAGGGAAACGCTATGGCGATGCCGTTAATCGAAATATTAACACCGAGCATTTAAATGCTTATATTTTAGATTTAAGCCATGCCGTGCGCTCTGACAGCGGTTGGAATGACGAATGGTATTTTAAATCGTATGCGTTTCTCCCACGTGCGCGCGCTTCAAGTTTTGCCGGTTGGAAAGACATAAAAGCAACCGAACTCTCACCCGGCCACACCTGGGACACTTCAAGAATAATCAAGGGCGCGGGGCGGCTTGTTCTTTCCACCAACTCCGCCGCCACCAACAGACAAAGCTTTTTAACAGCCGACACCTGGCAAAATTTAGAACCCACAGACACGGCAGGGTTCATGGAATTTAATTTTGAGCAAGTCGCGACAGCCCCAGCGAAAATGAACGTGAATCAACACATCACATACAGCACTGAAGAAGCGGTGGCGTTTGTTGACATAGGGGTTAATTCAGAATACAGATTGCGCAACACCGATAAATGGCTCGCCCCTCGTGAAGGTTTTAACGACGACACAAGAAAATGGGCGCGAGTGCCGTTACATGACAGAAGACAGCCCGTGTTTGTGCGCACAAAGGCAGCTGAAAACACGAACGATGAAGACGGAATCGCTCTGCCCTCTTTGCCGTTGACTTTGCAGGTTCCAGCTATGGGCAAAGCCCCCCGAATCAGAATTAACCCGGCAATCGGCACTATGCAGGGTACAGCCGGCTGGGTTGTAGAAGGAACGCAGAAGCATAAAGTCAGTATTAACAATATTTCGGTTGTAATAGATGAAGAATTTCGTTTTACTATAGGCTCTGACAGGATTGTGCCCCTCGATGAAGAAGTTACTGTGTTAGTAAGAAGTGTAGAACTCACCAATAATAGGTGGGAAGAGGCAACTCGAAGAATTGCACCCGGCGCGGAATTTAGAGTCTATGTAGCGGCATCAAATGCGGCAAGAAAAAGACCGCCGTCATTACGTTCACAGCTTATAAAATATAGTGTTGCAAATGAACTTGACCCTTATAACAACTTTTCACTCGCACGCGGAGTTGTAACAGTTAATTCTGTTGACGAAGTAACCACGAATGCCGTTCTCTATGACTTTGGCATTGAGGCTGAATTTAACGGCAAATGGAGAAGAGTCACTCAATTAAAAACAAGCGACATCGGCACTTCAGGCATCAAAGTCAGAAGGGCAGGGGGCATAGTTAGAGAAAGCGCCATATCAGGAGAAATTCGTTTCATCCTGCCAAGCGGGACGCGAACTTTATTCTTGACAACGGGGGAAAATAATAGGACGAGACGTGTTGATTTGAGATAACGACGAACAGTTGACAGTGGACAGTTGAGAGTTGACAGTTGTGGTGTCGCCTTGCGGCGACGGGTTGTAGGGGACGGGCTTGCCCGTCCCG
>Ga0099364_10007929_pt1 | contig 15046 bp, 7 predicted proteins | sample TergutTh196P3_FD_73070 | JGI IMG/M metagenome (GOLD analysis project Ga0099364, IMG submission 73070) | Microcerotermes parvus P3 segment gut microbial communities from Pointe-Noire, Republic of the Congo - Th196 P3 | ecosystem: Host-associated > Arthropoda: Insects > Digestive system > Gut ... | reverse complement strand
ACATAGGCAACGATTACGACCCCGTCCAGGCGGACTGTATCGCAAGATTCAAGAGATTATGCGGATACGACGTGTTTTTCTCGACGGGAACGGACGAACACGGGCAGAAAATCGAGGAAATCGCGGACGCGGCGGGGGTTACGCCGAAAGAATCGGCCGATAAAGTCACGGGTATGATTTACAATACATACAAGCGGCTCAATATCAGCTTTGACAAATTTATCAGGACGACGGACGAAAAACACAGGGAGTCCGTGAAAAAAATATTTGTAAAATTATATAAAAACGGCGATATTTACAAAGATTATTACGACGGATTATACTGCGTTCCGTGCGAGTCTTTTTTTACCCCGTCGCAAACAAAAGATACGGACGGAAAATGCCCGGACTGCAAACGCGAACTCCTCGAACACAAAGAAGAAGCGTATAAACTGAAATTATCGAAATATCAGGAAAAGCTTGAAAAATATATAGAGGAAAATCCCGATTTTCTCATACCCGCTTCAAGAAAACGCGAGATTATAAATAATTTTATAAAACCGGGGATTCAGGATTTGTGCGTTTCGCGTTCAAGCGTAAAATGGGGAGTTCCGGTGGAGTTCGACCCGGGTCACGTTATTTACGTATGGATTGACGCGCTGTCAAATTATATAACTACCCTGGGTTATAATCCCGAAAATAAAATCCAGCCGGATTTATTTAATAAATACTGGCCGTGCGATTTGCATATAATAGGCAAAGACATAGTCAGATTCCATTCGATTTACTGGCCCGTTATGCTTTGGGGTCTGGGTCTTGAACAGCCGAAACAGATTCTCGGTCATCCGTGGCTTTTGTTCAACGACGAAAAAATGAGCAAATCGACCGGCAACGTCGTTTACTCGGACGATATGATAGATAAATTCGGAGCGGATTCAGTAAGATATTATTTGCTGAGCGAAATGACGTTCGAAAGAGACGCTTCGTTTAGTTATGTTAATTTTATCAGGAAATACAACGCGGATTTAGTCAATACCCTAAGCAATCTGGTAAACAGGACGATTGTTATGACTGAAAAATATTTCGATTCGGTAATTCCCTCGCCTGTCGAAAAAGAAAAAGAAGAAAATTTCGACTCGGATTTAAAAGAAGTTATAATAAACGGAGTCGGAGACTACGCGGCGTTGATGAACGAGTATAAAATTTCAGACGCGATTGACCGGATTCGCATGATTTTATTCAGGGCGAATAAATATATAGACGAGACGGAACCCTGGGTCTTGGCAAAAGATATGGAAAATCAAGAGAAAAAAGAACGTCTGGGAACTGTTTTGTATAATCTTTTAGAGAGCATAAGAATCGCGGCGATTTTATTAAGTCCGGTAATTCCCGGAACGACGGAAAAAATCTTCGCGCAGATTAATACCCGGACGATAGATTTTGAGAGCGCGTTTAATTTCGGGGGTTTAGAATCCGGCGTTAAAATAAACAAAGCGGAGCCCGCGTTTATGAGGCTTGACGAGAAGAAGATTCTGGCGGATTTAAATCAGATATAAAATAATTTCTGGCAGAGAGGGCAAAAACTGCGGCGTTGAAAAAAATATATAATATAAAGCCGTATTTTATATTTATGCTAATCGGAATACTCGGGAAATCCATCGCCTCCAGCATACCCGCCAGAACCGACCTGAAAATATATAAAGCGGCGAAAGCCGCGGCAATATCGAGCAGGGGAAAAACTAAAAATATAATTTTGCAGATTTTATAAATCTTTGATTTGTTTGAATTTTTGATTTTATTGATGAAAAACGCGAGTATAAGTAAAAAAACCGGAAGTATGAGCATGATAGAAGCGAAAGGGCTGCCGCCCGCGCGCTGATGCGATATGACCGCTTTTCCCGAGGAAAGGTCAAAACCGCTGAAGTTTATGCCCGCGTCGTTTTCGTTCGTTTCGCACGAAACCGAAAAGAACGGCGTGAAAAAAGCTATTATAATCAAAACCAGAATAATTTTTATTATCCTGATATTAAATTTAAAACCAAACATTTTAGCTGTACTCCGTTAATTTAATATATTTTTTAAGTTCCATGCATAAATTTTATATTTTATATTATACTATATGCATAGAAATTTGTCAAGAAAAATAAAAATAATTATGCAAAAATAACAAAAATAAAAAAATGCGAAAAAAATATCAAAAAACGCTTGACAAATATAAAACCTTCTGGTATAATGATTTTACTGTCAGACGAAAGAAGACAGAAACCAAATTTGGTGTCTCTAGCGGCGAGGGTCCACCCGTTCCCATTCCGAACACGGAAGTTAAGCTCGCCATCGCCGAAAATACTTGACTGGAGACGGTCCGGGAAAATAGGTAGACGCCAAAACCTTTGTACAACCCAACAGGGTGTACGGATGACGCAGATAGAACTTTCAACGGTTTTATCTGCCGTTTTATTTTTTTGATATTTTTGTTTACAAAACCAAAAATATATGATATAATAGTAAAATCCCGGCGCTTGGTTTATCGGATAAAGGTCTCACCCGCCGTAAACTATGCTTCGCGGACAAATATATTAATTAATTTTTTATTTTAAGAAAGGTGAAAAAATTTATGCTGCTCAAAGAAGAAAAACAACAGGTTATCACGGATAACAAACTGCACGAAACGGACACGGGCTCCCCCGAAGTTCAAATCGCAATCCTCACGGCGAGAATTAACCAGCTCACCGAACATCTAAAGAAGAACAAAAACGACCACCATTCGAGAAGAGGTCTGCTCAAAATGGTAGGGCACAGAAGAAATCTCCTGAATTATCTGACTAAAAAAGATATTAACAGATACAGGGAGACGATTAAAAAACTGGGTATAAGAAAATAATAAACAAAAGAAATTATTTAAAGAAGTTTTAGGAGTAATTGTTATAATGGCAAATCAGTTAGAGTATAAAAACCACAGGATTTTCGAGTATGAACTCGCGGGAAGAAAATTAACGGTCGAAACCGGGAAAATGGCGCAGCTCGCAAACGGGAGCGTACTGGTAAGATACGGCGACACGGCGATTCTTGCGACTGCGACCGCGTCGGAAAAACCCCGCGACGGAATAGATTATATGCCCCTCGCGGTGGATTACGAGGAAAGGCTCTACGCAGTCGGTAAAATCCCCGGGTCGTTTATGAAGAGAGAAGGCAGACCGTCCGAAAAAGCCGTGCTGACTTCAAGGGTCATAGACAGACCGATAAGACCCCTGTTCCCCAAAGACCTGAGAAACGATATAGTTTTAGCGCTTACCGTTCTGTCGGTAGACCAGGATAATTCGCCCGAAATCGCCGCGATGCTCGGAGCGTCGGTTGCTTTGAGCATATCGGATATCCCGTGGAACGGTCCTATCGCGGGGGTTTTCGTGGGTTTGGTAAACGGCGGAATCATAATAAACCCGACGGCGGCCGAAAGGGAAATAAGCGAGCTTGAACTTACGGTGGCCGCGTCAAAAGAAAAAGTCGTGATGATAGAGGCCGGAGCGAACGAAATCGCCGACGGAGTTATGTACGACGCAATCATAAAAGCCCACGAGGCGATAAAGCCTTTGATTGATTTTATAAATACTATAAAATCAGAAATAGGCAAGGAAAAATTTGCTTACGAATCTGTTTCCAACGACGAATATCTTTATGAGCAAATTAAAAAAACCGCTCTCGAAGATATTAAGTACGCGCTCGATACGGACGACAAAACAATACGCGAAGAACGGCTTTCGGTTATTAAAAATAAGCTGGCTGAAAGTCTTGCAGGCGAAGAAGACGGAGAGAGTTTATATGAAGAGTCTGCCGTAAACGAGTGTTTATATAATATCCAGAAAGAAATCGTGAGAGGCTGGCTGCTTAAAGAACAGAAGAGGGTAGACGGCAGAAAAATGGACGAAATACGCCCGCTCGCCGCGGAAGTCGCGCTGCTGCCGAGAGTCCACGGCTCGGGAATGTTCGCCAGAGGGCAGACGCAGGTTCTGACGACCGCGACCCTCGCGCCGATTAGCGAACAGCAGAAGTTAGACGGGCTGGACGAGGAAGAAGCGAAGAGATATATGCATCACTATAATTTCCCCGCGTATTCGGTCGGCGAAGCGAGAGCGTCGAGAGGGGCGGGAAGAAGGGAAATCGGACACGGCGCGCTGGCTGAAAGGTCGCTTATACCCGTTCTCCCGAGCGTTGAGGAGTTCCCGTACGCGATTAGAACGGTCTCTGAAGTTATTTCTTCCAACGGGTCGACGTCGCAGGGCGCGGTCTGCGGCTCTACGCTTGCCCTGATGGACGCGGGAGTGCCTATAAAACGTCCCGTCGCGGGAATATCCTGCGGTCTTATAACTGAAGACGGCGATGAAAATAAATGGATGACAATGGTCGATATTCAGGGGCTCGAGGATTTCTTCGGCGATATGGATTTCAAAGTCGCGGGAACTCATAAAGGCATAACGTCGATTCAGATGGATTTGAAAATCGACGGGCTTACTCCCGAAATTATCAAAGAAGCGCTTGAAGTCACAAGAAACGGCAGACTTATGATACTCGACGAGATTATGCTCAAATGCATAGCCGAACCGCGTCCGGACGTTTCGCAGTACGCGCCGAAGATGATAACCATGAAAGTCTCGATTGAGAAAATCAGCGAAGTGATAGGGCCGAAAGGCAAAGTTATACAGAAGATTATCGCCGATTCGGGAGTCGTTTCGATTGACATAGAGGACGACGGAAGCATATTTATCGCGGCGATTGATAAAAACGCGGCGTATAAAGCCCAGGAGATGATAAACTTAATCGTTCTCGACCCGGAGCCGGGCGATATATTCAAAGGCAGAGTAACCGGAATACTCGCGGGGGTGGGCTGTTTCGTCGAATATCTGCCGGGACGCGAAGGCATGGTTCATATATCTAAACTGGAGAACCGGCGCGTGGAAAAAGTCGAGGACGTCGTAAAGATGGGCGACGAAATCGAAGTCATGTACGTCGGGGTAAACCCGAAAGGCAAAGTTGATTTGTCTAAAAAAGACGCCGACAACAAAAGAAACGCGCGCAGATAATTTAGATTAACGCAAAAATAAATAAAAAAAAACGGGAACGGGCTTTTAACGGCTCGTTCCTGTTTTTAGATATTATTAACAAAATATTAAATAATTCCCTTATATTTTTATGAAAATTTATGATATTATAACTGTTGTAAAAGGCAAAAATAAATTTTTTATTTTAAACGGGAGGATTTTTTATGCAGAAAAGCAAGAAGATTTTAGCGGCGCTTTTGGTTTTTTCTATGATTTTACCGGCGTTGACGCTCGGAACATCTGTTCCGGGGAGTAGTTTATTAGTCTATGCGGCAGACGGCGACGTTTTGCTCGGACCGATTGATATAAGCGTGTCAGGAGGCGAGTCGGAGATGTACGGCGAAAGTTCCTGGACGGATTATGTAATTGAGTTTGATATAAGCAATTTTACCGGTAACGATGAAACAAATACAAGATTGGAAGTGTTTTTTAGAAACACCGGCGGTTCATCCACCTGGTGGGAGAATCCTTGCTATATCATAGGCATACACAGAAGCGGACATATATTTTTGAATCAAACGGCTCAGTGGGGAGACTGGCTTACGCAGACTCCGAACCACGCGCTTGCGCCGGCGCCGACTTCATCAACGCCGGTTCGATACAGAATCGAAGCAGAGGGCGCGCAAATAACTGTTTATGCAAACGATGAACTCGTGTTTACATATGACGGAATATCTTACCCTACTTTAACTGCGGGCAGAGTCGGTTGGGCATCACACTCGAGTGTAGAAGCCGATATCAGCGACTTCACCGTAACGTCGCTGGACGGCGCTCCCGACCCCGTCGTCTTGTGCCCCGACTGCGAACAGCCGGAGGACGAGTGCATATGCCCGCCGGCGATTATCCCCGGAGAAAACCCGCTCGGCATAACGGTTGACGATTTATACGCGCAGCTCTTTGTCCAATCCGGCGCGCCTAATTGGGCATGGCGCGCGCTTACAACAGGCGCGCAGGGAAGCGTAAGCGCGGGTCAAAACTTTGTTCAGGCTAACTTGACGCCGCCTGGTTTCGCTTACTCAGATCTTCAAACTTTCGGCTTTGAAATTAACGTTGAAAATAAAAGCAAGTTTATTAACGACGGCGACACAGCCACAATCGAACTGAAATATTCTCTTGAAAGAGACGGTACGACAGTTATAGCCGAAACTACGCGTTCGTTCGATATTATCTATCACCCGAGCGCAGGGCCTGACGATTGGCAGCACTGGACGAATGTTGAGATTATTATTCCAAATAATTTAAGAGAGGAAAACGCTCTGTACAAACTGAACTTTGAAGTTGTGGGAATCACCAGCGTTAAAGCAGCAGCTCCCGACCCGGTTTTATGTCCTGTGTGCGGACAGCCGGAGAATGAGTGTATATGCGAAGTTAACCCCGGCGAAGGTCAGGTTATATTAACTCTGGGCGCTCCGGCAGTCGGCGGCGAGGCTCACCACAGACGCTGGCAAACAGGTCAGGGAGGATTCACAATGGCTCACCTTACGCAGGCCGACGAATTCAGAATTTATTTTGTGCCCAACGCGCCGGGATGGCTGAGTTTTATGATTAACGACGCATGGAACACTCCGGGAAATATCGGCGAGTGGGTAGCGTCTGAGGGATACTATAAAATTATACTTGAAGATTTACCCAACTGGGACGCTGTTTTGAACGCCAGCAACGCGGTACTAACAATGTGGGCAGGAGATTCGAACAATCCCGCGTGGAACACTATAAGCATCACCAAAGCCGAACTTGTCAGCACAAAACCTATAGTTCCCAATCTTAACGCAAACATAACCGGAGTGACGAGACCCGTTATCGGCAGAACTCCGGCGGACACGGTCGCGGAAACGTATCACTACACCGGAACGGTAGAGTGGAATCCTGCGCGCTCTGCGTTTGAAAACGGCGAAACTTATACCGCGACAATCACGCTTAACGCCGAAAATGATTTCACTTTTGACGGGGTTGCAGAGAATTTCTTCGTAGTCGCGGGCGCTGAAACGACTAACCCGGAGGGCAGCGGCGAAACTATGATTGTTACGGCTGCGTTCCCGCAGCTTTCAGCGGGAGTTATACGCGATATTACCGCGATGGAATTTGTAAGCGGCATGAAACTCGGCTGGAATCTGGGCAACACGTTCGACGCTTACAGCGGCGGCAACGCTGAAACTTCCTGGATATCCACGGTCACGACGAAAGAGATAATCGACGGTCTTAAAGAAGCCGGATTCGATACTCTGCGCATACCCATAACCTGGACGACGGGCGGCGGACAGTATCAGAGAGTCGGACCCGCGCCGAACCATATTATCGCGCCGTGGTTCTTAGACAGAATCGAAGAAGTCGTCAACTGGGCTCTCGAAAACGATATGTATGTTATAATCAACGCTCATCACGATACATGGCTGTACAGAATGGGCAACGAGTGGGAATCCGAAGCGATGATTGAGGACAGAAATCTTGCAGAGAAACTCTGGACGCAAATCGCAAATCACTTCATGGACTATGACGACAAGCTTATTTTTGCGACGATGAACGAACCTATGCAGGGCAGGGAAGACGGCGGAAACAATACGCAGTGGGAAGGTACTACTCTTGGACGCGCGAACGTCAACGGATTTAATCAGTTGATACTCGACGCAATCAGGGCTACCGGCGGCAACAACGAAAAACGCTTTGTTATGGCTCCGACTTACGCCGCGGGAACTTCGAGCAATCACTTCAGAGATTATATCCTGCCTGAAGATATGCACCCGGACAGGCTTATCGCAGAAGTTCACTCCTACGCGCCGACAGGATTTACTTTCGGCGGCTCAAATAGTGCGCACCGTGAATTGACTTCGAGCGATTATGCCGCTATGGACAATTTGTTCAGCACGATTAATACGAGATTTATAAGACAGGGAATCCCGGTAATAATCGGCGAATGGGGTTCGCAGAACAAAGGAGGTACGTCAAGCAATCACCATCAAGGCGCGAACACGGCGGAGAGAGCTAAACAGGCCGCGTATTTCGTCGCCGGAGCGAAACGCCTGGGCATACCTACCGTATGGTGGGACAACTATATGTTCTATTCGACCAGCAACGAGCCGTTCGGTTTATATAACCGCGCGACGCGCCTTATAGAGTTTCCTGAAATTATGGAAGCAATGCTTGACGTTGTATATACGGAAACTGAATTTAGTATAGAAGTTATGTATAATGAGAGCGCGGGCAAATGGCAGATAAAAGCTTCGCTGAAGAATACAAACGCTCCTCATATTACATACGGCGGCGAAATATTTATCGATTCGCCTGAAAACTTTGCGACGGTTGACAGTATTGATTACTCCAATCTGGAATACGGAGAGGAAATCGTAGTATATTTCGATTTCAATCCCGATTTTGTATCGACCAGAGCCCAGGAAACTATAAAAGTTAATTTCACCGCAAGAGACGGCGTTGTAAATTCAGACGGCAAAGAGCCTGTATCCGTAAAATTCGGCTATGTTTCGGCTCTCCGCGCAGAAGAAGCGATTGAAATAGACGGCGATTTAACAAAAGGAATCTGGCAGAACGCGCCGGAAATTGACTTCGCCAAAGGCGTTCTGGATACCGAAGGAACTTTGGGAAGTACCCTTGACCCCGAAGATTTGAGCGCAATCGGCAAACTCGCGTGGGATAGCGATTATCTCTATGCGGCAGTCGAAATCACGGACGACGTACATTCGCAGACTCATACTGCGGGCGGAAACGAGTGGCAGGGAGACGGCGTACAGGTCGCTGTGATTATTGACGGTACGCATACTGAATTGAGTTTTGCTCTAAGCAACACCGACGATATAATAATTCGTCACCGCTGGCTGCCTTCAGCAGGCGCGGTGACAAGCGACGACGACGTGAAAGCCGTGATTTTACGCGACGAAGAAACGAAGCTTACGACATATGAAATTGCAATCGGCTGGGATTATCTCGGAGTTGACGGCTCAACGCTGACTGCGGGAGAACTTTCAAGAATAACGATTTGTATAAATGACAACGACGTTCTTCCGACAAATCAGGCTAACAGAAAGGCTCTGGAATACGGCGAAGGCGTTGCAATCGGCGGGAAAGGCGCGAACATGGGCTGGCTGCTGCTTATCGAATTATGCGAAATCTGCGGAGAGCATAACTGTACTCGAAATCATGTAAAATGCTCCGTTTGCGGAGATTGGGACTGTACTGCATATCACGGCGGCAATAATAACAACAATAATCAAGGCACAGTCACACCTCCTCCGGCAGACCCTGAACCGGAACCGGAAGATGAAGATGAACCCGCAACAGAATCTGAAACAGAAGAAGAAACTCCGACAGAAACAGAAACAGAAGCAGACGAAGACGACGAAGTAGAAGCAGAACCTGTTGTAGTAGAAGTAGAACTTGAAGTCATCGCGGAAATCGAGGACGGAGTAGCGGTTGTTGAAGTGAACGAAGAAGAAATTCTCGAAGCTATTGCGGAAGCTCTTGAAGCTCTCGAGGACGAAGAAGCGGACGAAATCGTGATTGTAATTAGCGTAGATTTCGGCGAAGAAACAGCAGAAACGGTAGAAATCACGATAAGTTCAGCGGTGTTTGAAGCTATATCAGAAGCGGAAGCGGCAGTTGAAATAGTCATCGAAACGCCGATTGCGACGCTTGCGTTTGACAGTCTTGCGCTTGAAACTATTGCCGAAGCGGGCGAAGAAGCAGACGATATCGTCATAACGGCAAGTATCGTTGACAATAGTGAGTTGGACGAGATTTTCCAGGATATAGTAAAAGACAGACCTGTATATAATTTCACGGTGACAGTCGGCGAAGAAACTGTAAGTAATTTCATGGGCGGCAAAGTCACAGTCGGGATTCCGTACGAACTTCGCGAAGACGAAAACGCTTACGCAATCGTCGTATATTATCTTGACGACGACGGAAATCTCAAGCTTATACGCGGATATTATGACGAAGAAAACGGCGTGGTAATATTTGTGACAGGACATTTCTCAAAATATATGCTTGAATTTGTCGAGATATTATTTACAGATATTGACATAGACTGGTTTAATAAAGCGGCGATATTTGTCGGCGCGAGAGAATTAATCCCAGGTCTTGACAAAAATTCGGAATTGTTCGCGCCGGACACGAAACTCACGCGCGGCGAATTATTGTCGGCGCTGTTGAATGCATACGGCATTGAAATGCTTGAAGCGGACGAAGATTTCGAGAATTTCGCGGACTTTGACGCAGAATCTATTTACGCAGATTATATCACGACTGCGAAAATACTGGGAATTGCGAAGGGTTATTTGGACGGCACGTTTAGAGCTGAAAACGAAATCACACGCGAAGAAATGTTCACTCTGCTTTACAGAATCCTTGATGAAATCGGCGAAACGCCGAAGAAATCAGCGGACGGACTGGCTCTCGAAGACTTTGCCGACGCGGAAACCGTAGGCGCATGGTGCGAAGCTGAAATCGCGGCGTTACTGGCGTCCGGGTTAATCAAAGGCGTAAGCGAAGAAGAGCTCGTATTTGACCCGCAGGGCGACGCAATCAGAGCGGAGATGGCCGTGATGATTCTTAGGTTAATCATGGGCGTTGCGGACTAAAAGTTATAAGCCAACAGTTCAAAATATCGCGATTATATGTAGAACTAACAAGCCTCCCGTACACAGAAAATGTACGGGAGGCTTTAATCTGCCGCGTAAGTTTATATAGATAATATAATTTAATGCTAATGCGTTCGCGTCAGGATAATATTATATTTGTGAATCTGTGTAAACGGAGCGAGACGCCGCTTGAATAATCGCAGACCCGCGACTCCCATGTCCTCCGTAAAATTGATTTTTTCAGCTTCTTTATGAACTTCCCGGGCGAATGAAACCAGCAGAAAAACCTGAAGACCGCGCATATGCCTGTCTGATTTAAGAAAGCTGTAAGCAATTACTTCGGGGTTCAGATGCTTCGCAACGACAAACGCCGCAGGTTCGCGCCCGGCGTATACTAACGCTCCGGACAAATCCAGGGCGTCAAAATGGGTCAGCGCGCTTTGCAAAGCCTTACGCTCGCAGCCGAAATGGCAATCGCCGCAGTCACGCCGCGAACACCAGAATTTATCCATGATTTTCAGACAATCCGCTTTTGTACTCCCGTCAATCAAGCGGAAATACGGCGCGTGATTGCGTACGAAATAATTGTAATCATATCTGTTTGACGCGTTATCCAACAGATTCAGGAACGAAGCGTTTTCATACAGATAGTCGCTGTATGCCTCGTCATACGAATATTCGGCGGTGAAATTATTCAGCTTACGTAGCGCGGGCAATAAAGCTTCCGGAATCATAATCAATTCAATTTTTTCTCCTTTTTCTTCTTTTACCGCGTAAAATTCTTCAATAAAGTTCTCGTATAATTCAAGCGGGTCAAGCGGACCAAGCGGAGCATAGCGATATAATTTTCCGGCAAATTCTACGGAAACGCAGCAAAATCTGCCGGCAAAAACCCGCCGCGTTTTTATGCTTTCACCCCACGCAAGCAGGTTAGAGAAACACAAGTCCGAGATATAATTCCCATGCCCGAGACTTTTATAAAACGCGTCGCGGCACAGTTCAAATCTTTCTTTATCTTTTATAGTTACAGCAACCGGCTTTATCATAAATCGGCGGCGTCCTTCCTTCTTATCTTCTTCTTTTATTTATTGCTTCACTCGCCGTAACGCGGCGCGCTGATTACGACCGCGCAAACGCTGTCAGGCAGAACAGACTTTACAGATTTGTCGAACTTATCAATCAATTCGAGGATTTCTCCGTATGTTTCGCCGCTTTTAAACGATACCAGCAGGTCTATATAGACCAAATGCCCCGAACGCCGCGTCCGTATTCCTTCAAAACCCTCGATTCCGCCGGAAATTTCCGTTACGCGCTTTAGTATTTGAAGCTGTTCCTTTTCGCCGAGCGTTCTGTCAAGCAAATCGGGGATTATATTCTTCATATTTTTTATTCCCGCAACCGCGAACCAAACTACGCAGGCTATGCAGATAACCGGCTCGACATATTCTATATGGGGAAATTCCCTGAAAAAATATGCGATGCTAATCGTGAATAAAGCCACGGAATCGAACGCGAGGACTTTTCCGGAGTTTATAACGTTGGATTTCATAAAATTGCTGTCGATTGATTTTGCCGCCCCGACTTGCTTCAGATAAAGCCAGATATCAAGAACGACGCTGAATATTTTCAGAAAGACCGCCCAAAGCAGTATATTTCCCGCCGCGCTTGGCGCAAGAAGCTCGCCGACGGAAAATATAAGCGTAATCAAAAGCCCCGCAAAAAGCAGTATCGCGGAAACAAACCCGCCGAACGCTTCGATTTTACCCATTCCGTAGTCGTATTGAAACTCGCCGCTTCCCTGAAGCTTACGCGAAAGCCCGAAAGACATGCCCGACTGCGTTATAACCCCCGCCGTTTCAAACGCGTCAAGTATAAGTATCAAAGAACCGCTGAAAACCGCCATAAACACAACGGCTATAAAATACGGAAGCTCAATCAACACTTCAATCAGCGATATTTTTTCCTGTTCTTTAAACGTATCGCTTCTCATTTTATTCATCCCCCATCTTTTATATCTTTAATATTTTCCGAGTTCTAACGCCGCGCGATACATCTCGACCACATTTTCGGTCGGCGAATTGTCCTGTATCGCGTGGGTCGGGGCGAGCCAATACGAATATGTAGGTTTCATTATTTCGAGCGTACTCCGCACTTCCTCGCGAACGTCATCAGGAGCTCCGTTCGCAAGCGCGCCGGCGGTAGATATGCAGCCGTGAAAAACAACTCTGCCGCCGAACTTTTCAACAAGATATTCCGGAGACATATTTTTTGCCTCAGGCTGCAAAGTGTCGAAGCCTTTAACGCCGATTTCAATAAGTTCCTCATAAGCCCAGCTCGACGAGCCGCAAGTGTGCATAATCGCCGGGATATTATATGATTCGCATACGTCGAGCATTTTTTTATACCACGGTTTTATATTGCGCCGAAATACGTCCATCGAAATCATCTGTCTGTCCTGAGTTCCCAAATCTTCCCCGAACCATACAAAATCCACTCCGCCTTTCGCATGATGCAACACCCTGTCAAGCTGCGCTATGTGAAAATCGAAACGGCGTTTTGCTAACAGCAAGCCCGCGGGGTCGTCAGTTATAATATCGACGAGGGTCTGCTCCATTCCACGGAGCATTCCGTTTGTATTTATCAGGTCGCCGTAGCAATTAAAAGGCTTCGCGTAATCTTTATAACGATTGATTTGCGCAGATAGACCTTCGTAGTCAAAATCGTCGGGCGACGGCATTTTCCATTCCGCGATTTCCTCCTCCGAAGCGAACTCAAGGGGGAAATCGCAGTAATCCCAATATCCTCCGGACGAATGTTCTATCCAGCGCATATGAATTCCCCACAACGGGTCTATTCTTCTGCCGGGGATATTCTCGTGAAGAACTTTTCCGGTATATGCGGGGCTCACCGGACGAAAATCCACATTGAGAGCGTCCAATAAACCCGTATTATCCTCGGGCCGAAGACCGAAATGTGCTTTCAGCCTTGCGTCGATTCCCGCATTCGCGCAATAATTTATTGGCACGCGGTCGGCTTTAACGCGGTCGAAGCCGCGCATAACGCGCTGTTTTGAAGTCATTTTTTACCTCGTTTCCGTTTTTTATTATTTATTATTTATTATTTATTGTTCGGCCAAATTTCCGATAATTCTGTCAAGGGCTTTCTGCGCCGCATCCGCGCGCCTTTCAAACGTCGACGCGAACTCGTTTCTGCCGCCGGTCGCTAAATTTATAAAATCAGTCGCTAAATTTCCGACGTTTCCTATAAAACCTATGTCGCACACGCGATTCGCAAGAATAATATCGAGCATTTCGGACGAATCGTCGTCGCGCAGGAATTTCCCCTCCAGCGCGGTTTCATAATACGCGGGAGTCAGATACAGCATCGACTGATAGGCAAGCTCCTCTAAGATAACGGCCGACATTTCCGCGTCGCGGACAACGCTCGGTATTGCCACGACGGACGCGGGATTCCCGAGTATGACGTGCGCGTGCCGTTCCTGATATTCGTCGAATTTAGGAAACGGAATGACGCCGAATTCCGTTTCCATCGCGCGCAGTCTTATAACGCACTGCATAACCTCGCCGTAGAACAGCGCGCGGCCGTCCTCAAATATTTCCTGAGCCATAATATGGGGAAGCGTCGCCCTGCCCGCCCATCTTGAATCGTGGAAATCGAACGCGACGTCGTTGCCGCGGGCCATTACCGTTATTATTTTTTCAAGGATTGCGGGAGTTCTCAGGGTATTGACAGAAAGCTGAGGCACTCCCGCGGCGTCTTTTTCAGTAATTTTAATATCCGAACCGTATAACAAAGCGAACGCCGTCCAGTCCGACGTGGCTATTCCGTACATATCGTTTTCGTCCATCAGTCCGTCGCCGTTCAAATCCCTTGAAACGTCTCTGCTCATTTCCGAAAATTTGTCCATCGTCCATTCGCCGTCCCTGACCATCTGATAGATATTTTCGAGACCCAAATCCCTGTGCAGGCTTTTGTTGAACATCAAAATCCAGGTGGCGTCGTTAGCCATTATCCCGACGTCGCCGATTGCGTAAAAGACTTTGCCCTGGTATCCCGTTTCGTTTATCATTCTCCGGTTCCACCACGGATTCGAAAGGTCAAGCGGCGCAGACTGCGCCATATCCGCGACAAGCCCCGCTTGCGCAGAAGAAAGACCTATTTCAAAGTTAGGCATAACAAGGTCATATGCGAAATCGCTTGATAATACAGAATTTCTCAAACTGCCCTGAATCTGGTGCAATTCAAGCTGAACGGCGGTGATTCTCACGTTATATTTATCTTCAACGATAGAATTGCGCCTGTATACTGCGTCGTTGATTTCTTCACCTGTTTCTTCGTCCGCAATAACATCGCGGTTGCCCC
>Ga0099364_10007928_pt1 | contig 15047 bp, 15 predicted proteins | sample TergutTh196P3_FD_73070 | JGI IMG/M metagenome (GOLD analysis project Ga0099364, IMG submission 73070) | Microcerotermes parvus P3 segment gut microbial communities from Pointe-Noire, Republic of the Congo - Th196 P3 | ecosystem: Host-associated > Arthropoda: Insects > Digestive system > Gut ... | reverse complement strand
GTATTGACTTAATCAAATTTTCAAAATCGGGTATGTGAAAAATCAATCCTTGTAATGAAACCTGTGGACGTAAAACAAGGTCAATTAATTTTAATGTTTGCCGTATAGGCGCCGTACCATTTTCTTCTAAAAAAATATTAATCTCATTGGGGGCTATGCTATAATTGCTGAGAAACGTTATAATCTCATCGCGGTATTTTATTTTTTCTTTAAGTAAATTGAAACGATAATCATTTGCTAAACCTAATTTGTATGAAAGAGGAGTAAGTCTAAAATCAGCATTGTCTTGGCGCAAAAGAATACGATACTCGGCGCGAGAAGTGAACATGCGGTAAGGCTCATCTACGCCTTTTGTTACTAAATCGTCAATCAAAACGCCAATATAAGCCTGATTGCGCTGTAAAACAAAAGGAGATTTTTCGCTGATTTTTAAAACTGCGTTTATTCCCGCCAGCAAACCTTGTGCTGCCGCCTCTTCATATCCGGTGGTTCCATTTATTTGACCTGCAAAATATAAATTTTGTACAAGTTTGGTCTCTAATGTATGATAAATTTGTGTTGGAGGAAAAAAATCATATTCGATGGCATATCCGGGACGAAAAAGTTTCACATTCTCTAAACCTTCTACTTTTTGAATTGCTTCCCATTGAATATTCCAAGGCAAGGATGATGAAAAACCATTAATATAATATTCATCAGTGTCGACGCCTTCGGGCTCAAGAAATAAATGATGCGAATCCTTTGACGCAAAAGTTACAATCTTGTCTTCGATACTTGGACAATAACGCGGACCAATGCTTTTAATAGTTCCGTTATACATGGGCGAATCAACAAATCCGCGCTCCAAAATGCGGTGAACGGTTGGATTGGTGTAGGCAATATAACACGGTAGCTGACGCAATTTGTTTTCAACGTTGGGCAGATAAGAAAAATGTCGATTATCAGAATCGCCATATTGACTTTGCAATTTTGAAAAGTCGATACTTCGACCATCAATACGCGCCGGAGTACCGGTTTTCATACGTCCAATTTCAAAACCGAGATGCTGCAATTGCTTTGATAATCCTTTTGAAGGCGCTTCAGACACTCTACCACCCTCAATTTGCACACGTCCTACATGAATTAAGCCGTTCAGAAAAGTGCCGTTAGTAAGAATAATTGCTTTGGCTCGAAAATTGACGCCAAGCCGAGTAATTACGCCACACGCTACGCCATTTTCTACGATAATAGAAACTACTTCATCCTGCCAAATATTTATTCGCGGGGTAGATTCGAGTGTAAGACGCCATTTTGCCGAAAATTTCATGCGGTCGCATTGAGCGCGAGGACTCCACATCGCAGGTCCTTTTGAAAGGTTTAACATACGAAATTGAATGGAACTGCTATCGGTTATAATTGCAGACTGTCCGCCAAGAGCATCAATTTCTCTAACTATTTGTCCTTTAGCAATACCGCCCATTGCAGGATTGCAAGACATCTGGGCAATCTTTTCCATATCAAAACTAATAATAAGAACCAAAGCGCCCATATTTGCCGCTGCACAGGCGGCTTCGCATCCGGCGTGTCCTGCGCCGACAACTATAATATCAAATTGTGGTGTGTTCAATTAAAATAAGAATTGAAGAAGTTATTTTATTCATGTTATTTAATAAGGGACGTGAAATATATATCTTAATAATCAAGCGACATTCCGTTAGGAATGCTTCTTTCGGTAGAAAATGCAAACGACAGGCTCCATTTGCATCCCGATAGGGATGCAAATACATAAGATTGCGAACCATTATATGTTGATTATTTTTCATTCCCAAGTATGACTATTCATTTTTTTTCGCAAAGATATGAAAAATTTTAGAAGTGAAAATAAGTTTTTACGTTTACCCTTCGGAAGGGTTCCTCGAAAACTTTTTGCAACGCCAAACCCTTCGGAAGGTTTCCTTGAAAACTTTTTGCAACGCCTAACCCTTTGGAAGGGTTCCTTGAAAACTTTTTGCAACGCCTAACCCTTCGGAAGGGTTCCTTGAAAACTTTTTGCAACGCCTAACCCTTCGGAAGGGTTTCTTGAAAACTTTTTGCAACGCCTAACCCTTCGGAAGGGTTTCTTGAAAACTTTTTGCAATGCCAAACCATTCGGAAGGGCGACTCGAAACTGCGAAAATAAATAGTCATTTTACATAAATTACATAATTTTAAAAATTTACAGATATTTATTTGAAAATATGTTAATTCTGTAAAAATTTTGTAATTCTGTGAATAATCCAGACACTAAAAAATCATTCGTGAAAAACATTTTTTGTTGCTATTCAAAAAATAGTACCTATTTTTGCGCCTTCATTTATAATAAATATTTTTTTAACATGAAAAACATTTTTTTTAGATTGGGGAATGTGGCTACGATAGTTGCCTGCCTCACAGTATTTTTGATGTTTGTGGGTTGTGATGAAGAGGAAGACAATCCACAGGAATTTACCGTTACTTTCAACAGTGGCGGCGGTAGCGATATTGCATCGCAAACCGTAAAGGAAGGGGGAAAGGCTACCAAGCCCAACGACCCGACACGCGACGGATTCACCTTCGATGCGTGGTATAAGGAAGCGGCTCTGACCGGCGTTTGGGACTTTGATACCGACGTTGTAACCGCCGATGTAACGCTCCATGCCAAATGGACGGAAAACAGCTTCATCGTTTCGTTCAACAGCGGCGAAGGCAGCGAAGTGTCATCGCAAGTAGTAAAAGAAGGTGAAAAAGCTGTGAAACCTAACGACCCGACACGCGACGGATTCACCTTTGAAGCGTGGTATAAGGAAGCGTCTCTGACTAACGTTTGGGACTTTGATACCGATGTGGTAACCGCCGATGTAACGCTCCATGCCAAGTGGAATGAGGACGAAACGCATTCCGGCGCACTCGAAATGGTATCTGTTCAGGGCGGTACGTTCGCGATGGGCGAGTCTGGCAACAACGGTCAGGTAACGCTTAGCAGTTACAGCATCGGCAAATATCAGGTAACACAGGAGCAGTGGTTAGCAGTGATGGGCAGTTGGCCTGGGACATCTCCGAGTTCAAGTTATGGCTTAGGCGACAACTATCCCGCTTACTGGGTAAGTTGGAATGATATCGTGGGAACATCTTCGAGCGCGGCAGGCTATACTGTTAATGGGATTACCTATTATGAGAATGGTTTTTGCTATAAGTACAGTCAGTTGTCAGGCGACGGGAAGCAGTATCGTTTGCCAACGGAGGCAGAGTGGGAATTTGCCGCACGTGGGGGCAATCAGACCAATAACTATATTTACAGCGGCAGCAATAATATTGATGATGTAGCGTGGTATGGTGGCAATAATACTCCAGATGGTTCAAAACCCGTTGGCACCAAAGCGCCCAATGAATTGGGAATTTATGATATGAGCGGTAATGTGTATGAATGGTGTGGCGATTGGTTGGGTACTTACACACCAGATGCGAAGACTAATCCTATAGGACCTACGTCAGGCTCTCTCCGCGTGGACCGTGGTGGTTGCTGGTTCATCAACGTCGAGCGCTGTCGCGTGGCGCATCGTGACAGCTTCTACCCCGTCCTTCGCATCTACAATCTCGGCTTCCGCTTGGCTTGCAGTTCAGAATAGGTTTGTTTGTTTTGAGAAAAACTGTTACCTTTGCGGCATTAAAAAAATCATTAATATTTTAAGATATAACTAAGCATGTCAAAAAGAATAGATATTAAATTGTTTGAAAACAAGAAAGTTCGTTCGGTATGGGACGAAGAATCCGAGAAATGGTATATTTCTATTGTAGATGTAATTGAAGTACTGACCGAAAGTCTGCGTCCCCGAAAATATTGGGACGATTTGAAACGCAAGTTACAAGCGGAGGGAAGTGAGTTGTCCGAAAAAATCGGACAACTGAAAATGCAGGCAGCCGACGGCAAGTTCTACAAAACCGATGTAGCCGATGTAGAGCAGCTTTTCCGTTTAGAAATGGTTTGGTTATAAAACATCATGGCAAGGTCAAAATCTTGACTTTTTGGTTCTACCACTTTTTGTGCGGAGCCTTGCCCTGAAAGGGCAAAGTCAATAGGGTAGGGCAACGCCCTATCTGATTTATGCAAACACACTATTCTAAGCCCTGAAAGGGCGTTATTTTGATGACGCACTTTCAGGGCAAATGTATGCGCATTATTGTCGTAGGGCAACGCCCTACGCTATTGATACAAGGCTTTCAGCCTTAAAACATTTATAAAATTTACGGTTTTTTTTGAAAAAAAGTTGATGTCAAAACCATTATTGTTGCTGTCATTTTGTCAGTTTTTGCTTTTTGGTAGATAATTTGTAGAAATAATCAAATAAACCGAAAACATGAACTTGAATCAATTTACCATAAAGTCGCAGGAAGCCATACAGAGGGCTTTTCAGTTGGCTAACGAGCGCGGAAATCAGGCTGTGGAAACAGGGCATCTTATGAAAGCGCTTTTTGAAGAGGCTGAAGATATAGTTTCCTTTTTGTTGAAAAAACTTAATGTTAATATCAACCGTATTTCAACTGTTGTAGAGCGTATCATTGCCTCTTATCCCAAAGTATCGGGCGGGGAGGCTTATCTTTCAAAAGATGCGTCGGCGGCATTGCAGAAAGCCATTGCGCTCTCAAAGGACGCCGGCGACCAGTTTGTATCCGTCGAATACGTGCTGACGGGCTTACTCGGCGCAGGCGACCAAATATCGCAAATGTTGCATGACAACGGCGTCTCGCATAAAGAACTGCAAAAAGCCATAGACGAATTGCGAAAAGGCTCAAAAGTGAACAGCCAAAGCGCAGAAGACAGTTTCGATGCGTTGAACCGTTACGCTATAAATCTTAACGACCGCGCCCGCAACGGCAAGTTAGACCCTGTTATAGGACGCGACGAGGAAATACGCCGCGTGTTGCAAATCCTTTCGCGACGCACCAAAAACAACCCTATACTGATAGGCGAACCCGGAGTGGGAAAAACAGCCATTGCAGAAGGACTTGCACATCGTATCGTAAACGGAGACGTGCCGGAAAATCTGAAGACAAAACAAGTCTTTTCGCTCGATATGGGCGCATTGATTGCCGGAGCAAAATACAAGGGAGAATTTGAAGAGCGCCTGAAAGCAGTCGTAAAAGAAGTTATCGCTTCGGAAGGCGATGTGGTGCTTTTCATTGACGAAATACACACATTAGTAGGAGCGGGGAGAAGCGACGGCGCAATGGACGCGGCTAATATACTTAAACCAGCTCTGGCGCGAGGGGAACTGCGAGCCGTAGGAGCGACAACGTTAGACGAATATCAGAAATATTTTGAAAAAGACAAGGCTCTCGAACGCCGTTTCCAAACAGTGATGATTGACGAACCGGATACGCTCGACGCTATATCTATTTTGCGCGGCATAAAGGAACGCTACGAAACGCATCACCAGGTGCGCATACGCGACGAAGCGGTTATTGCAGCCGTAGAACTGTCGCAACGCTACATCGCCGACCGTTTCCTTCCCGACAAGGCAATAGACCTGATAGACGAGGCTGCCGCAAAACTGCGATTAGAGATGAACTCTGTACCCGAAGAATTTGATGTGCTGGTACGTCGCCTGCGTCAATTGGAAATAGAACGCGAAGCAATAAAACGCGAAGGCGACGTGCCGAAGATTAAAATACTGAGCGAAGAGATAGCCGACCTGCAAGAGAAATGCGACGGCTTACTCGCCAAATGGCAAAGCGAACGCGACCTGATAGAACGTATATTAGGCGTGAAAAACGAAATAGAAAACTTCAAACTCGAAGCCCAGCAAGCCGAGCGTCATAGCGATTACGGGCGCGTTGCCGAACTGCGATACGGAAAAATACAGGAAGCCGAAGCAGTAATGGAATCGCTTAACAGAGAACTGCAGAAAAAACAGTCGGGCAAGGCGCTAATAAAAGAAGAGGTAACGTCTGACGATATTGCCGAAGTGGTGGCGCGCTGGACAGGTATACCCGTATCGCGCATGTTGCAAAGCGAGCGCGAAAAACTTCTAACATTGGAAGCCGAACTGCACAACCGCGTAGTAGGACAGGAAGAGGCGATAACCGTTGTTTCCGACGCCGTGCGCCGCAACCGCGCCGGCTTGTCAGACCCTAAACGTCCGATAGGTTCTTTTATCTTTCTTGGCTCAACGGGCGTAGGGAAAACGGAATTAGCGCGCGCGCTGGCAGAGTTTCTGTTCAACGACGAAAATATGATGACGCGCATCGACATGTCCGAATATCAGGAGCGCCACTCTGTGTCGCGCTTAGTGGGAGCGCCTCCGGGCTACATAGGCTACGACGAGGGCGGACAACTGACCGAAGCGGTGCGCCGCAAGCCTTACTCGGTAGTACTGCTTGACGAAATAGAAAAAGCGCATCCCGATGTGTTTAATATCTTGCTTCAAGTCTTAGACGATGGACGCCTGACCGACAACAAGGGACGGACGGCAAATTTCAAGAATACCATAATCATAATGACCTCCAACATCGACGTGAACCTTTTAAGGCAAACCTTCCGTCCTGAATTTATCAATCGCCTTGACGAGATTGTGGTGTTCAAACAACTCCGAGAAGACGAGATTAAGGAAGTGGTTAAGTTACAAATAAAACAATTGCAAAAAATGCTACAGGCGCAAGGAATAGACTTGCACGTTAGCGACGCGGCAGTCGAATGGCTCGCCATAGCCGGTTATGACCCTCAATTTGGCGCAAGACCAGTAAAAAGAGTAATACAAAAAAATATTCTCAACGAACTGTCAAAACAGATTCTTTCAGGAAGCATTCAAGCGGATAAGCCCATAACAATAGACTATATAGAGGAACGTTTAACGTTTGGGAATTGAGACGGTTTGGATATCAATAATTATATTCAATATATATATTTACCACAAAAATAAATCAAAAAATCAAATTTACAAAAATAAATTTGTAAAATTGAAAGATGTTTTTTACTTTTGCAGTGATTTTTTATTGAATGAACAGTCAGTCAAAATATAATTATAAAGTATAATATGCCGAGAACAAAGGAACAAAACATCGCTATACGCGAAGAACGAAAGCAATCTATAATGGATGCAGCGTTACAACTTTTTGCCGACAATGGCTTTGAAAACACGAGTATCGACAGTATTGCAAATCATGCAGGCATTTCAAAGGGTTTACTGTATTCCTACTTTAAGTGCAAGGACGATTTACTGTATCAGATTTTGACTTCTGGGATGCAGAAGTTTTCAGAAAGTTTTCATTCGGAGATGACAATGGAAGACTTTGTAGCAGGCATTGAAAATGCTTTTGAGTATATAACGGAAAATAGAGATTTCTATAAATTGTATACCATAATAAGCGTACAGCCAAAAGTAACAAAGAATATCGGAGTGTTGACAAATGAATATGACAGTTTGTACCATAACATGGTAGACCTTTTCAAAAGACATTTTGGCGAACAGCGTGCCGCACGGGAATTGTCGCTGCTTTCGGTAATCATGAAAGGATTTTCTATCGTTTCTGTTTTTAGCGACGAGCAGAATGTAATACCCGTTGATTCGTTAAAAAATACTATAATGGATTTAATTAAAGAACGATATAAATTTTAATGTCATGTATAAACTAAAATGTATTTTAATGTTTTTTTGTCTGCTTTTAGCGACAAAATCAATAGCTCAGACATTGAGCGCAACGGACATCGTTAAACGCTCGGACGAAAACCGGCGCGGCAACAGTTCGTATTCGGAAATAACGATGACTATAACGCGACCCGCGTGGACGCGCGAAATAGGCATCAAATCGTGGACAAAAGGAAACGATTATTCTCTCACGCTAATCACAGCTCCCGCAAGAGACAAGGGACAAACGTTCCTAAAGCGCGGACGCGACCTGTGGAACTGGCAGCCGAGCATACAGAGAATGATAAAAATGTCGTCGTCAGTGATGGGACAGTCGTGGATGGGAAGCGACTTTACAAACGACGACATGGTGCGAGAATCGTCTACCGTGAACGATTACACCCGCCAGCTGGCAGGAACGGAACGGGTGCGGGAGTTCGACTGCTACAAGATAATACTCACGCCCAAAGAAGATGCGGCTGTGGTGTGGGGAAAGGTCATAGCATGGATTTCGACTGTAGATTTTGTTGAAATAAAAACGGAATTTTATGACGAAGACGACGAGTTGGTCAATACCTTCAACGGCTACGACATAAAAACGTATGGAAACCGCAGGTTGGCTTCGCGCATGGAGGTCGTCCCGGCAGACAAGCCTAACCAAAAGACTGTGATGACGGTTACAAAGTATGATTTTGATATTGCGATAGAGGATAGTTTCTTTTCGCAACAAAACATGCAACGGGTGCAATAATTCACATAATTACAGAATTTTTACAGAATTTACATAATAAAAATACATATAAAATCATGGATGTAGATGATTTAATAAAATTGATTATTAAGGCAACGTATAAAGTTCATAATACGTTGGGGGCAGGTTTTTTGGAAAAGGTTTATGAAAAAGCGTTGTCGATAGAGTTGAATAAACATAATTTAACTGTTGAAACGCAATATTCTATTCCCGTTTATTACGAAAACACACAAGTTGGCGATTATTATGCCGATTTGTTTGTTGAAAACTGTTTGATTGTTGAAATAAAAGCAGTTGAAAATTTAACTGTTGCGTACGAGAAACAATTAGTAAATTATCTCGTTGCTACGGGTATTGATAATGGACTATTGCTAAATTTCGGTTCTTCTGTGGCTGTCAAACGAAAATACAGATTATATAAAAAGAATATGTAAATTATGCAAAGTATTCACAGAATTACAAAATTTTTACAGAATTAACATATTTTCAAATAAAATATGTGTAAATTATGCAAATTTTGGAATTCGGTGAAATAAAAAAGGAGTATGTAAATTATGCAAATTTTGGAATTATGTTGAAATTAGGATGGAGAAATATATGGCGTAACCGCCGCCGCACGATGATTACTATGTCATCGGTGTTTTTTGCGGTTTTTTTCTGTGTTGTTTATTCGAGTTTTGAGAGAGGAACATGGGAAAGAATGCTTGACAATATGTTGAATACCCAGATGGGGCATATTCAGATACATGCAAAAGGGTATTGGGAAGATAAGGTCGTCGATAACTTTATGTTTATGGATGCGGCTACCATTGCTGTGCTCGAAGGTATAGACAATATCACAAACGTATCGCCGCGCGTAGAAACATTTGCGATGGCGTCTTTGGGAACTGCAAGCAAAGGGATAGCCGTTGTCGGCATATCGCCCGAAAGGGAAGAGCAGAAGTCGAACTTGCCCTCGCGCTTGATAGAGGGAGAATACCTGTCGGAAAACGACGACGGCATACTTATTGGTGAGGGGTTGAGCCGCTTCCTTAAAGCAGGCATAGGCGACACGATAGCGCTTATCGGACAAGGATATCACGGGGCAAGCGCCGCGCAACTGTTTACCGTTCGCGGCATAGTGCAACTGATGACTACCGAAATGGACAACGGTATGGCATACATAACCTTGCCGGCGGCGCAACAGTTCATTGACATGCCCAACGGATACAGCGGAATATTGATTTCGATAAGAAACAACAACCGTTTAGACGAAACGATGTTAGCCGTTAGTCGGCAGTCGGTAGTCGATAGCGAGCATGCTAACGAATACAGACTAACGACTACAGACTACGAAGTGCTATCGTGGCATTTCACTATGGAGCGCTTGCTTCAAACAGGCGAATCGAACAGGGCATTCCTTGTTTTGATAATGGGTATATTGTACGTTATTGTAGGTTTCGGCATACTGGGAACCGTCATTATGATGACTAATGAACGCATACGCGAGTTTTGCGTTATGATTTCACTGGGTATGTCGCGGATACGGTTATCTGCGGTTGTTGCCGTTGAACTGTTTGTCAAGAGCCTTATAGGAACAATGCTGGCGCTTGTTGTTACCGTTCCGATGGTGTTATGGTTTTCAGAAAATCCGATACAAATGACAGGGGCGATGCGCGATACATACATCCAGTTCGGAATGGAGCCGGTGTTGCCAATGGCTTTACATGTTTACATCTTTACCGACCAGATTACTACAATACTTGTTATTTCGCTGATTGCGGCGATATATCCGGTGCGGAAGATTTTGAAATTGCGGCTTAGGGATGGTAAATAATAATTGTGTATATTTGTGGAAATTTTTCAAATGATTTTTTATGGAAACGGTTGTTGTACAGTTAACAGATGAAAACGCTTACAAACGCTTATTAGAGTTGGAAACGCTTCAGTTTATAAAAGTATTGAAAAGCAATACCAAGAAGCCTTCCGAAAGATTTGCGGGAAAATTGAATATTTCCGAAGGGGAATATATAGAGTTTCAACAATATTTAAAAGATGTTCGGAACGAATGGGACAGAGATTTTTGATTGATTCGAATGTAGTGATTGATTATCTGAACGGAACACTGCCTTCATCGGGTATGAACTTTATGAATCGGGTTGTTGACGATTTGACGTTGTTATCTGTTGTTACGAAAATAGAGGTTCTCGGTTTTCCAACGTCAAACCAATTACTTGTGGATTTTGTTGATGCTGCAATGATTTTGAATCTGAACAGCAATGTTGTAAATAAAACAATAAGCATCAAAAAAATCCACCAAATCAAGTTAGGCGACGCTATAATTGCCGCTACCGCTATAGTAAATTCTTTAACTTTAGTTACAAGAAATGTTGCTGATTTTATAAAAATAGTAAATCTTCGCGTTTTAAACCCGTGGGGAATAATTTAATGAAAACTATGAAACTTGTTTGTAGAAATATTTGGCGTAATCGCCGTCGTACTGTAATCACAATGGCGTCAGTCTTTTTTGCCGCCTTTTTCTGTATTCTTTTCATGAGTTTTGATATGGGCACATGGGATAAAATGATTGACAACATGATAGGCACACAGGCTGGGCATATTCAGATACATGGCAAAGGTTATTGGGACGACAAGATTACCGATAACTTCATGTTCATGGATGCTGCTACAATTGCTAAATTAGAAGGGATAGACAACGTAGTAAATGTATCGCCTCGTGTGGAAACCTTTGCTATGGCGTCCTTTGGAGCAGCGAGCAAGGGGATAGCCGTTGTTGGTATTTCGCCTGAAAAGGAAGCCCTGAAGTCTAATTTGCCATCGCGCCTCGTGCAGGGCGATTATCTTTCGGAAAACGACGATGGTATACTTATCGGAGAGGGATTAGGCAAATTCTTGAAAGCAGGCATAGGCGATACAATTGCGCTTATCGGACAGGGATATCAGGGAGCAAGCGCCGCACAGTTGTTCGTAGTTCGCGGAGCCGTGAACCTGATGACCGCTGAAATGAATAACGCAATGGCATATATTACCCTGCCGGCGGCTCAGCAGTTTATCGACATGCCAGACGGATACAGCGGGATATTGATTAATATGCTAATAGTCGATAGTCGGCAGTCGGTAGTCGGTATCCAATCGGTAGTCGATTTAATAGTCGATAGTCGGCAGTCGGTAGTAGATAGCGAGCCTGCTAACGACGACAGACTAACGACTGACGACTACGAAGTTCTCTCGTGGCATTTCACAATGGAGCGGGTTCTGCAAACAATAGAATCCGACAAGGCTATCAGTTATCTTATAATGATTATTATGTACGTTATTGTAGGGTTTGGTATTCTGGGAACAGTCATTATGATGACCAACGAGCGCAAACGCGAATTTTGCATGATGATTTCGTTGGGGATGTCGCGTATACGTTTAGCCATGCTCATTTCCGTAGAATTGTTTATCAAAAGTTTGATGGGCGCTATACTGGCTATTGTGGTAACATTGCCGGTAGCGCACTGGTTTAAGGCAAATCCGATACAAATATCAGGCGACACGGCTGACATGTTTTACCAGTTCGGAATGGAGCCAGTCTTACCTTTGGCAACGCACGCCTACATTTTCACAGACCAGATAACTGCTATACTTGCTATTTCAGCGCTTGCGGCGATTTATCCGATGTGGAATATTTTGAAGTTGGAATTGAGTAAAAATAGATAAAAAAGAATAATAAAAATGGAAAAAGAAATAAATATAAAATTGTTTGAAGCAAAGAAAGTTCGTACTGTATGGGATGAAGTGCAGGATGAATGGTTTTTTTCTGTTGTGGATGTTATTGGTATACTGACTGACAGCGTAAATCCTACAGATTATCTTAAAAAACTCCGTAAACGCGATGTACTTCTCAACGAATACATGGGGACAAATTGTCCCCTGGTAGAAATGAAAACCGAAACGGGCAAGAACCGCAATACATTGGCTGCCAATGTGAAAAGTTTGTTTCGTATTATCCAATCCATCCCTTCTCCCAAAGCAGAGCCATTCAAACTATGGCTAGCTCAAGTTGCCAACGAGCGTTTAAATCAACTGCAAGACCCCGAACTGTCTATCGAACAAGCAATGTTAGACTAAAGGCGGCTAGGATATTCTGACAATTGGATTAATCAGCGTCTGAAAAGCATCGAAATCCGCAAGGAACTGACAGACGAGTGGAAATCGCACGGAGTGCAGGAAGGCGCAGGGTTTGCAATATTGACAGACATAATTACCAAAACCTGGTCGGACAAAACGACTAAAGAATACAAGCGTTTCAAAGGACTAAAAAAGGAAAACCTGCGCGACAATATGACAAATACCGAATTGGTGCTAAACATGCTTGCCGAACTTTCTACAAAAAATATTTCCGAAGCCTCAAATCCGGGAACATTCGAAGAAAACGTAAATATAGCAGTACAGGGCGGTGAAATTGCCCGAAACGCCCGTCAGGAACTTGAAATGAAAACCGGAAAATCGGCTGTTTCTTCGCTTAATGCCAAGTCGGGGATGTTGATTGGGAAAGAAATAAAAGTATCTTCAAAATGAAAACATTACACAAAATAATCAATGGCGACAGCCGCCGAATGAACGAACTAAGCGACCGTTCCGTTCATTTGATTATCACATCGCCCCCCTACTGGCAACTTAAAGATTACGGAAATGAAAACCAAATAGGGTTTAACGACAGTTACGAGGCATATATCAATAATTTAAACCTTGTTTGGTCGGAATGTTACCGCGTGTTACACGAAGGCTGTCGTTTGTGCATCAATATTGGCGACCAGTTTGCGCGTTCAGTTTATTACGGGCGATACAAAATTATACCTATTCATTCGGAAATTATAAAGTTTTGCGAAATAGCAGGTTTTGATTTTATGGGACAAATCATTTGGCAAAAAACGACCACTATGAACACAACAGGCGGCGGCGCTGTGATGGGCAGTTTTCCACACCCGCGTAATGGTATTGTCAAACTTGATTTTGAGTATATCCTTTTATTCAAAAAACAGGGCAATGCTCCTAAACCAACCGCAGAACAGAAACAACAATCGGCAATGACAAATGAAGAATGGAATACCTATTTCAATGGACACTGGTATTTCACTGGCGCAAGGCAGGACAAGCATTTAGCGATGTTTCCCGAAGAACTGCCGGCACGTTTAATTAAAATGTTTTCTTTTCCCAATGAAATAGTTTTAGACCCCTTCATGGGTAGCGGAACGACCGCTTTAGTAGCAAAAAAACTGAACAGAAACTCGGTTGGTTACGAAATTAATCCCGATTTTATACCGATAATAAAAGAAAAAATCGGTGTAGGCGATGCTTTTATGCAAGTTGAAACCGATGTAATTAAACAGTCTGAAATTACAAATGATTTTGGAAAAAAAATACTGGAACTTCCTTACCGGTTTGTAGATACCCACAAATTAGACAAAAAAATTGACGTAAAAAAATTGCAATACGGTTCAAAAATAGATGCAGAGAGCAGCAAACAACGCGAAGATTATTTTTCAGTAAAGGAAATTATAAGTCCAGAATTAATCAGACTTAATAATAATATAGTTGTCAGACTTATTGGGGTAAGGCAAAATCCGCAAATCAATGACATGGCAATAACTTACCTTATAAATAAACTTCGAGGACAAAAAGTTTTTCTAAAATATGATGAACAAAAATACGACAATCAAAACAATTTGTTGGTATATTTGTATTTAGAAAATAAAACTTTCGTTAATGCCCATTTATTAAGAGAAAAATTGGTTGATGTAGATGTAACTTTGGATTTTAAGTATAAACAAAAATTTTTAACTATAGCATAATATGGCAAAAGAGTGGATATTAAATAGTGCAATGAATCGATTCCAACTCAATTTCAAACGAAATGTAGGCGCTACTTCCGAATCAATACGCAAGTGTTCGCCAAAAACATTAGACGAATGGAGAGAATATTACTTTGCAAATGTTCGTAGCAAAGCGCATGTTGAAGAATTGGGCAGGAGGTTGTATGTAAAAATTACAGAAGTTATTCAGTCGGAAGTAGCCGAAATTACAGAACGAGATTGTATTGATTACATGTTGCAACTTGTAATTGATAGAACATTTGATGGTTACATGACCGAAATACAAACCATTTATGGGCAACTACAAACCATTTTAGGTGTAAAAATAGAAGCCGCACCAGATGAATGGGACAGATTGTTTAATGTGGATTTCTACATAAAAATAGGCGAAAAATATATCGGACTACAGATAAAGCCTGTAAATACCGGCATTCAACTTCCGCAAATTTATAAGGAATACACATTACAAGCCGAATCGCACAGTAAGTTTACCGAAGTTTTTGGAGGAAAAGTGTTTTATTTATTTTCGGAGAAAATTGGAGACAAGAAAGTCATCAAAAACAAAGAGGCGATAGACGATATAATAAACGAAATGAAAAAGTTAAATAATAAATCATAAATAACCAAATGAAAAGAATAATAAATCTTGCATGGAAAAATATATGGCGCAACAAGGTTCGCAGCGGAGTTATTCTCAGCGCCATTGCCATAGGGCTTTTTGCGGGAACTTTCATGTTAGCGTTCATGCAGGGCTGGATACTCGGCACTGTGGACAGCGACATTCAAACGCAGTACTCGCACGTACAGATACACGATGCA
>Ga0099364_10007927_pt1 | contig 15047 bp, 11 predicted proteins | sample TergutTh196P3_FD_73070 | JGI IMG/M metagenome (GOLD analysis project Ga0099364, IMG submission 73070) | Microcerotermes parvus P3 segment gut microbial communities from Pointe-Noire, Republic of the Congo - Th196 P3 | ecosystem: Host-associated > Arthropoda: Insects > Digestive system > Gut ... | reverse complement strand
GTGGCAGGCATAAACCCAAACCTTGTTTCAGGCGTGTTCCTCAGCCACTCTGACTTTGACCACACAGGTGGGCTGCCGGTTTTTCAAAACGCAACGGTGTATTTCTCGCGCAACGAAGAGCAGATGATAACGGGGAAAACCGCGAGAAAATATGGCGTCTACCATAATAAAAAGATTCAACATCCGTATGTGCTGTTGGAAGACGACGCCGAGGTAGACATTGGTTGCATAAAAGTCAAGGGGATTGAAACGCCGGGGCACACATTGGGTTCAATGTCATATCTGATCGATAATTCGATTCTATTTGTTGGAGATACGTTTACGCTGCGAAATGGCCTAGTGCGCCCTGTAAATCGGATGATAAACATGGACGGGAACGCCCTTGTCAACTCTATAAGAAAACTAGCCGGATTGGAAAACGTCCGGCTGGCACTGACAAGCCATAGGGGGTATACTGACGAATTTCATGCAGCCTCTGAATCTTGGAGATAACGCTTGTTGTATTTTAGGATCATTTGGTAACGTTTTTCTCTACATATCGGATGTAGAGATGGCGCAAAAGCTTTCAGACCGGATTAATCCTGAAAGCTTGCATAAAGTCCTTGATGTATTCGCCAATTTGCGCAGATTACGGGCAGTAAGAGCCTAATTTATTCAATTCATTTACGACTTCTGCTTCTGCAAGTCGTAAATATCATTTTTTCAGATGTGCGATTGTACGCCCACCTGAAACGATTCCGCCTAGAGGCGGGGGTCTTAACCCAAAACCCCCGCTTCAAACGCCGCGTGGCGTTAAGCGGCGGGTATGATAAAAGCCTACAGGGAATATCAGCTTATTTGTCCGGAGTATCAGTCAGTATTCCAAATTCCTTTATCTTTAAAATTGCCTCGACGCTAGTCGCCACACCAAGTTTTCTGTAAATCAGTTCGGTATGGGTTTTTACACCGTTAGGTTTGAGCCCCATACGCTCAGCAATCGTATTTCTGCTGCAGCCTTCGCACATCAGCCGCATGACCGCCTTTTGCTTGTCGGTGAAGGTCAGGTTTTCCGGCATCCTGCCGCCTGTGAGCCCTTTGTGCTTCTTTGCAACCGCGACTGCCGCGACATACAGCGTTTTTACGAACTCTCTGGATGCCACTCCCGTTGCGCTGTCTTTTTGAACCAAACGTTTTTGCAGCCGTTGCAGCATGTTGACAAGCTCCGCGCCCTCATTGGCGAATACCTGCGAATATCCGTATTCATGCGCCACCGCTGCGGCTTGCTCAAGGTAATCAAGAGCCATAAAATTTCCGCTTTTCCCTTTTTTCCAATAGGCGATCGCGAGCAGAATGCGGGCTTCAATAACATCAAGAACCCGCTTGTAGCGCTCACTAAGCCCCAGCAATTTCTTAAGGAACAGTACCGCGTGATTATAATCCCCCATGACGATATGCGCCCGCGCAGTCGTGAAATGCTGATAAGACTTGAATAATGACAGATGGTCGCCTACGTGACCTTTGTGATCCGCCAGCCACTCCGCTGCTGCGTCCATGTCGCCGTCGGCAAGCCTGAGCCTGAACAGATAAGCCTGCATGTTGCGCTTAAGATAAAAGGTTTTGTCTCGCTCGATCATATCCTTTACGTCATCCAACATCTTATCCGCCTCCACGACTTGGCCGTTTGCCAGCAGCGCGGAAGCTAAAATCATCATGGCGCAAAACCTGATCTCAGCGGAGCAGGCGTCAGGTATATTAGCGCAGGCAGCCAGGGCGCGTTCGCACGCTTCGTTCAGATTTCCCATTTCGTAATAGATTCCCGCGTATATACATTCTTTTATGACGGCAAACTCCGCGCCGACAACAATGCCTATACTTTTTTCAAACAACGCTATTTTTTTATCAGCTTCAAAAGCAAAGTCGGAAAAATCCCTGATGGAACGATGAAAAAAAGGCATGTTATTTGATATGCTCGGCGTATAAGCCTTGAGGTTTCCCTTGAAGGGGAGCATACGCAGCGGTTTTATAGAAGCTAGAAAATCGTCCCTGTAGTCGATAAAGAGCATCAGCATCCGAATGATGGCCGACCTGGGTTTTTGGAGCACGATTTTCGGGAACAGCTTATAGTATTTGTCCAATAATTCTTCAAAATCATCCGGGCGCCCTTCCACGTAGGACGCCCATATCCGGACTTCCAGCAAAAAGGGATGCTTTTCCACAAGAGAATCATTGACCGACATATGTATGGCGTAAAGCGTGTCCTCGATAGAGGCGTAAGGGGAATCGTAATCGTACATACAATAAAGGGATTCCGCCACGCCGTCGTCGTTTTTGCCTTTCATGTAATACTCCACGGCGCGGAAGTAGTCCTTTTTGCCGAAATAATAGTCGCCCGCCCTGTTCCATTGTGCGGTTGCCGTTTGTTCACCGCGCTGTTCCAACATATTGAGCAAAAAATCGCGAAACAAATCATGGAACCGGTATGTGCCGTCGCCGGTTTCTCTTAAAAAGGCGTTTTCCCGCGCAAGGTCAGACAGGATTTCCGTGCCGGACGCCTTGTTCAGTGTATTTTCGTCCGCTATGAGCCACTGACACAACTCCGAGGTAAGCTCCTTTACCACCGCCACGCACATCATAAAACGCTTGATGCGGTCGTCCCACCGCTCCCATACGTGGGTTCTCAGGAAGCCCTCCAGATATTTTCCGGTCAGGTCGATGTTATATGATTTTTCTTCCGCCAGAAGCAAAGCGCGGATCCCTATTGCCCAACCCCCGGTGGACGCAAAAATTTCGTCCGCCTGCCTTCCGGATATAAAGCGTCCGTTTTTGCTGAAAAATATCTTTATCTCCTCGCTTGAGAACTGTAAATACCTCGCGTCCACAACGGCGATCTCATCCTTGGTCACCATCCCGGAAAAACTGTCCGGCGGCGCGGCGCGGCTGAGAAGCATGACTGTGCAGCTTCGGGGCAGCCTCTTGATCAAATCAGGCAGCAGTTTAAGTATCTCGCTGTTTTTGATTACATGCAAATCGTCGAGGACCAAGATACATGGTTCTTGTATATCCGCAAAGGTGCTCAGCGCGTGCAGGGTGAACTCGACGGGCGCCGTGTTGAAAACAGGGTGCGCCGCAAGCTCGCGCAGGGCGGCATTGTCCTGTTGAAATCCGGCGAGGGCGGAAACGAACCGCCTGCAGAAACCGGACGTTTTATTGTCATGCTCGTCAAGGCTGATACACGATTGCTTCATACCGGCCAAGTTTTCCCTGTGCTCCAGCCACAGAGATGAGGATACCGTCTTGCCAAAGCCGGCCGGCGCGTGAATGTATATGACCTGCCTTCCCAAAAGGCCGTCCAGCAGCTTCATAAGCGCGGCTCTCGGCGCATGCGCTTTAAGTATGGTTTGTTCCATTGCCTGCCGCTCCTAAAAATCATGCTGCAAAAACCATAACATATAACCCGCAGCAAATCAAGAAAAACTATTTTCAACTACACCACCATGGTGACTTCCTGTGGAGAAAGAATCTTTGCTATGATATCTACATCAAACTTATTAGGTGACAATACGCGATTGCCTGACGGGAGGGAGCATATGAGATCCGATATTTACACCGAAAAGCACAAAATGGAAACCATACTTTCGGAGGTCGAAAGGATAGGGACGTTCTGCAACCTGCCTCCCTCCGACGCGGGGAAGCTGCGCCTGCTCGCGGAGGAAATGCTGGGATTGACAGTACGCCTGTTTGACAACCTGAGATACGAGTTCTACATAGAAAATGAGGTGCGGCGCTTTACGCTTAATCTCATGGCGGAAACGATTGTTACCCGAAGTAATAAAGACAAGATGCTTTCGCTTTCAAGCAGCGGCAAAAATAAAGCTGAGAAAGGGATATTCGGTAAAATCAGCGGCGTTTTTGAAAACCTGCTCATGAACGATGGCGAGTATACGCCAATCATTATCCCATATTACGACTGTATTGGAATGGATCCTTATTTTTCACTGGCGGCGTATCGGGATGAAATACCAAAAATGATCAAGGAGGAGCAGGAGGAACTTTGGGACGGTCTTGAAAAATCCATTATAGCTACCCTCGCCAAAGAAATGATTATCGGCGTAAAAAACAACAAGGTTGAAGTAATCGCCGTAATGGAATTCTGACTCATCCAAAAAACAGTATAGCGGAGGAATGCAAATGCCGAAACTGAGAAGAATCGTGCTTTTTGCGCTGTTCCTGATTATCACCTGTACCGCCGCTTCGTGCGCGGAGGGGGAAACACCCCTTATCCGTGGGCTGGAGGATTTGGCGGACAAGCGCATCGCGGTGACGACCGGATCCGTGCAGGAGCTGTACGCATCCGAGCATTATCCCAACGCGAACATATTTCGTTTTTCAAACCAGGCGGATAGTCTTGCGGCATTGAGGAGCGACAAGGTCGATGCGGTGATTGGCTCGTATACCTCGATGCGCGACGCACTGTTAATTGATGGTTCGCTGGTGTTTCTCAACGAACGCGTCTTTGATCTGCCCGTCGGCGTGGCTTTCAACAAAAACACGCCGGAGCTGACCGCCGCTTATAACGCTTTCTTGAGTGAGCTCGAAGAAGACGGAACGCTTGCCGATATGGTCGAGCGCTACTTCGAAAAAGATAATTATGAAATGCCGGAAATAGCATCCGACAACCAAAACGGCAGGCTAACCTACGCAGCCCCGTTTGACTCGCTGCCTCACGCCGGCATCGTGAACGGGGAGTTCGTCGGCATAGAGCCGGAGCTGGCGCTTCGTTTTGCTAAGTATATGGGCGTGGAGCTTGTAATTCAGAACGCGGATTTTACGGGGCTTATCGCTTCGCTTGCCACCGGTAAGGTTGATATGATCGGCGGCGGGATATTCATCACCGAAGAACGGCAGAGAATGGTAGATTTCAGCGATCCGGCCTATTTTGATTATGTATCGGTCATGACGACACACGACAAAATAGACCCGGAGATCATCTCCGCTGCGCAGCCGTCCGGCGGGACGCAGACAGCCGGCGCTTCTGCGTACGACAGCGAGGGCATCGCTTCCCCCGAGACGTTCTTCGAGAGCCTGCGGGACAGCTTTTACCGGAACATCATATTGGAGCGGCGCTATATGCTGGTATTGGACGGCCTTTTTGCGACCATAGTTTTATCGCTGATGGCATTGGTTTTCGGCACGGCGCTGGGGGCGCTTGTCTGTGCTATGCGGATGGCGAAAAACAGGATCGCTCGCAATATCGCCAAGGCATATATTTCCATCCTGCGCGGCGTCCCGGTACTGGTCATTTTGATGGTCATCTACTATATCGTCTTCGCATCGGTGAACATCGACCCGTTCTTAGTGGCGATGCTGGCTTTCGGGATGAACTTCGCGGCGTATGTGGCCGAGATGTTCCGCACCGGCATCGAGGGCGTGGACAAGGGGCAGCGTGAGGCCGGCATAGCAGGGGGGTTCACGCCGGCGCAGACGTTTATGCATGTAATTCTGCCGCAAGCCGCGCGGCGCATCCTGCCGGTATATAAAGGCGAATACATATCGCTTGTCAAAATGACGTCGGTGGTAGGGTACATAGCCGTGCAGGACCTGACGAAGGCGGGGGACATCATCCGCAGCCGCACGATGGAGGCATTCTTCCCCCTGGTCATGGTGGCGGCGCTGTATTTCATCATTTCGTGGTTATTGGCGCTGATCCTCAGTTACCTTGAGCGGCGCATCGATCCAAGGAGGGATGGATAATGATAACTGTGCAAAACCTTGTAAAAAGCTTCGGAGATCTGACCGTGCTGGACGGGGTCAGCACGCAGATCGATAAAGGCGAAGTGATATCAATAATCGGACCGTCCGGCTGCGGCAAGAGCACATTTCTGCGCTGCCTCAATCTGTTGGAGCGCCCTGACTCGGGCAGCATCATAATTGGCGGGGACGAGATCACGGCGAAAAATGCCGACGCCCCGCTTCTGCGAAGGAAGATGGGCATGGTGTTCCAGTCATTCAACCTTTACGCACACCTGACCGTCCTGCAAAACCTGACCATTGGTCCCATAAAACTATTGGGCATGAGCCGGGCGGAAGCGGAGGAGAATAGCAGGAGATATCTGCGCCGCGTTGGGTTGCTGGAAAAAGCGGGCAGTTGGCCTGACGAGCTTTCCGGCGGCCAAAAGCAGCGCGTCGCCATCGCCCGCTGCCTTGCGATGGAGCCTGAGATCATATTATTTGACGAGCCCACCTCCGCACTTGATCCGACGATGGTCAGCGAGGTGCTTGCCGTTATTCGTTTCCTTGCCAAGAGCGGCATGACGATGCTGGTGGTGACGCATGAGATGAGCTTCGCCCGCGATGTGTCGAGCCGGGTATTTTATATGGACGAACGCGGGATTTATGAACAGGGCGTGCCTGCGGAGATTTTTGACTACCCCAAAAAGCCGAAAACCCGCGCGTTCGTCAACCGCATCCGCAGCTTAAACTTTGAGATAGCGTCGCCGGATTATGATTTATACGCTATGTGTGGCGAGATCGAGAGGTTTTGCGAAAAGCATATCATCACTAAAAAAGAGACAAATGCGGCGCTTCTCATTACGGAAGAACTGCTCGGGCTTTACTCCGCGGCCGCACGGGAAGACGGTTTGAGGTACGGCGCCGAACTGCGGTTGGACTATTCGGAAAAGGACGGCGGGCTGGTTATGGAGCTTCAATACGCCGGCGCACGGGACATCGTCAACGAAGGCGACGATATTTCCGTGAACATCGTACGGGGACTGAGCTCGGGCTTGAAATTAATAAGGAACAGCACGGATTCCGTGCTGTCGCTTGTTATTAAGAAATAAAGAAGCACGAGCATCAAAAATCTTTAAAAGAGCAAGGAGAATTGACCATGGAAATCAAAAAAACGCAAACCGGGGACACTTGCGCGTTGACCCTGACCGGACGGTTGGATACCATTACCTCCCCTAAACTGCAGGAAACCTTGATAGAGGCTGTTTCATCAGCCGCAAACACCGAGCTGGATTTCGCGGAGGTGGACTATGTATCATCAGCAGGGCTGCGCGTTCTGCTGCTGGGCGAGAAGAACGCCAAATCCGCCGGCAAAACGATGACGCTCAAAAATGTCTCGGCCGAAGTGATGGAAGTCTTTGAAATCACAGGCTTTTCAGGCATCTTAACGATTAACTGAATTGTACCCACAGTATATTAATTGACGGTATTGCCGAGAGCAACATACCACGAGGAGGAAAACGATGCCGGAAATCACAATTCCCGCGCATCCCGACCGCTTATACGATGTGCTTGCGTTTGTCGGCGAAGCGATGCGCGGCGCGGGAATAGACGAAATCAACCAAAACAATATCAATATCGCAGTAGAGGAGATATTCATAAATATTGCGAATTACGCCTACTTGGACGTCGAGGGCAGCGTTACAGTGCGTCTGTCCGCCGGATCGGGCCAATTCACCGCACGGTTCATAGACTGCGGGACGCGGTATGACCCCCTTGGCAAACCTGACCCGGACACGTCCCTCTCCGCGATGGAGAGGGATATCGGTGGGCTCGGCATTCTTATGGTCAAGAAGCTGATGGATCAAGTGGAGTACCGCTATGAAGACGGCATGAACATCCTAACCATGCAAAAGAGTTGGCGCGATGAAAAGAGTTAGAGTTTTAATGGCGGCATTCAGTTCGGTTTTGACAATCGCGCTCGGCGTTTTCGTATGGCTCATGCTGGACGCCGGCTCGAACGCAATGTCGCCGGTACTGCTTGGCAGCTTGGCGCTGATTGTAGGCGTAACTGTGATAGCGCAGATCATATACGCGCTGAAAGGGCAGATTTTTGAGTTCGACGGGCGTTTGGCGAAACGGGAGGTCCTGTTCGCCATAATCTGCTTCCAGGTCGTTATGCAGTTCAGCTTCGGATTTTCGGTGTACGCCGTCAATCAGACAGAACTGCAAAATGCGGGGTTCGACAGCGCGTACGCGCACTTTGCGATGTTACAGCAGTCGGCGGAAGGCAACCATATATCGGATTATGAAAAGCTCGACCTGGAAGCGGGGATGCCGGAGCATATCGAAAGTGTTTTTTTGGATGACAGCGATACAGTTTACGGCACGAACCAGTATTACAGATTCCCGATAAACGGCGGCAGGCTGCTGATGAGCAAATCACAGCGGTATATTGCCGGGCATTTGCAAGATTTCGCACTTTCACTGCTCATGTCGCTTGTAGTGTCGGTTCTGCTGATGGCCGAGCTGGTTTTACTGGCGATAAAACTCATCGACAGGAGAAATGATAAATCGGAGGGGAATGGCGCGGCGGGATACTTGCGGCAGATGGCGTTTCTGTTCTACTTCACAGGATTTTTAGGCGCGTCATTTATACCCATTATGGCGCGAAACTTTGCTGCGGGTAGCCCGAATGCCGATTTTATCGCTGGTCTGCCCTATTCGGTCGAGGCCTTCGCCAACTGCGCCGCTGTAATGCTGACTGCACGGATTTTTCGCAAAAAAGGCTGGAAGCCGCCCTATCTCATGGGCGCGGTGCTGTTCATAATCGGGCTGACCGCCGCCGCTTTCTCGCCGAATGTGTTCATCTTTATCGCTTCGCGCGGGCTGGTAGGTATAGGCTATGGCCTCTGCTGGATGACCTTACGGAACGTGGCTTCATTCGGGGAAAACCGCGCGCAAAACTTCGCGGGGCTTACATCGGGAATATACGCCGGGATTATGTGCGGCGTGGCGTTCGGCGCGGTGCTTGCCGATATAGCCGGGTTCAGGATCGTGCTGTTAATATCGGCGACAATGTCGCTCTTTGCGGTTGTTCTTCCCGTAATGCTCAAAAACGGCACCGGAGAAAATCCAAATGCGGCGCAGGGCAAGAACATAACGCTCACCTCGAAAGACATAGCGGTATTCGGCGTTTTTTTGCTGTTAATCGTCATACCCACTTGCATTTCAGACGCTTTTAGCGGTTATCTGCTGCCGCTGTATGTTAATAACTTAGACCTCCCAACGGCGTATATCGGCCGCGTATCGCTTGTTTACAATCTCTGCCTTGTTTACATAAGCTCTACGGTGCTGCTCAAGGCGGTGTGCATGGCTATCAAGAAACCGCTGTACCAGAACATTCTGCATATGACCATTATTTCCGGCGCCTTGTTGATTGCCGCATATCTTGGAGGGTTTACCGCCGTCCTGATCGCGGGCGCGCTGCTCGGTGCAGCGGACGGCTTCGGGTTTTCACTGCAAAACACCCACGTTCTGGACATGAAGGTGTCGGAGAAAATCGGCATTACTCGGATGCTTACATACTTCAGTTTGTTTAAGAAGTTTGCCGCGATGTTGGCTCCATTCGTATTTGGTCTGTTTATTATGAAAGGATTCGGTGGACTTGGCGTTATGGCCGCGGTATTTATCGTTTGCGCCGCCTCCGCCGCAGTATTGATAACGGTATTAAATAAAGGGCGCGGCACTTTCGGCGCGCCGCAAAGGTAGGAGATATTTTAATGAAAGTAGCTGTCATAAGCGGCGGATCCTCAGAAGAGGTGCATTCGTCAAGGGAATCCGGGAAACACATCGCCGGAGCGCTTGAAAACCTTGGACATGAAGTTCATGTAATTGAGTTTGACGTTAATTTAATTAGCAATATAGAAAAGCTCTCCCCAAAAGCTGCGTTTCCATTCGTTCAAGGCAAGAATCATGGGGACGGCGCCGTTCAATCGTTATTGGAGCTTGCCGGAATCCCGTATGTAGGTTCCCGTCCGCAATACGCCGCCGTTATCAATCATAAAACCTTGTGCAAAAGGATATGGCGCGCGGAGGGGATTCTTACGCCGGATTATTTTGAATACACGCATGATGAATATATAAATGGTACTTTCAAGGATTTTAAGAGCAAAGCACAGTCAAACGGGCTGACGCTGCCCGTAGTGGTCAAGCCGCCCACGCAGGGCAGCCGGTTTGGCATGATGTTTGTAAAGGATGAACTTTCGTTCAAAGGGCTGGAGAACTCCTTCCGGTATGACCGCACGCTGTTGGTTGAACGCTATGTTGAAGGGCGTTTTTATACGCAGGGCATAATGGAGATAGACGGTAAAATGACAGCTCTGCCGCCTGTTGAGGTCATTGACGGCGGCGACGGCGAATTCAAGCAATATCCCGGTGGGAGCGCGGTTATCGCCCATGATTTCACGCCGGAGCGACTTGAAGAAATAAGCCGTATCACCCTTGAAGCGGCAGATCTGACCGGCGCGGGAGGTTTCGCTCGGCTAGATTATCATTTATGTGATGGCGAATTGTATCTATTGGAAATTAACGCTGTTCCGGGACTGATACCGGGTTACAGCAGTATGAATATATGCGCGGAAGCGGCCGGGTATGCTTACGATACGTTTATAGGGTTGCTGCTTGCCGCGGCGGAATAATGGGGGCTTGACGATATGAGGAATTTGAAATTCGCCACAAAGATGCTGCTTGTCATACTGTGTATATCGTTGGTTTCGGTGATTACCGTTTCCGTGATTTCATACACGGAGCTTTTGAATCTATCGGAATACTCGCAGGACGCCAATATACGCCTGGGCTTTTACGCTTCCGACAACAGCAAAGACGCGCTGATCGAACAGGCGGAGGCATATATGACGCGGCTGTCCGTGTCTCAGGCCGCCGAATGTGATGCGACGCTGGCCATGATACAAAGCGAGGTCACGGCAATGGCGGGTTTTATGAGCGAGCTGTATAAAAACCCCGGCAACTTCGAAGGAAGGCGGCTACCGCTGCCGGGCGAAACCGAAGACGGTGTTCCGGCGGCGAAGATGATGACCGCTCCGAACGTGAATATATCTCCCGGCGTAGAACGGGAAATGCTGCTTATCAGCAACGCGGAATATCTATTCGGAAATATCCACGCGGGAAACCCAAACCTGAGCAACGCCTATCTGGGTAGTGTTTCGGGCATCAATTTCAGATGGTCAACAAGCAACGCGTATAATCCGGACTTTGACCCCCGAGAACGCCCATGGTATCAAGCGGCTTTTGATGCGCAGGGCGCCATTTGGCTGGACACCCATGTGGACGCTTATGGGTTCATCCTGACCACCTGTGCCAAAGCGTACGCGAACGCGGACGGGCGGACTGTCGGTGTGGCAGCCGCAGATATTCATCTGTCCACAATGGTTGACAACATCCTGAACATGCGGATCGGGGAAACGGGCTACGCGTTTTTGATAGACGACAAAGGGAATTATCTGGCACACCCCAATTATGACGAGCTTGACCAAGATGCTCTCGGTACGGCAAGCGGCGGGTATAAAGAGATTTTGGAAGGCATGACGGCGGGGCATTCCGGCGTACGTCAGGCACAAAATGACGGGACTGAATACTATATAGCCTACGCGCCCCTTCCTACCACAGGCTGGTCGCTGGGCATCGCCGTGGAGTATGACGAAATCATATCAGGCGCTCTTATGATGAAAGCCGATATTGACAATCAGGCAATCGAAGTCAAGGAACAGATCCGCGCTACGCTGAACAGCGTTCTGTTCAGATTTATCGTGCTGACCTGCATCATCATCATTGTGGTGCTGGTGCTTTCGGTTTTGATATCCGGCTCGGTCACTAAGCCCATGCTCAAGCTGACCAGCGGCGTTATCGAAGCCGGAAAGGGAAACCTTGAGACCAAGATCGATATAAACACACGGGATGAGATCGGCGTCCTTGCCGCCTGCTTCAACAAAATGACCGACGACCTGACTGAGTACATCAATAACTTGCAAATTGTCACCGCCGAGAAGGAGCGCATCGGCGCGGAGCTGGATGTGGCTACTAAGATTCAGGCTTCTATGCTCCCCTGTATCTTCCCGCCATTCCCGGACCGGAACGAGTTTGACATATTCGCATCCATGCTGCCGGCCAAAGAAGTCGGCGGCGATTTCTATGATTTTTTCATGATAGACGATAACACACTTGCAGTAGTCATAGCCGACGTTTCAGGCAAGGGCGTCCCCGCTGCGCTGTTCATGGTCATCGCCAAGACGCTGATCAAAAACAACGCTCAAGCCGGTAGAAGCCCAAAAGATGTTTTTGAGACGGTGAACAATATGCTGTGCGAAAACAACGATGCGGGGATGTTTGTTACGGCTTTTATGGGGTACCTCGACATTCCCAGCGGGAAATTCACCTACGTCAACGCAGGTCATGAGCCGCCGCTGTTCAAATCGGCCGGTGGCAATTATGACCGGTTGCCTATGAAGCCCGCGTTTGTCCTGGCAGGTATGGACGATATGCAATACAAGCAATGGGAAATCACGATGCAGCCCGGCGACATGCTGTTTTTGTACACCGATGGCGTAACAGAGGCGATGAACGAGGATTATGAAGAGTTTTCGGGAAAGCGTTTGCTTGAAGCCGCAAACAAAAATGAAAATCAACCTGTGATAGGGCTACTCGCTGCTGTAAAACAGGAAATCGACCTGTTCGTCGGCGGCGCGGAGCAGTCCGACGACATCACCATGCTGGCGTTGGCACTAGCTAGAACACGAGATTAACCACGAGTTTGACGGAGTGAACCGGTTCCGCTTGAAGTGGTGAAAGGGTTGATTAACTGAAAAAACAAACTTGTTTAAAAACAGATAATGATTTTATGAAGAAAAAGAGGATTTAGTGATGAAAACAAGAATGTTGCGGGCAATGATTATTTTTCCGGTGTTATGCGCCGTTCTTTCGGTAAATATTTTTGCCGCCGCTTTGCAAGGCCACACGGTACATAGCTCGATAACATCCGAAAATATGAGCATAGTTGTCCCGGCGGCGCTTCAGCCAGGCGGCAAGGTGGGGATCGTCGCGCCCGCCAACCGGGCGACGCCCGATAGACTTGAACTCGCCATTGATTTCTTAACGGAAAAAGGCTTCGAGGCCGTCGTATCCGACAATATCAGCATGGAAACCGAATACGGAATCGGCGACGGGAGCGAGCAAATACGCGCCGACGCATTTAACAAACTCGCCCGAGACCCTGATATCAAAGCAATCTTCTGTCTGCGCGGCGGCTACGGCTCCATGCACTTGCTGCGGAATATAGACTACGGGGCGCTAAGGCGGAACAGGCCGATCATCGTAGGCTACAGCGACATTACCGCCATGCAGGTCGCGATTTTGCAAAACGCGGGGCTTGTCACTTTCCACGGCCCTATGCTCTCTTCAAATTACGGGCAGGATGAGTCTTTTGAATTGTTGTTTGACATGCTGATGAATCCGGCTGATGAGATCCCCCTCAAAAACATAGACGGCACGGAGTTTTCGGTCATAAATGAAGACACTGTCGAGGGGGTCATCGTCGGAGGCAATATGACGCTGATTAACTCACTCTTGGGTACGCCTTACGAGATAGACATAAAAAATAAAATCCTGTTTATCGAAGAACTGGGCGAGGCGCCCTATAGGCTGCACCGCTATTTGTGGCAGCTGAAACTAGCGTGCAAGCTGGACGAAGCCGCCGCCATCGTGATTGGCGACATTTTGCCGGATAGGGAATACGACGACCCCGAAATCTCGCTCAAGGTCATTTTGGAGGTGCTGAAGGATGTAGACGTACCGATCGTGTACAACGTCCGCGCCGGACACGATGAAAATCCCCTGACCATCCCCATAGGCGCGACGGTTCGGATCGAAGGGACGGAGATAACGGTCATGCAAAGAGTCGTCGAAGATGCAGACGAAATCAATGGCCGCCTAATCACCCGCGCCGAATTTACCTCCATGATCATGGATGCGTTGGATGGTGAGTTGTATGATGCCGGGATTGCGGAACCCTTTGACGATGTTCCGGTAAATTCTCCGTTTTACGCCGCCGTTACGGATGCCAGAGCGTTAGGGCTCACATCCGGCGTGGGGAACAACAAATTCATGCCGGATGCGGCCCTGACAGCTCAGGACATGCTTGTGATGGTGTACAGAGCGCTGGAAAAGGCAAACAGGCTGCCCGATGCCCAAACCGGCCAATGGATGGAGTTTGACGATTGGGAAGATGTGGCGGAGTATGCCCGGGAACCGATACAGACGCTGGCGCATATGGTTGAGTTCGGCGGCACATTGAATCCCGGAAAGCCGATCACCTACGCCGAGAGTATTGCCGGAGTAATAATGCTAAACACCACCAAGCATATGATTACGGGATGATATATGTTGATATGAGTTTATCATACCCACCGCTTAACGCCGCGAGCGGCGTTTGAAGCGGGGGTTTTGGGTTAAGACCCCCGCCTCTTTAGGCGGAATCATTTCAGGTGGGGTGAAATCCCCATCTAAAAATCGGATGTTTTACGACTTTATAGAAGTCGTAAAACGATTTGAAGAATTACAAGTTGACCTCGGCTGCTACCCCCGGCGTGAATCCGGTCATGAACTCGTCTTTTATCGGTTGCAGTTTCTGCGTGTGCGGAGCCTTTTTGTGGGCTTCCCATGAGTCCATGTCCTCCCAGCGTTCAAAAAAGAAGATGTCGTTGTCATTATTATGGGGATAATAATAGTCGTAGCTGATATTGCCTTTTTCTTTAATAAACTCCGCATAGATGCCTTGGTCAAATATGGATTTTAGAAACTCATCCCTTTTACCGGGTTTAATTATATATGTTCCTGTGACAATAACCATTTTATTCACCTCAGTTCTTTCCGCGTGATTTGTCCGCGCCCGCGTCGACCAGTATTGAGACGCCTGTTACGCTGCGGGATTCGTCGGATGCCAAGAACAGCGCCATGTGCGCAATGTCCATCGGGTCCACTAAGTGGCCAAGAAGCGTGCCGCCGGCTATCTGTTCGGCGACCTGTTCGTTGTACTCCTGCACAAATGTCGGAAGCATCGGCGTCGCCGTGGGGCCGGGGTTTATGCAATTGCAGCGTGCTTCAGGCGCAAGTTCCGCAGCCAACCCTATCGTAAGCGTGTTGTTTGCGGCTTTGCTGGCGCCGTACAACCCTTGGGTAGCTCTGGGGCGCAAGGCGCCGGTTGAGCCGATGAGTATCAACGAGCCGTGATTCTTCTTTAGCTCTAATGCTGTATATTTAGCCATGAG
>Ga0099364_10007926_pt1 | contig 15048 bp, 11 predicted proteins | sample TergutTh196P3_FD_73070 | JGI IMG/M metagenome (GOLD analysis project Ga0099364, IMG submission 73070) | Microcerotermes parvus P3 segment gut microbial communities from Pointe-Noire, Republic of the Congo - Th196 P3 | ecosystem: Host-associated > Arthropoda: Insects > Digestive system > Gut ... | reverse complement strand
TCTCGTGTGAAATATTTTGGTCAATACGAAACTGCGGCATATATGATTGCTTCGCACGATATTATCTTTGTATATCCCGACCGTACCATAGAAAATTTTCCACTGCCCGATAGCACCTTACAGTTAAGCACTATAAGGCAAGTCGAAGCAGTGGTTGTCGGAGACTCTCTCTATATCTTCAACTGTCACTCGCAGACTCAAAGCGATATGACGCATTTTTCGCTGATTCGATTTGATTTGAAAAACAAAACGTTTACCCACATTGCCGATAATTTGCCTTACCTTCGGGCAAATGTCTACGGGCAAAAAATTTATGTCGTTCCGCACGGAGAGATGAAAACTCAACAAATAAAGGTTTACAGGATAGACAATGACCGCCTGCAGGTTGTGCAAACCATTCAGTTGGAAAAGAAAGATTCACATGTATTTTTCGGGAAAACAAAGCTGAATGAATGGTTTGCCTTATCGTTTGATAATTCGGAATCCGGCTCGATGTACCATCTCTATCAGTGTTATTTCGAAAATGATGCCCTCCGTTTGGATTACCGAATGGAATTATTTGCCGTTCGAACGAGATGGGATTCCGAAAATATTGAACAATGGGATGAGCGACGTTTAGTAATAGCGAACAACGGAACGTATTATCCGGTATTTATTGTGGATACGGATAACTGGAGTATATCCGAGTTGCCGTTGAACTTGCTTCAGGTGAATAATGTATTGGTCGATAGAGACGATAATCTCTGGTTAGCAACCGAAGACGGCATTTATCACTGTTCGCGCGCTATTTTCGAATCGTATCAATTGGGTTTGGCTCGCAATGATAATATCTGGGGAGTAATCAAAGATTCGCACGGTAATGTATGGTTTTCTTCTTATGCCTACGGCTTTTGGCGGGCTGACGGTCAAGGAAATTTTTGTCAAGCCGAAACCGTTAACAATCGGAAAGACTTCTCTGCCTTGCATGGATATATGGGCAATTTAGAAGACAATCGAGGACGCGTTTTTCAAACATGCGACCAGGGCATAGCCGTTTTCGACCCCAAGCTGGGCAATCCCAACCAATTGGATATTATCCGGACAGGTGTTTCTCTATCTGTTTATCACGATAAGGAAAACGGGAACATCTATTTTGGCGGGGATACTGTCGGTCATCGTACCTTAAATATCCTGGATGACAATGGCGATATAACATCATTCACATTCGGTTACCGGCATATTGTATCCATTAGCCGGGATGGGAACCGCAGATTGCGGTTAGGCGCTTTTTCGGGAGAAGCGTGGTTGGATGAAGAAAACCGGGTCGTTGTGTTCGATACGGTTCAACGTCCTTATACAGGTATCATTTCCATGGCTTTGGACGACAATGGAATGTTGTGGAAGGGTACTACCCACGGGCTTTTTGCCGAAGACCGGCAGGGCAACGACCGCCAACTGTCCGACCATCCGGTCAATTTTGTGCTTCACTACCGGAATCAATATATCATCTGGGGGCACAGAGACAAATTGTATCTGTTGGATTTACCTGCCTATCATCGCGATACAACCGTTCACATCCGTACTTTCGGTTATTACGACGGTTTCGACCTGCTCGAATGTGGTCAAAACGGCGCGAGCATCGACCCGGAAGGATATGTATGGATAGCCGGAAGCGATAAGGCCATTCGTTTCCTGCCGGAGCAAATCATGAAAGTACCACCGTTACAGCCTGTTACGCCTTTCTTAGCGGCTATTCACAATGCCGACAAAAACTCGGAATGGTCATTGGCCTCGACAAACAATTCCATGGTATTTGATTATAAGGACAATTATTTGCGTTTCGACCTGCTGCAGGCGTCCGTCTCGGCGCCCGACAAATTAGTGTTCCGTTACCGGCTTAACGGATACAACGATCAGTGGTCGACTACGCGCGAGCGATCGCTGATTTTCCAAAACCTGCCTTTCGGGGAGTTTCGTTTCGAGGTGCAATCGTCAGTCGACGACGGTCAGCAATGGTCGGACAGCCTGTTTGCACCGCCGATAACGATCCGGCCTCCTTTTATATTGACGTTCCCGGGTCTGGCGCTAATTTTTATTGTGTTGGCAGCTATCGGCTTTCTCATTTATTACTATACCCGGAAAAACATGCTCCGCAAAGAGGCGGAAAGGCGACAGATCGACCGGTTGAAACACCGGGCGGTACAAGCCAAATTCATTCCGCATTTCACCGGTAATGTGCTTAACTCCATTAATTATCTCATCTCGAAAAACCCTGTATCAGCAAAGAAATATATATCGAAATTCAGCGATTTTTCGAATCAGACCCTGCGTAACGCCGACAGGCTATGGCGTAGTCTGAAGGAAGAATTGGCGTACTCCCAACTGTATTTGGAGTTAGAGAAGCTGCGTTTTGAAGAGAAATTAGTGTTCACCCTATTCGTAGCTCCCGAAATTGATACACAAATCATGATACCTACCATGATATTGCAGACCTTTTGTGAAAATGCAATCAAGCATGGCCTGCGTCCCAAACCGGAAGGAGGTAAAATTGAAATACGGATTTACCGGGAAGCTGACTATGTTGTAATTGCAGTGGAAGACAACGGAATAGGCAGGGAAAAGGCTCAAATGCAACAAACCGAAGGGACAAAAGAAGGTCTGAAAATCGTCGAACAACAATTAGAGATTTTCAACAAGAACCAACCCAAAGACGCGTTCTTGAAGATTATCGACTTATATGGCGAGGATGGTCAACCTTCAGGGACTCGCTTTGAACTTCATATAACCGCCATACCGGGTACGCGGACGTCCCGTCCGCATCTCCTGATTTACTGAACTTCGTCCAACCGGAACTCCCTTATAGAATCATTATAGCGCCATTCGATTGCTTAGACGGAAAACTAACTTGACCTTCCGATTTTTGAAAACGCTGTAATAACGTTCCGCTTTAAGAATAAACTTGTATCGTTTCGGCAAACGGACTTTGGATATGTAAACTGCCGAAATTAATGTAGGCGGATGCCTCCGTAAATAATAATTAATTCAAATATTAAAATAAAAGTTTTCTTCAATTATTTAAATTTTTCTTACCTTTGCCGGGAATATCAAGTTAATTTATAAAAGCATGACAGTAGTAAGTACAAAAGAGTTTACAAGCAATCAGGAATGGTATTTTGATCTCGCAGTGAGTGAAGATGTTTTTATCAAAAGAGGAAACGGCATGTTTCATCTATTATTCAAACCGGCAGAATTAAAATACCCCGATCAGCCGGTATTGGCACCCGACGACAATTTACGAAAGGCCATCACGGCGGAAGAACTGCTAGAAAGGATACACAAGGATATTCATAATAAATACGAATCCCGTATATGAAAGTATTATTTTCACCGGATGTTCAGTTTTTTTATGATGAACTTGAAATTATTTTGTTCGAGAAAGGATATTTCAGTTACGAAGAAAGTGCGCATGCATACGTTGATGACCTGATTTTTGATATAAAAAACAACTTGCCGAAATTAAAACACAAGCCGGCCCCGAAACATTACAACAAATACGGACACGGATTATACTATGCAACTTTCACGAAAAGCAAAAGCAAACGAACCCATTGGTATGCCTTTTTCTCAAAGTATATAGAAAATGGCGAAACCATCTATTTAGTATGTTACCTTGGAAACAACCACACCGAAGCACATCATTTATAATAATCATCTTATTGCACGATTAGTTTCTTCGTCCAACCGGAACTTCCTTTTATAATCAATATTGCGCCTTTCGATTGATTTGTCGGAAAACTAACTTGACCTTCCGGTTTTTGGAAGCGCTGTAAAATCGCTCCGTTAATAGAATAAACTTGTATCGTTTCGGCAAACGGACTTTGGATATGAAAACTGCCGAAATTAATGTAGGCGGAAGCCTCCGTAAATCTGAAATTATTTGTAGGATCGATAATGTTGATGGTTACCGGAATATTGTTTCCAACGAGAATTGTGCCGTCTTCAAATTCAAATACTAAATTGTTAATCACCGCTTCATATTCGCCGTCAATTACTGTTTCGCTAACTGTATAGCCTATTTCAACAATTTGTGAGTACGCCAACTCGCTTGCACTGCGTGTACTGTTCTTTGGTTGAATGTCGAATAACCAACTACCATCGGTGTTTTCTTCGATAGTCAAATTCAATTTTGAATCTAAATCACCAACCAATCGGGTGGAGGATTTTTCCAAATTTACGCCTGTCGGTAATTTCAATTGGAACGAGCCTGAAAACAGCACATCAGTCGGAATCTCAAACGACAGTGTAAATTTATTTTTCGCATCTTCGCCGACTATGTTTATCCCCTGTGCTTCTACAATGTTTGTAAACCATTCGCTCCAATCACTTTTTTCATAGTCGGATTTTGTCCCTGGTGGAACAAACAACGTTAAATTTTCATTGCCTATAGAATAAAATACACGATCGCCTAAGTCCGGAGGCACAGAACCATAACAATAGACATACATGAGACCTTCACAGCCGGCAAACGCCCTTTCGTCAATAAATATAACACTTTCGGGTATAGTGATGGAGGTCATACTCATACAATTGATAAAAGACCTTATTCCGATGGAAGTAACGGTTTCAGGAATAATTGCCGAAATGACATTACTTAAGCCGGCAAACGCAAAGTCTCCTATAGATGTAACCCCCTTATTGATGTTTACTTCTTTAATGGATTCACAGTACTTAAGACTACCAAGCGGCTTGTAGGCATCATTACCATTCCATGGAGGGAGATTATCGTAATCCGGCATCGCTTCAGAAGCGGACGAGGTGGAGACAGTCAAAATATCATTTTTCAAAACTGCTATCATGGTAGGAGTCAGGCTCCAAGTCAAATAAGTTATTCCATCGGCGTCTATTTCTCCAATGTCGTAAAATAGGCCATCATTCCAGTCGCTGTTTTCATATAATGCTTTTTTTCCTTCCGGCACATACAGATTTTTTGAATAATTCCATAGATGGCGGTATTTGTCAAACGCATTTTCGCCTAACTCGGGAGGGGTACCGGCATGGCAATAGACAGAAAGAATTAGACAATTGTGAAATGCAAATTGTCCGATTAGCGTAACACTCTCAGGGATAGTGACAGATGCAAGGTTGATGCATTCTTGAAAAGCATATCGTGCAATAGATATAACACCTTCAGGTATTGTTATAGAAGAAAGACTACTGCACCAAGAAAATGCAGATTCACCAATATATACAACGCCTTCAGGTATTGCTATAGTAGAAATACTACTACAAGAAAAAAATGCTGCATCACCAATATTTACAACACTGCTTGGTATAATTACGGATACGAGATTTTCACATCCTAAAAAAACTGCAACGCCAATCGTTGTGATTCCGTTGAGGATTATTACTTCTTTTATTATATAGCGGTCTTCGTACCATGGAGGAGGGCTATAATCATAATCCGGCATTGCCTCCGATTCTAAAGTAGTTGAGATAGTCAGTACGCCTTCACTATCCAGCGTTGCCGTCATGGTTTCAGTTAATTTCCATGTTTCAACGATATCCTGCGCCGTCACATAAGTCATGCTTAACAGCATGAATAAAATTGCCGTAAAAAAACGGCTCATATTTCTCCTACTCATCAGGCTTTTCGGACTAGCCCCGTTTTTGAAATGGTCTTCCATTTCGATGTCTAAGTTACTGTACGTTTTCATAGTTTTAATTATTTGAATTATTTGTTGAATTACTGCTGTTTAGCTACTTTCAATTTTCCGCTGATGTTGCCACTTGATTATGGCGTGAAAAAACACCCGTGGAAACATTAATCGTTGTTTCATCGCTTTGATAATTATCATTTTTTGACGGTGCAAAAATAATATATCTTTGATTTATTTTGGCCTTTTATGCACGAATGGTCGTTTTTTCGACATGAACGGTAATTTTTTTTGAAATTCTATTCATTCCGGATTTTATTTTTTACATTTGTGCCGTGAAATGAAGCTCGTTGCTTAAATTTATTAATGTACGCGCGAGTTTAATAAAAGTACGTGAGAAATAGTAATTGAAAAAGATGCGAAAAGGAATATTTATTTTAATGACTTCTGCGGCGCTATTGCTGCAATGTACGGGTGGAGGTCAATCCGGTCATAGCTTACCGGACGATCAGACAATAAAGACGGATTCGATGATTGATGCGTATCGGAAACTGATGTTTCAGAATCCAGATTCAGCAAAAGTATCCATGGAGCAGTTGCTGCTGACAGCTGGTAACGACCTCAACAAAACTCAGGAGGCGAAGATTTATCTAAATATCGGGATTGTCTTTTCAATGAAAATGGAATTAGACAAGAGTGACTCGCTTCACCGGAAGGCGCTTGCTGTTTTAAAAAATCATGATAACCCCTGTTTGTTGTCATCGGTTTATACCAACTTAGGTATTAATCAAAATAAAAAGGGTAATTATCTGTCAGCGATAGAATTATATAAACAAGCTGAAATCATGCTTGAAAGACTGATTGGTCCGTGTGATAATTCTCCGGAAGGAATCTACACTAATCTGGGGTCATCCTATCGAAGTATCGGCAAATCGGATTCGGCTATCTATTATTTTGAAAAAGTCCTTGCTGCATCAAAAGAAAGAAATGATAAGACAATGATGGCGAATGCGTATATCAACTTAGGTAGCATTCAGAATAATTTAAGAGAATATGAGACAATGCAAAAATATTTACTTCTAGCGATTCCGCTTTATGAAGAAGAAAACAATAAAAACGGATTACTGACCGCTTATACCAATCTTGCCATATCTTGCACAAATACAAAGGATTATGAAAACGCACTGCTCTTTTTAAACAAAGCCGACAGTCTTTCTACTATACTGAATCTCCCGAACAGAAAGGGATTAATATATCATAACATCGGGTCGATATATTTTGATAAGGAGGCGTTTGATAAAGCGTTAGCGTACTTGGAAAAATCATTGATCATTAAAATGCAATTTAATGATTCGGTAGGCATCGCACGTTCTCGGAACGCAATAAGCGCCATATATCATCGAACCGGCAATTATCAAGGTTCAAAGAAAAACGCAACGGAGGCTTTAACATTTGCAGAGCATGTAAACGATGCTAATTTGCTTTTATTACTGTATGACAATTTGTCAACAGCGCTCATTTATCTGGGAGAAAAAAGGGAAGCGCTTGATGTGCTGAAAAAAAGAGAACAATTGCGGGATACGGTTTTTTCCAAACAAAAAATTGAAGCTATATCGGATTGGGAGGTGAAATATGAAACATCGCAGAAAGAGGCAGAGATTCAATTACTGAGAGAGCGGCAAGCGACTCAACAAAAAATCATGTTTCTATATGTTGGTATCATCGTACTTCTAATAGTCGCCATCAGTTTGGGGATCGTTTGGATACAAAATCAGCGGAAAAAAACCGCTATGCAGTTGGAACAGTTGAAGTACCGTACCGTCAAGTCGAAATTTATTCCTCATTTCACAGGAAACGTTCTTAATTCGATCAATTATCTCATCTCAAAAAACCCGAAAACGGCGCAAAAATATATTGCTGATTTTGCTACCTTTACAAATCAATCGCTTTTCAATTTCGACAAATTTTGCAACACATTGAAAGAAGAAATAATGTATGCGGAAAATTATCTCAAACTCGAAAAGATACGTTTTGAAGAAATACTCAATTATTCGATTTGTATTTCTCCGGAAGTAGACTTTCAAACAGAAATTCCTTCCATGATTTTACAAACTTTTTGTGAAAACGCGTTGAAACACGGTATTCGTCCTAAAAATGACCGGGGTGTCATTCTGATCAGCGCTTTTTATCAAGGAAAGTATTTGGTTGTAACCGTTGAAGATGATGGCATCGGGCGCGAACAAGCGAAAGCGCTAAAAACGGAAGGTTGCTGCGAAGGACTTAAGATTGTGGAACAACAAATCAAGTTGTACAACAAAAACCATAAATCTGCCGCATATTTGGAAATCGTCGATTTGAATGCGGAAGACAAGACGCCTGCCGGTACGCGCTTTGAATTGTATATACCAAAGCAAAAAATTATTTGATTATCAAAATTTATACGCTGCGCCGACAGATATATACGGTCTTCCGGTATTTTCTCCTTCGACAAAAACAAATTTGTATTTTAATTCGGCATTAAGGATTAACCAGTCGGTGAGCCTGAAGTCGGCACCGCCGCCAATGTTAATACCCAGCCTGTTATCGATATGAGTTTCCCCGCGATAAGTGGCTCCGGTACCAAATAATCCAAATCCGGTCAAGGGATATGCTGAAATTTTTTCGACAACAGGGATCAACCAGTGAGCGTTCAAGCTCAAATCCCATGCGAGATCAGTGTAGTCCTGCTCCGGGAAAATTGTCAACGAACCTTCCATGCGGAATGGGTCGGTTACATTGTATTGGAACTTTGCGCCAACACCTAACATGGCATATATATCCTTACCATCTTTGCCAAGGCCTGCCACTACATTAAGGCCTGCAGCCATGTCACCTTTTTCCTGAGCGCTGAGTGCTGCACTCATTGTTACTGCGATTATTACAATCGCTACTTTTTTGATACAAATTTTCATGATTTAATAATTTAATTATGTTGTATGTTGTTAATAGATATACTATTTAAGATTGGGGGGCAGCTTCCGTTACAGTCACGTTATAGACGCCGTTTTACCATCAGTTGTTGTCGTAACGGTAGCTGTTCCCGCCCCAATACCTTAGTTTTTACATCTTTGATAATTTTCTATTTTTTGACGCTGCAAAAATAATCGTTTTTTGATTTATTTTGAGCTTTAATGCACGAATGGTCGTTTTTTTGACATGAACGGTTTTTTTTTATCTGAATTCAGTGCAACGGCAGGATGCCGTTGATACTTTCTGCAACGGCAAGGATGCCGTTGATACTTTAACAACGGGCGTTGTCCAATGTATCAACGGCATCCTTGCCGTTGTTCTGTGTACCGGGATGTAACCTTATTTTGATTTGTATAACGCTTTTTCAGCTTTTGTCTTATCGTCTTGAATTTGTTCGCGCAGTTCTTCGAACGAATCGAATTTCCGGCCCTCACGGATAAATTCAACAAATTCGATGATGATAGTCCTGCCGTAAATATCTTCGGCAAAATCGAAAATATTAGCTTCAATACGTAACGAATCGTCACTACCAATAGTTGGCCGTGAACCGACATATAACATCCCGTTATATCTTTTATTTCCAATCGTAATCCGTACAGCATAAGAGCCATCTCGCGGTATCACCTTATATTTATCATCAACCTCTATATTGGCAGTCGGGAAACCCAACCGGATTCCTAATCGGTTTCCTTCAATAACATGCCCTTTTAGTTGATAGTGATAACCCAACAAACGTGATGCAGTCGCCACATCGCCGGCTTCAATCAGACGACGTACCATCGAAGAACTGACAGAAACCGGGTATGTGGACGTCTCGTCCGCGTACCCATACGAAGATATCTTGATTACTTCCACGCCACAAGCCTCCCCGTCAAGGATATATCGCTCCGCTCCCTCGGCGCGCTGAAACCCAAAGCGATGATTATATCCGACGAGCAATGTACGCACACGCCAATCGGCAACAAGCATAGACGTCATAAACTCACGGGCCGTCATCCTTGCTAACTCCGGCGTAAAATCTATTACGATGACATAATCAATGCCTGTCTCCGACAGTAGTTGCAATTTTTCGTTAAACGAGTTAAGTAATTTCGGCTGATAATCCGATAGTAGCACCACTCTCGGATGGACAGGGAAAGTGATAACGGCAGAAGGGATATCGCGTTCCGCCGCAATACGTTTCATTTCCTGAAGTAAAAAGCGATGACCGGGATGAACTCCGTCAAAAAAACCCACAGTAGCAGCCACCGCTTGTTCTTTCCATTCGTTTTTATTTGATACTATCTTCACCTGATAAAGAAATACAAACTATCACACCCCTGTCCACTTGAACTGTTTCAAATAGTCGAAGTCGGACTTGCAGGCGTTAAGGGTGTCAGTCAAGGTTTCCTGTTCGATGGTAAGTATCTCTAACCCGGATGAATCGGCTATCTCGAAAAGAGCTGGATACGGTACGCTCCCTTTTCCTAACCATGTGTAGACTTTGTTTATTGCGTGATAATCGGAGGCATGCCATAAGGGTATACGTTTCGGGTAGGTTCGCAACAGTTGGTAGCAGTCGCTGCCGCCTCTTACCGTATGTCCCATATCCAACTGGAAGAATACTAATTCGGGATCGGTGTTTTTGATCAGATACTCAAGGACCAACTCGCCTTCTACTTTGGCAAACTCCGCATGGTGATTGTGATAACCGAACCTGATCCCTCCTTTTTTACATACCTCGCCTGCATGGTTGAAAAAGGTGGCAATACGCTTAAGTTGATCAAGCGTAAGGGGGTCTCTACCTGGAAATGACGACTGTACCGCAAATTTAGCGCCGCCCGATAGTAGATATTCCGCGCGTTTTTTCCAGAAATCCCACTCCGGCGCATTGATATCTTCGGCTAACATCCTTGAGCCTGTGTGCGTACTCGATATGGTCATACCCAAATCCCCTACCACCTTGCTCAATTCTTTTATCGTATAATCAAAAAACTTGTCGCCGTTGAACCCGTACAGCTCCACTTGTGCATAACCCATAGCCGACAGTTTTTTCAGCGTCCCCAGAAAATCTTTGGGTAATTCTTCTCTTACGCTGTACAACTGTATCCCTATTCTGCCCTTATTGGGCGCCGAGGTCATGGATGCCCAAGCCTGATGACCTACTAAACTGCTCACTGCAAGCGCCGTAGCGCTTCTGCTGATAAATTGACGTCTATTCATGATAGATATAAATTAATGATTACTTATTTATTCAAGCGGCAAAGATACAAAAAAAATTTCCTTATAAATTACCAATCAAAAAAATTTTCTTACCTTTGTGCTTTAAATAAACTGAAAGTATGGAACGTACGATTATTTCATTTGATTACGCTATGAAAGAAATCCTGCGCGACAAAGCCAACTTCGATGTATACCTGTTGTTTAATGAACGGATTACTCACTATTTATAAAAAACAAGACTTCGCTTCGTCAAGTCTTAAACTTTTATTGGAAAAGGGATTGGACTCGCTGTCGCATCGCGGCGACAAAGCGCGTGCGTCCTTTTTAATGAATCAAAATTTACAATCTGCAAAACAGGCGGACGTTTCTTCACGGTTGGCGATGGGGGCCTGCTCGCAAAAAAACAACAGCGCCTACTCACCCTGTATCGCATCGGGCGAAGGGAATATCCTTTTTTTTGAAGGACGACTCTTAAATAAAAAGGAGCTTTGCGGATCACTATCTATAACTACCCCAGACAACATGACCGATGCAGATGTTGTATTTCGAATGATGAAACAGAACGGCGTCAATTGTTTCAGGTCGCTCAAGGGATTCTGGTCGCTTATTTACTTAGATGCCGCAAATGAAACATTGTATGGCGCCCGCGACCACTTCGGAAACCGACCGCTGTGGTTTTGTAATACAGGTAATCATTTTGCCTTGGCTTCGGAAAGCAGGACGCTCTACTCGCTTTTTGAAGATGTGCGTAGTATCAACCGGAATACAGTCGTCGATTACCTGCTTTGGGGGAATATCGGGCAGGCTGACCAATTTTTTTTCAACGAAATTCATTCTATTGAACCTTCCCATTTTGTAAAGTATGAAATGGCAACAGGCCGGTTGATGACAGAGAGATATTATACATTACCATATAACCTGACTACAAGGCGTTATAACGTTGATTACGATAAACATTATGTCAAAGGCCTGCTCGATTGCTTTACCAATGCCTTGAAAATGAACCTGTCGTTATTTGACGGGGCGCTTGCTGTAGGGGTAAGCGGAGGTATGGATAGCTCCTCGCTATTATGTCTTTCCAAAAAAATCTATCCCGACAGGACATTTGTAGCTTATACAGCAACCGACAATTATGACGGGGGTGAAACAGACTGGGCGGAAAAAGTGGTGCGTCATACAGAGGTGGAGTGGATAAAAGTAACAAGCAAAGCCGGGCATATATTAGAGCAGTTGGATGCCTTAAATCGTGTTCATAGCGCACCCGTTTTCAATACGAGTTCGCTTGCCCAATACCGTATAATGGAAGAGGTAAAAAAACAGGGACACTCCGTTTTTATCGACGGACAAGGAGGCGACGAGTTGTTAGGCGGTTATCCGGCCTTTTTCCCTTTCCACCTGCAGGTATTACGAAAAAACGGCGAATGGGGTCGTTGGTTGACGGAATTAATGCAAGCAGGTAATTCGGGTATGACCCTGAAAGAGACGCTAATACGCCGTCTGAAATTATGGGCTAAAACGCATTACTATACTCCTGAGAAAATAGCCCGAAAAAAACGTAAAAACGAATATGAATCATTGAACCCGGAAGTCAGGGAAGCTTATTTTGCTAACGCGATGTCTATCCCGTTCATAGACAAGAAAGTATTAAATGACGCACTTTATGAAAGTTATACGTTATTTTTGGGTAACATCATGCGGTGGGGCGAACATTCGGCGGCATCGCAGGGCGTCGAATGTGTAATGCCGTTTGCCAACTATCCCGAATTAACGGAATGCGCCTTTGATATACCCTCATCTTATAAAATTCATAACGGTTGGAATAAATATCTTTTACGCCAAGCGATGGCGGGAATTGTCCCCGACGAAATCCGCTATCGTAAGCAAAAAATGGGCTTCTATGTTCCCGAACAGAAATGGTTGAACGACATAAAAAAACCCTTAATTGCTTCCCTTCAAGGTTTGAAAGACCCGGAAGAATGTATCCACAAGGATTATATCATGGAAAACCTGAATCGGTTATATACACCGAAAAATCCGCTTTATCAACAATTTATCTTCCGTTGTTACAGCTACCTGCTATGGCGCAATAATTTAATTTAAATAACTATGAAAGTATGTAAGAAATGTATTTTAACGGACGCCTATCCCGGACTGACCTTTAATGACGAAGGAGTATGCTCCTTTTGTTCGTCAAACCATGTATTCGAACCTTATGGCGAGGATCAATTGATTCGGATTTTAGAAAAAGTGAAAACCCGGAAACGGGGCGAGTATGACGCCTTAGTCCCGCTAAGCGGAGGAAAAGACAGTATGTACATACTCTATCTGGCAGTCAAGGTTTATAATCTAAAAGTCCTGACAATGACCTTTGATAATGGATTCGCAAGTCAACTGGCTATTGATAACATGGAGCGGGCTGTCGAAAAGATGAACGTGAAACACATCGTCTGCAAGCCGGATGATAAAATGTTGAAAAGAATATACAAAAATATGCTTCTTCGCTCGGGCGATATTTGTGGCGCCTGCGGTATTGGGATCAAAGCCAATATGTACAAGGTTGCAAATGACTATGGGATACCGATGATTTTGATAGGCACATCTCCGTTAGAAGAAGATTCATTTCTGCCCGATACAACACAGGATATTGTTCGTTTCAAATATATCATGAAAGAAGCCGGGTGTTTATCCAAAAAGGAGATGAATGACTTTCTGATCTATCCCGACCTGAATTTATTGAAATTAGCAACAGGCAAACGTTTCGGTCGCTTTCCCAAAGAAGTGCGCCCTTTGTTTTTTATTAAGAATCTGCCTGATAAGGAAATGGGCGAATTTATAACGAAGGAATTAGACTGGAAAGAGGATACTACCCGTGAATACTCCAAACATTTTGACTGCATCGTGGAACCTTTTACAAATTATGTACGTTACCAAATCTATGGTTATGAACGAAGAATGTGCCAGTATAGCACTATGGTGCGTCGCGGCGAAATAACGAAAGAGAAGGCTTTAGCTATGTACGAAGCCGATCATATAATGGATAAGCCGGCTAATTATAAGGAAATCCTCGATAGGTTAGACCTTACTGAAAAGAATATGGAGGATGTTTTGAAAGTCAAACCCCTGAAATATGAAAAACATATTTCAAAAGTTAACAAACTGTTTATCAGACTTGTAAAGTTTATTAAAAAATAATTCTTCTTTAAATCTTAAATTTATATTTCTAATCATTATACATCATGAAGTACATTGGCATTTTTATTACGATTTTTATCTTTTCTGTGCAGTCATTTTCACAGAAATATCCTTACGACGGTCTGGATAACAACATGGGCAATCTTTACCGGTTGTCGAACGCAAAAACCCGTTCAATCAGTCCCGAAAATTTTACGGGCGAAAAAGGGAAAGGGGGCATGGCTGATCCTAAAGACAGTGACCAACGAAATGTGGCGAATGCCACCCGTGCAGCCCGTGATCTGGGTCAGGGCTGGAAAGTAAACCCGTTCATCCGCATCAACTCGAAAGAGACATTTACGATTGCCGAAATGGAAGGCCCCGGCGCTATTCAGCATATATGGATGACGCCAACTGGCAATTGGCGTTTTTCTATTATCCGTATTTATTGGGACGACGAAAAAGAGCCTTCAGTAGAGTGTCCGTTAGGCGACTTTTTCGGTATGGGTTGGGGCGTGTATGCTCCCCTGTCTTCGTTGGCTATCTGCGTGAATCCGGGCAGCGCTTTCAATTGTTATTGGACCATGCCTTTCCGCAAGAAATGTAAAATCACGGTGGAGAACATCAACGACAGGGAAGCAATGACGCTGTACTATCAGATAGACTATACCCTGACGGAGGTAGCTGAAGACGCCGGTTATTTTCATGCGCAATGGAGGCGCGCCAACCCAAACGCTACATCCGACTACACGATTATTGACAACGTCAAGGGTAAAGGACATTATGTAGGCGTCTACATGGCCTGGCAGGTGAATAACAACGGATGGTGGGGCGAAGGCGAGATCAAATTCTTCATGGATGGCGACACCAAATTCCCGACTATTTGCGGAACCGGCACGGAAGATTATTTCTGCGGCTCGTACAACTTCGACCGAGATGGACAATACAAAGAGTTCTGCACTCCCTACGCCCGCCTGCATCAGGTTATACGCCCCGACGGCACCCACCGCTCCCCGCAACGTTTTTGCCTCTT
>Ga0099364_10007925_pt1 | contig 15049 bp, 18 predicted proteins | sample TergutTh196P3_FD_73070 | JGI IMG/M metagenome (GOLD analysis project Ga0099364, IMG submission 73070) | Microcerotermes parvus P3 segment gut microbial communities from Pointe-Noire, Republic of the Congo - Th196 P3 | ecosystem: Host-associated > Arthropoda: Insects > Digestive system > Gut ... | reverse complement strand
TGGCCGAGAAGCTGGGCATTTCCCGCCAGGCCGTCTCGAAATGGGAACGGGCCGAGGCCTCGCCCGACACCGACAACCTGATCATGCTGGCCCGGCTCTATGGGGTATCATTGGATGAGCTGTTGAAAACGGACGAGGACATCCCCAGACGCGAAGCGGATGATTCCCGCGCAGCGGAGGAAACGGTCGAAGCGGAGGAAGCCTCGCCTGACGAGAACGGCGACAAGGGCAAAAGACGCAGCGAATACGTCAATATCAGCCCGAAAGGCGTCCACGTCATCGACAAAGACGGCTCAGAGGTGCGGGTCGGCTGGACTGGCATCCATGTCGATGACAGGAAATCCGACACGAACGTAAACATTGACAAGGAAGGGGTCTTCATAAACGGGGTCGAATATGACGATTATGATTTCAAATATAATTGGCATTGCCTGAAAGGTCACCAAAGCGCGAAATTCCCCCTGACGGTCATCGTCACCGTGACCTACATCTGCCTGGGCCTCTTTATGAATTTATGGCACCCTGCCTGGCTTTTGTTTCTCCTGATCCCGATCTGGTCTTCATTGGTCGAGGCCATATACAAAAAAAACGCCCACATCTTCGCCTATCCCCTCGCCTGCATCCTGGCGTATCTCTCGCTGGGCATTTTCTGCGGGCTCTGGCATCCGGGCTGGGCCATCTTTCTGACCATCCCCGTCTACTATTCGCTCGTGGCTTATGTCCGTTCTTTAAAGAGGGCAAAGCGGGCACGGAGGGAGGAGGGTGATGTGATTGATGTGTAGGGGGTCACGGGGACGGGGGTATTGGAGATACGAGGAGACAAAACCCCCCGTCCCTGTGATTCCGTCGGATGAGTCACTAGGACGGGAGCAGTATACCCAGGCTGAACATTCACTTTGTCCGCCGAACATTCACTTTGTCCACTTGACTAAAGTGAATGTTTTGTGTATAATGGTCTTATCTCAATATAAAGGAGCGTGAATTTGACATACGAAAATGAAAAAATAGAGTTCAAATCTAATATACTCGGCGACATTTACAAAGAGGTTATTGCTTTTGCGAACACGGACGGCGGCACTGTCTACATTGGCATAAACGATGACGGCGAAATTGCCCCGCCGCATGATGTGGACGATGCCTACACCCGCGTTACCAATGGCATCCGCGATGCCATTGCGCCGGATGTGACCATTTTTATTAAGTACACACTCGAAGCCGGGCCAGTCGTTCGTATCGACATAAGCGAAGGCTCATTTAAACCGTATTATTTGAAATCAAAAGGGATAAAACCCTCCGGGGTGTATGTGCGTCAAGGCGCATCTTCTGTGCAAGCATCGCCGGAGCAAATTCGCCAAATGATAAAAAATGCGGACGGCGATGTTTTCGAAGACTTGCGCTCGTTGGAGCAGGGGCTCTCCTTTGATTATTGCTTGAAAGTCTTCGCAAAAAGCCACGTTGAATTTTCCCAGGATAAATACAACATCCTGGGGATTCGCAGCCATGCCGGGCAACTATACACGAATTTGGGCTGGCTGCTTTCTGACCAATGCACCCACAGCATAAAGGTTGCCGTGTTTGCCGACGGGCAAAACACGGTTTTTCGTGACCGCAAAGAGTTCACGGGGTCCGTGTTATCCCAATTAGAAGAAACATTCGATTACTTGCAGCTTTGTAATAAAAACCACTCTGTCATCGAGGGACTTACGCGAAAAGATTATTGGGATTATCCCCAATATGCCATACGGGAGGCGTTATTAAACGCGCTCATACATCGCGATTACGGCTTTTCCGGCAGTATCATCATCAATGTCAATGACAGACAGATGGAATTTATTTCCATTGGCGGATTGCTTCCCGGCATTTCGACGGCGGACATTATGAATGGCATTTCTCAGTTGCGTAATGAAAATCTTGCGCGAATTTTCCAAAGATTTAACTTCATCGAAACATACGGCACCGGCATCAGGCGCATTTTTGCCCTTTACGCAGCTTGTCCCGAACCCGTGACGATTGATGTAACGCCAAACTCTTTCAAGATAAGCTTGCCAAACATGAACAATGTGGAAAATACGCTTGCCCCTACTAAACCTCCCGTTACTTCTCAAATGCGCGTGGTGATTGAGCACTTGAAAGAGCACGGTGAAATTTCAGATGAGGACGTGCAGGCATTATTGGGTATTAAACGAACGCGGACGTTTAACTTAATTAAGCAGATGTCTGAAGCTGATTTGGTGAAAATAATGGGACGGGGCAAGGATAGGAGAATTATTTTGAGTCACGGGGAATCATCGGCCCATGTATCCATCGGGTAGTGTAAAGTGGATTATGAAAAGAAAGATTCTTCGGTCGCATCTTGCGCTTCGCTCAGTGTAAACTCTGCGAAGAATCTTACGGTCAGGGGTGCATATAACTGACACTTCATGACACACGCATAATGGGAGTAATCCGCCATGTTCCAAAAAATCCACGACATCAGCCAGGAATTTTTTACGGCCCGCATCCTTTTCAAAGGTGACGCCAGTCTCGGCATCGACGCGGCCCGGCGTTGTTGCAGGAGTGAGCTAAAGGGCTGTTTGGGTTGTTCGCTTATAGTGATTATTTGTAGGTAAACCGCTCCTTATTCCCGGCCAGATACACCAGGGCCCTGTCGCTGCGCGCCATCACGGCACGGGCCTCGTCCGTTTTACTGTAATAGGCATAACCCTTCAAATAGGTGGCGCATATGCAATAATACACGGACTGCTTTTCCACGGCGGTCAGAGGTGACGCCAAACTTGATAACGAAATCGCGCCAAACTTGATAACGAAATCGCGCCAAACTTGATAATGAAAATTAAATGTGATATAATTAGGCGAACGAAGGGTGGGACGAAGTCATTATATCCTTGTACATTAAATCAGATAATGAGGGAGGTGCTTATCATGAAATACATAAAAAGAGTCACCGACGCCATAGTCGAGGACAAACTGCAAGGGCTTGGCGGCTTGATGATAGTCGGGCCAAAATGGTGCGGCAAGACATCGACCGCCAAGCAGTTTTCCAATAGTGCGATTTATTTGGATGACTTTACGCAAGGAGAAAATAACATTAATATAGCTTCATTTAACCCTTCCCTGATATTGCAAGGGGCGACCCCAAGACTCATTGATGAATGGCAACTTGCGCCAAATCTTTTTGACGCAGCCCGGAGAGAAATAGACAAACGAAATATCAGCGGTCAGTTTATTTTTACCGGCTCTGCCACGCCGCCGCCGACCCGACATTCAGGAACAGGGCGATTTTCTTACGTCCGTATGTACCCTATGTCGCTTTATGAATCCGGCGAGTCAAACGGTGTTATATCATTGTCGGAATTATTTAAGGGAAAACCGGATCTGGGAGCCGTGTCAACTTTAACTATAGAGAAGCTCGTATTTTCCATTTTGCGCGGTGGATGGCCTGGAACATTGCAAATGAACGAAAAAGCGGCGCTTGGCGTCGCCAAGGACTATTTGTACTCCCTTGAAAATAATGAGTGGGCATATTCGACGGATAAGAGGGTCAAACGAAACCCTGAAAAAATCAGATCACTCATACGCTCCTATGCCCGAAACACTGCCACACCCGCATCCGTGGAAACGGTGCGAAATGACGTGTTAAACGCAGGCGGCGCATTATCAAGGGCGACTGCTGATGCATATATCAGAAGCCTGCATAACCTTTTTGTTATAGATAATCAGCCGGCATGGAGCGTTTCACTAAGGTCAAAAACACCATTACGGCAATCTCCTAAACTGCATCTGACAGACCCTTCCCTTGCGGCGGCATCTCTCGGGGCAACACAGGAAAAACTGCTGAAGGACTTTAATACGCTGGGTTTTTTGTTTGAATCCCTTTGTGTCAGGGATATGCGGGTCTACGCCGCCGCAAATAGTGCTTCTGTCATGCATTACAGGGATAAAACCGGGTTTGAAGTGGATATTATTATAGAAAAAGATGATGGCACTTGGGGAGCCATCGAGGTTAAACTCGGCAGTGCCCATGAAGAAGCCGCAGCTGCCAACTTGCTGAGTTTGGTGTCGCGTATAGATATATCCCAATGCGGCGAACCCGCATTTCTTGCTGTTGTCACGGGCGGCAAATACCCATACAAGCGTGATGATGGTGTCTTTGTGATACCAATCGGCTGCTTGGGCCCTTGATTTTGTTGACAAGCAATTATTTTGTTATGGGTCTTATGGAATTCTCGTAAAACATACAGGAGGTAAAGCGAGATGTACGATTACAAAACAGAGGTAATAAAAACAGAAATGAAATGGTTTTCTGACAAAGCAAGTGAATCTGATGTGGAAAAATTCAATCAGATAATTACCGAAAGGTGCGTGGGCGGATGGGAACTGGTCACCTATAGTTATATGGCGACCTCGATGCAAGTGCGAGGTGCCCTTTTGGTTACGTTCAGGAAGAAGAAGGATAACTGACGCTACATGATACACGCATAACAGGAGGAATCCGCCATGTTCCAAAAAATCCACGACATCAGCCAGGAATTTTTCACGGCCCGCGTCTATCCCGGCGACACGGCTCCACGCCACCGCCCCGTCGCCGCCACGTCGGCCAGGGATGTTTGCAATGTCGCCGCCATTGAAATGGGCGACCACAACGGCATCCACATCGACGCGGCCCGGCGCCTGAACCATTATGGTGTGAAGCTGGTCGGCTGCGAATCCCAGAGCGTGGCTCCCGTTTCGGCCCCCGCACCCGTCCACATCGAACTGCTGGGCCATGAAGTGGTCATCTTGGAGGGGCTTTCGTTAGATGGCGTGGCCGACGGCGAGTATTTTTTATGCGCCGCGCCGCTTCTTTTCGGCGGCCTGTCCGGCGCACCCTGCCGGGTGCTGTTGCTGGAGTAAGGGGTCAGAACCCCCTTTCTCCTGACTCTTTTTGTCATTCACCATCCAGAGAATCGTATGTGTGTCCAAAAGAACCCTCATTTTAACACATTCTGCCAGAATCGCGCCAGAATCGTCGCTTCAGTGGGCGGAACGGGTATTTGACTTTCCCCCGCACTAATGCTACAATCAGGGCAAGAGGTGATCGCCATGAAAAAACTGATAATCACCGCAGTCGTGATTGTTGTTCTCGCCTTGGGCATATACTACTATATCGCAAACATCAGGACGCCGGTCGTCCATGCCGATGAAGAAGCCACGGCATCGAAGGTCCAGGAAGTCCTGTTTGTCAACCTGGATGTCCGCTACCCCCCCACCCCGAAGGAAGTAGTCCGCTTTTTCGCCGAAATCACCCGTTGCCTCTATAACGAAACATACAGCGACCAGGATTTTACGGGCTTGGCTGAGCAACTTTATACGCTCTATGATGAGGAGTTAAAAGAAAACAATCCCTGGGATGACTATTTATTCGATTTGAGTGTTGACATTACCGGTCAGCGCCACGATGAATATACTGTTTCCTCTTATTTGGTGAGCAACTCCACCGATGTAATATACTTCAGCGAAGACGGACGCGACTATGCCCGCTTGCATTGCCTGTTCACCTTGCGTCAAGGCACAAATCTCATCCCCGTGGATTACCAATTTCTGCTGAGGCGGGATGATGGCGGCCGCTGGCGGATTTTGGGCTGGCAAAAAGATGAGCCAGTAAACACATGAGCGAAATCCTGATACTTGCGTTCGAGACATCTTGTGATGAAACCTGCGCCGCCGTCGTTCGGGGTGGGCGCGAGGTTTTGTCCGACATCATTTATTCCCAGACCACCACCCATGCCGAATATGGGGGCGTCGTGCCGGAGATTGCCTCGCGCCGCCATATCGAGAAAATAAACATCGTGACGGAAAAAGCCCTCGCGGAAGCGGGGGTCACGCTTGCGGATCTGGATGCCGTCGCCGTGACCTATGGCCCCGGTTTGGCCGGAGCCTTGATTGTGGGCGTTTCTTTTGCCAAGGCCCTGGCCTTCGCGAGCGACACACCGTTGATTGGCGTGCACCATATCGAAGGCCATATTTGCGCCAACTACATTGAACATCCTGGACTGCGCCCGCCTTTTGCCTGCCTGGTCGTATCCGGCGGCCATTCCCATATCGTGGCGGTGCGTGACTATGGCAGCTACGAGGTGCTGGGCCGTACCCGCGACGACGCCGCCGGCGAGGCCTATGACAAGGTCGCCCGTGTTCTGGGCCTGGGTTATCCCGGCGGGCCGGCGATTGATGCCACCGCGCGGACGGGCAACGCACAGGCCATCCATTTTCCCCGCGCCCAGGTGGACGGCTCGCCTTATGATTTCAGTTTCAGCGGCTTAAAATCCGCTGTCCTGAATCATGTAAACCAGGCCCGGATGCGGGAGGGAGACAAGGGAACGGGGGTTTTGTCTCCGATAAATATCGCCGACATGGTACAGGTCGATGATGTCGCCGCCTCCTTCCAGCAAGCTGTCGTCGATGTGCTGGCCGAGCACACACTGATGGCGGCCCGTGACCACGGCTTCGATACCCTGGCCCTGGCCGGGGGCGTGGCGGCCAACTCCGCGCTACGGGCCCGCATGGATGCCGATTGTGCCGCGGCGGGTATTAAACTGTATTGCCCCAGCCTGAACTATTGCACGGACAATGCGGCGATGATCGGCGTGGCGGCGCAACATGATTACGTGGCGGGCCGCTTTAGTGGATTTGATTTGAATGCCGTGCCGGGGTTAAAGTTGGGGGTATCAAGAGGACACTGAGATGAAAAACACTGCCATCATCCTGTCTGCCGGACAGGGAAAACGGATGCAGAAGGCGACGCCCAAGCAGTATCTGTCGCTGGACGGGCGGCCGATACTGTATTATTCGTTGAAGGCCTACGCCGACGTGCCGGAAATTAGCAATATTGTCGTCGTCGCCTGCGAGAGCGACCATGACTTCATCCACAATGACATCATAAAAAAATACGACCTCGCCAAGGTAAGCGAGATCGTGGACGGCGGTTTGGAGCGCCATCATTCGGTTTATCAGGGGTTATTGGCCACAAGTGCCGCAGACAGCGACTATATCTTCATCCATGACGGCAGCCGCCCGCTCATCGATGCGGCAACGATCCGCAAGACCGCCGAAGCCGTTTTGCAGCATCCGGCCATCGTGGTCGGCATCCCCGTCACCGATACCGTGAAGCTGCTCGATGATACACAAATGGTATGCGAGACGCCCCGCCGCAGTTCGGTCTGGCTGGCCCAGACCCCGCAGGTGTTTGACGCCCCGCTAATCCGGGAAGCCTACCGAAAAATGATGGAAAATGAAGCCCGGCTCACCGCCGAGGGCATCACCATCACCGACGATGCGATGGCGGTCGAGCGTTTTAGCCAAACGAAGGTCATGTTAATCCCCGGCTCCGTCCGCAACATCAAAATCACCACCCCGGAGGACATGGAAACGGCGCAGCTCATCGTGGCGATGCAGACACCGCTTAATCTTTCCAACTAAACCTATCCTTGGGCACATGACAAATCGGGCAGACGTAGGTCTCGGGCAGTCCGTCAAATTCTTCCCGGCTGCCGTCAAATTTATAGCCGCAGACATCACAGACATAGGCAGCGGCGGGCTTTGAGGCGGCATTCGCCTTTGTCGCTACGTCTTCCGGTACGTAAGTCGAAGCATTTTTCGGGGTCTTGCCACGGATGACGGAGTGGTAATAGGCATAAGTCATCGGCTTTTCTTTGGACAGATTTTCTGCCTCCTCCACCTCGCCGATGAAAATTGTATGGGTAAAATTCTCGACGACGCCAATCACCTTGCATTGTAAATAGCCCGTCACGCCCTCGCTCACGTAGGGTAAGCCGCCCGGCGTCAGCCCCGTCGGGATCTCGGCGAACTTGTCGCGCTCCTTGCTGCTGGCGAAGCCGAACACCCCGAAGACCCCCTCCTTGGCTTGCTCGGACAAAATCGAGACGGAAAAGGCCTTTGCTTTCTTGATACATTCATTGCTGTAATTGTCCTTGTTCACGCAGACGGTCAGGGTCACGGGTTCGACCGTCGATTGGGTGACGGTGTTTACCAGACAGCCGACATTGCGCTCCCCGTCCTTTGCCCCTATGACATACAGGCCGTAGGATAAGTTAAATAAAGTGGTGATGTCCATGTGTTTTCCTCCTTAATGTTGCCATTATTTTGCAATGTTCGTAAAACGCTTCGTGTTTTTATGCGGATCCCCTACGTGGGGGATTGCGGGTCGGGCACGCAATGACGTACTTTCATATTTTCAAAGCTTCATAAGCTATATACCGCCCCTTATGGCAGCCCTCGCACATCGTGCCGCTTAAATCCTTTGCCATGTGCCGCTTGCGGAAATTAACGGCCGCTTCGCAGAGCCAGGCATCCTGCAAGGACATATTGTTCAAATCGGCCAACAACAGATCGTGGTTAAAGTCCGCACAGCAAGCCGAAAGGAAGCCATTGTATGTGATGTTTATCCGTTTCATCGCGACAGGGCAGGGGAGCGTGACGGAAAACTCGCCACATAAATCCGACTTCAAGGCACTCAAATCGTCATCGTATTGCTGAAAATAATGACGCACGGAATAGGGCATGAACACGTCCACATAGGGGCTTACCAGCTCGCGCAGCAGCTCGACCTCGCCCTCGGTCTGCTTGGTGACGACGGTAGACACCATCATTTTCAGGGCTGGATTTAGCTCCGTCTTCAAGGCATGGCAGATTTTTAGATGCTCCAGTACTTTCTCGAAGTCATCGCTGCCGTGAATCTGTGCGTATGTCTCCCGCTTGGCGGCGTTTATGGCAAATTTTATGCTGTCGATGCCGGCGGTGATGATTTCACGCAGATTGGTCTCTGTGGCCAGTGCTCCGTTCGTGTCCGTGTAAACATACTCGTAGTCGATCGCCTTCGCGTTTGCGATGTGCAAAGCCGCATCCCGGCATAAAAACATCTCACCGGTCGCATAAAGGCCGACGCGCCTCAGCCCCATCTCGTAGGCTTCACCCAGCAAGCGTTTTAGCAGCGCAGCATCAATCTCACCCCGTGGCTGTGTCATCTTGCGGTTCGCGCAGAAGATGCAACGGTGGTTGCAGCGGTTGGTAATCTCGACCAGCATATCGGTGGGGGGGTGGTATGCCGGGTGGGTGTTTACGTTGTCGTCATTTTTCATTGCCTGGTCTCGTGGGCTCGCATCGCCTTGCGGGTTCGCCCGCCTTTCGTATTGATTGTATAACTTCCCGCCCCATAAAGCAAGCGTTGACAGCAGTTTTTTTGTTTGCTACAATGGGTTTTACTTGGAGGGCTAGCGAAGTGGTCATAACGCGGCGGTCTTGAAAACCGGCGTGTAGATGAGTAAGATGTCTGTCTGAAACCCTTTAGTTATGCGGGGTATGTGACCGCCGCAGTGTTTGGAAAAACTGTAGTTCTATCCTGCTTTTCTATCCCTTTTCCATGTGGTATAATGGAGCAGGAATTTTATGGAGAGATGGCCGAGTGGCTTAAGGCACCGGTCTTGAAAACCGGCAATCCGCAAGGGTTCGTGGGTTCAACTCCCACTCTCTCCGTCGCCCAACATTGCGAAAGCCGTGCCACCCGCGAGTGCATTTGCCGAGGATATTTTTGAGTCGAAGGACAAGTGCGCGTAAATGTCGGCCGTTGTCTTGAACGTGCTGTGTCCTAGCCAATCCTGTATCTCTTTCATGGATATGTTGTTGGCAAGGAGCAGACTCGCGCATGAGTGCCGGAGGTCGTGGTAACGGACTTTGCGGAGGTTGTGCTTTTTCAACAGCCTGCGGAAGGTTGCCGTGATGTAGTCCGGCCTTATCCGTTCCCCCACTTCGTCCACATAGACAAAGTCCAAGTAATCGTTATTGTACGACTTTCGGCAGAGCTTCCGGTATTCCTCCCGCTCATTTTGCATGGCGATCAGCTTTTCCCGGAGGGCCGGGATCATCGGCAGGGTACGCCTGCTTGATTCATTCTTCGTCCTTGGCTTCTCAGCGATATACCGTTTCCCATCCAGTGAGTATTGCGTCACGGTGTACTGGATGGTTATGGTGTTTTGCTCAAAGTCCACGGAGTCCCACCGAAGTCCCACCACCTCGCTGCGCCGAAGCCCGTAAAAACCGAGCATGACGGCCAATTCGAGGCGCGTTCCCCTCGCCGCTTCAAGCACTTGGTACATCTCAGCGGGGGCAGGCCCCGCTGAGATGCGCCTCCGGCGGATCGCAGAGCGGCGCAAATGAAACATGTCAGCAGAGCTGACGCGCCGCTCGCGCCGGGAACGCTGATGCGTTCCCGATTGAAACGTCCGTGTTGCAGAATGAAGCGTTGAATTTCTCGGGTTGCGGTTTCTCCACGTTGGCGGCGGGGTTTGCGGGGATGATCTCTTTCCTCGCGGCGTGTTTCAATGCACCGTGTATCTTGGCATGGTATTTCTGCACCGTACATTCCGACAAGGTTTTGCGGAGTTCATCGTAAAAGTCCTCGATAATCTTGATGGACATACCGCCGAGGGTGATCCTCTGCTTTCTGAAATACGCGGCGATTACCCCTACTTCGTGGACATACTCGGCGTAAGATCACCCATGCAGCACCTCCTTCCATTTGCGGAGACCCACGCTGACAGCCAAAGCGGTGTCGGCATCATCCATCAGCGTTTTCGTCATCCGGCCTATGTAATCACCAAGCCTTGAACGGTCTATCACCCGTATCTGCTCCATGAGGACAAGGGAATCTTTGTCAAGGCCACAGGATTTCGGGATGGGTACATGGGTGGGGAGCGGGTTTTTGTTCAGCCTGCCCGTTATCGGCACGATGATGACCGTCGGGCTGTATTTGTTGCCCTTGTCGTTCTGCACGATGAGTACGGGTCTGCGCTCCCCCTGCTCCGAGCCGACGACGGGGTTTAGGTCTGCGTAATAAATATCACCGCGTTTAATCATCGTTGCTCCCTCCGTTCTTTTGGGATAAGGATATAATCCCAGCCACGCCTCACGTTGCAAAATGTGCATACATCCTTAATATCCTGTTCCTCGTCAGCGCGGCATATGGTGTTGCTGCCCGTATCCTCGAATCTCGGCAAGAATGTATCGCAAAGCGTCATAAGTTCAGTTCTTTTATTCAAAGTAATCACTCCTTCCATAGTTTGATTTCCTCTTGGAAACACAAGGATAGGCAGGGAAAGCGAAAATCTTTGCCTCTGCCTATTGTTCTGTTACCAAAAAGGTACTGCGGGCTTGTTTTCACTTAGCTACCACAGCTTAAAAAAGCCCGCAGTTATCCCTTGTAAATGGTTTTTTAATGTTCCGTATTTATCACTTGCCCCCGGAACACGCCCTCTTGCTGAGAGCGGGCATAATCCCAAACTGCCTTTGATTTCGGCGTCATAGCACCGCAGCGCCGTTCTTCACGAATGCTGCCGTAACTCCCCCGGGTTCTCCGCGGGCTGCCCCCATTGCGATGTCTGTGGCTGGACAGAAGTACCATTGTGGGAACTGCGGATTGTCGCAAGCAAGCCGTATCAATAGGCTTGTTCAAGCCCAACGCTTTATCGCTCGTCCGGGTGGCCCGCGTTTTTTTCCGCCAACTTGTTGGCAGTATCGCAGGGGCCGGGGTCTTGGCGGCATCAGCTTCGTCGCTTTGCCTCATCAGCCTCGCAGTCCTGATGTACTTGGGTTATGGATATGACCGGATCGGTTGCCCGGTATTTTTCAAGTTTCCCGGTGAGGGAAAATGCCCTCAATATAAATCCTAATCCGCAAGCCTTTTGACAACCAAAACCGCAAAAAAATTTTTCGTAACAAACAAGCGCCCATTCTTTTCAGAAGTGGACGCTTGTTAATTTACATGGGGTTTCTAACGATGACTGGTGTTATGGGGCGTATTCGCTGATTTGCGCCGTGTCGGGATGGATGAAGGTTATTGGCAGATTATTCTTCATCGCATAGTTTACGGTCTGCACCAGCCCGCTCCGTTCAGTCTTGTCTTGGTCGTAGACGGCGATCAGATGTTGTGACTTGTCTATCATGAAGTAATTGAGCCGCTTGTAGGCGACAGGAGAGTATTGCTTGCTGATGACTTCTTTGTGTGTGCAGTGATTGATTATTTCCCGATACCGTTTCTTTTGCCCGTCCGTGAACTTTGCGGCATGGTCGGGGAACGGGAGCGCGCAAAACAGTTCCATGTCCGTAAAATCAGCCTGACGTTTTAGGTCAAGCACGGTTTCCGCCGCCCATGTGTCAACGCCAACGGAGCAGCCGACATAAAAAATCCTGACGCCTTTTGCGTACATCGCTTTGATTTGCTCCGTTATCGCCGTTTTGACGGCAATACAGAGAGGTGCTTGCTCATTGTGCTTAAACTTAAACCTTTGCGGATTATGCCCCGTGATGGCGCAAGAAAGTCTTTCCATAAAAAACACTTGCCTCCTGTGCATGAGCAGTCTGATTGCACATTCACCTCATTATATCATGGTCGGATTGCATATACAATTATTGTACGCCCTTAGTTTGAGGGAAATGAGGTGTTACCATGCAAATTGACTATTTGGACATTGGCCGCCGGGTACGAGCCGAGCGCACGATTCAAAACATTACGCAAGAAAGACTGGCCGAGATGGTTGGCGTCGGCACGACACACATAAGCCATATCGAAACAGGCAACACGATTCCGAGCATCAAGACCTTTGTTGCCATTATCAATGCCCTTAACCTTTCGTCCGACGAACTGCTCCGCAACCACATCGTCAAGGCGAAGCACGTCTTGGAGGGCGAAATGGCTGAGATAATGAAAGACTGCAATGATGAAGAATCCCGGATTATTGCCGATACGGTCAAAGCCCTTAAAACAAGTTTACGCCGTAACAGTAAAAATTGATTCAGCGTTTGGTGGAAAGCATTAAAGAGGGAGCCGGGGTATAAATGCGGCTCCCTCTTTCGCTTGATACCGGGTCTTTCACGGTGATGTGGTGTATTGGGTTACATCCAGTCAATCAGGCTCGCCCTGAGTTTTGCGATGACCCGGTGCTTTTGCTTTCCCACGGCCTGCTGTGAAATTCCGAGTATGTCCGCTGTTTTTCGTTCAGTCAGCCTACGGTAGTAAAGATATTCAACCAACCGGCGTTCTTCTTCGGTAAGGGTCTGCAACGCTTCGCGCAAACACTCCAAAAGCTGTGATTCTTCGTAGGCTTCCATGACGTCCGCCGTTAAGTCGGCAAGCGCGGCTTCATGGAATGAAACGTGCTTTGCCTTGCTTCTCGCGCGCTGGTATTCCTCGCGGCAGTCCGCCTTGTATAACTCATCATCGGCAGGCACGTCAACCAGCCGCCTCTGCCCGCTCACGCTCACAAGCTGTTTCCTATGCTTCTTCATAGGATTGTCCTCCTTTCTCCGATAAGTCAGAAGAAAGGGGGCCTCACGGGTATTTGGCGACATGGCAGTGCCACGCCGAAAGCCATATTAAGCGGCAACCGCGCAGGTTGCATGAAAAAGAAAAATGACGGCCGGTTTCACGACATTCCGTAAAATCGACCGCCATAAGGTATTCATTGGGAAGTCCGTGCATGGTGGGGAAACGTTCACGGGCAATATAACGCGAGGTGTTTTTGGCGTTTTTCGCCAAAAACCCGAGAGTTGCGGGCGCCAATATGCGCTAAACTTGCGCAGCAAGCTTAGCGCATATTGTGTGCATCTGGTTACTGTTTGCGGCGTAGCCGTGAACAGTAACCGGGGCAAGCGGGCGGGGATTTACCTGCCCGATATGAAGCCCGTCCGCACCTTGGGTGCGTTGCCCTCATTGTCTTATGTTTCGTGTGCTGTACGATAAAGGTAACAAGACCGCGGATCTTTCTAATGTCGTGGAAATGGTAATCCATAACATTCAAAACCCTCTGCCCGCTGTCACGCAGACACCACACTGGCGGCGATATGCTTCTACATGGACATATATGGCCGCCAAGCCGATATTATACCACCGAGCAATAACATTTGCGGTAAATAACAAAGTATGTTGATGCTCGGTGGTATAAGGGACGCTCTCGAAAGAAAATTGCCAAGAAAAGATTTGGTATTTTCTTTCGCTCGCTGGTATAAGTTGTGGTAAAGACCTGATAAAATCGTAAGGTTGGAGTCGGGAGCAGAGTCAATCATTCAAGCGTAAAAACAAAACCAAAAAACGCCGATATAATCAGCGTTTGGGGTGTCACGGGGAAAGATTTTTTCACTGGAATGATTAAAGTCGGATTTAATGTGAGTGGCCGTGTCATGAGGCGGGCTTGCTTTTACGCCCGGAATACTACAACGTGTTTTGGAAAAACCGCCGTGCATGATGCGGGGGTTTGTGGCTGTTTTCCTTCACGGCGGCGGAGGCTTGCAATAGATACCGATTCGGCTCAACGGTGCTTAACTCCACATTAAGCCCCATGCTATGCATGGGAGAACGGATGTAGCGGTAGCGTTGCTGATGATAGAAAAGTCCTCCTTTGTTATACTGATAAAGGTTTCGCAAGCCAATATCAAAACAAAGGAGGACAATGATGAACAACAACAGTTTATCACACACGAAATGGAATTGTATATACCATATTGTGTCCATACCGAAATACCGCAGGAAAACGATGTATGGGGAAGTAAAGGAAACCGTGCGGGAAGCAATCAAGACATTGTGCGGATACAAGAGCGTGGAAATATTGGAAGGGGCGGTATGCGCCGACCATGTCCATATATGCGTGAAAATCCCGCCCAAGATGAGCGTGTCCAGCTTTATGGGATATCTCAAAGGCAAGAGCGCACTCATGGTATTCGACAAACACCCGGAGCATAAGAGGCAGCATGCCGGCCGCCATTTTTGGGCGAGGGGATATTATGTCGACACAGTGGGGCGCAATGAGGAGCAGATACGTTCTTATATCAAGGAGCAGACCGAGAACGACAGACAAGAAGACGGCTGATACGTCAATGCCCTTTCAAGGGCGGACGCAGCATCAAGTGCTTGCGAAACCACGCCTTTAGGCGTTGCACGCAATAAGCCCCCTTATAGGGGGCCGACCTAACATACCACCACTTGAAGTGGTGGTACGGTGATTCG
>Ga0099364_10007923_pt1 | contig 15049 bp, 12 predicted proteins | sample TergutTh196P3_FD_73070 | JGI IMG/M metagenome (GOLD analysis project Ga0099364, IMG submission 73070) | Microcerotermes parvus P3 segment gut microbial communities from Pointe-Noire, Republic of the Congo - Th196 P3 | ecosystem: Host-associated > Arthropoda: Insects > Digestive system > Gut ... | reverse complement strand
AACAATTAGGAGAACTGATAAACGAAGCGAAGAAATAATTTGTTTAAGCAGTTTCATTTAACATGCATTAAGAAAAAATATTTCGCAATGATTTCAAAGATTTGTAAATATGTGTTTCAACTGTACGAACTGAAAGGCCGAGTTCTTTAGCAATATCGGCTGCTTTCATATCCTCGAAGTATGCCATTTTGAACGCTTTGCGTCTTTTTCCGGGCAATTTTTCTATTTCACTGTGTACCATATCCAGCTGCTCCTGTCGGATGAGTAATTGTTCGGGCGATTGGAAATATTCTGCCTCGCGGATTTGAAGTTCAATCAATTCCTGCGCTTCGTAACCAGCCTTTACTTTGAGATGTTCCAAATGATTGATACAACGATTGCGCACTGCCCTGAAAAGGTATGACGGCAATGATTCGTTGATAGGCGATGTTTCGCGACCAACCCAAACCTGCATGAAAACATCCTGAACCAAGTCTTCCGCTGTTGCGAGGTCGGTAAACTTTGCTGCAAAAGACTGCATGACGGGAGAATACTTCCGGTAAATTTCGCGGAACGCTCCCATATCGCCGTCATTAAATGCGGTAATAAGTTCACTATCAGACTTGTTGGATTTTTCCATATTGAGAAATATTTTTCACAAAAATAGTAATAATATGTGTAAATAAAACAAAATCTAAATAAAAAATATTCAAAGCGAGTTCAAAATCTCTTCAATAGAAAAATTTTCAGTTTCCACAGTAATATTTGCTCTATTGTAGACAGGTTCGCGTTTCAACAGTTGTTCTGTAATGTATTGCAGTAGTTCCGATTCTGTTTTTCCTCTTATTAGCGGACGCTTGTCTTGCGAAAAAATAAGCCGTTGAGCGAGCGTTTGCGGAGATGTTTTCAGGTACGCCACTTTACCGTTGGCGAGCATTATGTTCATATTGTCGTTATAGCAAGGCATTCCGCCGCCTGTAGATACTACTGTTGAATTACTGTTATTCAAGTCTAATAACAGTTTATGTTCCATTTCGCGGAAAGCGCTTTCGCCATGCTGTGAAAATATTTCGGCAATCGTCATTTCTTGCTGCATTTCTATAAATCTGTCGGTATCAACGAAATCAAAACCTAATTCTTTGGCAAGATACCTGCCGATAGTCGTTTTACCGCTACCCATAAACCCGATGAGGTAGATTTTCATTTTTTTCTTCCTGTATATATTGCAGCTATTCCAAAACTCAAAGGTCTGATTTTCACTTCTGAAAAACCGCATATCTTCATTTTTTCCGTAAATTCCGTCCCATTAGGGAATGCCTGCACAGAATTTGGTAAATAAGTGTATGCATAATCGTCTTTTGAAATCAAACGCCCAACGAATGGCATGATACGAAAAAAATAGAAGTTGAAAATACCGCGTATAAAACGGTTTTGAGGGATGGAAAGTTCAAGGACAACAAGTTTTTTGCCTGTTTTCAGTACGCGATACATTTCTTTAAGCCCCTTTTCGAGGTTTGCGAAATTGCGCACGCCAAAGGCAACGGTAACAGCGTCGAAAGTTTGCGCTTCAACAGGCAACGCTTCCGAATCGCCATATTCGAGACTGATTTGGCGCTCTAAACCTTTCATCTCTACCTTTTTTCTGCCAATTGCCAACATTCCTTCCGAAATATCGAAACCTGTAATATGTTCAGGTTGAAGATATTTTTGTATTGTAAGCGCCATATCGGCTGTTCCGGTAGCCACATCAAGTACTTTTTCGAGCGACAGACCGCGAAGTTCGTTAACCGCCTTGCGTCGCCAAAGTTTGTCGATGTGGAGCGAAAAGAGATGATTCAAAAAATCGTACCTCCACGCAAACCGGTCGAACATTGTCTGAACCTCGATTCTATTGTGTTCAGACATTATACCGTTTCTTGTAGTCGCTGATAAATCCATATGAATTGTCGTCTATGCGGATTTCTTCGCGGGTAACGTGTCCCAGCGTAATGAACGGTAAGCCTGTTTCCATCATATAATCGATAAATTTTGCTTCACGCGGCGACGTAACCGTTACAACGATACGTGACGGCGATTCGCCGAACAGGAAAGCGTCTTTTCGCATCTCGTCGTCGGTTGTGATGTCGAAACCGAAACTGCGCGCCATTGCGCCTTTTAGCAACGCCATGAACAAACCGCCGCCGGAAACGTTTTGAGCCGAATTGACTAACTTGTGGGTAATCAAATGTTGCACAACACGCAATAACTTTACGTCTTCATCCAAATCGAATTTTTGTGGCAAACTGTCATTAACATCATGATAACTGCGAATATATTCCGAAGAATCAATATCGCAATCTGAATTGCCCAGCATGTAGATCATATCGCCTTTCCCTTTGAAAGACATGGTCATTTGCAAGTGTTTATCGTTTATAAAAGCAATTGCTCCGACGGATAAATTTAAAATAGCAGGTTTGCCTTCTGTTTTTACATGATTGATACTTAATCCCGACGATGCAATACCTGTTTTTTTGCAAAACTGAACGATATGATTATTTACGGTTTGCAAAATATTTTCATCAATGCTCCCGCCGTAATTAAGACAGCTGGTCAAAGCAAGCGGTGTTCCGCCCGAACAGATAACTTTATGCAACGCTTCGGACACAACAAGATCTACAGATTCGGGATATTTCGCTATGTCGCTATTGTTTTGACAAAACGCCGTCGCCAAAGCATGACGTATCCCTTTGATTTGAAGCGTTGCAGCATCAGAAATACAGTTGGTTGAAAGGTTATTTGTCCCCACAGTACTGTCAAACTGCTCGAAAATCCATTGTTGCGACGACAGATTAGGACATGTTGCAAGAAATTTTGCTATTTCCTTATAGTCAACGGGGATTGGGATTTCAGCAGAAGATGACGTTGCAGCGGCAGTTTCAGACGGCGCCTCAACGTCGTTGTCGAGCTTTGAGCCTCTAAACAAAGGCAAAACAGAAGCAGGCAAATCAACTGCAAGTTCCTCGTCTTTTATCACTCTTATCCTGTTCTCGTCGATAACAACTCCCACAGGCACACAACGCATATTCCATTTACGGCATATCTTTTCCAACTTTTTGCCGTAATTTTTCCTGATAACCATTATCAGTTTATCTTCGGTGAAGTCATGTTCGCCCGAAGTAAACCTGTCGGCATGGTGATAGGGGATATTCAGTTCGATGCCATGCGCTCCGTTAGCCACCATAGACGCGCATGTTGCGATAATCAGTTCCTCCGAACTCATCACATTTGTTTTGTCATGGTCGATAGTTTGAACAGCCACAATTGCGTCTTCGTCGTGCAAATCGCACAGCAGTTCATACAACGAGCGCACAATGAAAGCGCGCGAAGTAATTTGTTTTCCCGAATCGGGCGCGCCGACAAGATACACATGATTACCGGCGTCGCAACAGGTAGAAGTGAACTGTTTGTCCTTGTCTATCAAACCGATAGTAAGCATATTAACAGAAATATCCCGCTTTTCCGAACCGCTAAAACGCATATCGCCGCCAACCACAGGAATACCATACGTATTGCTGTATGACGCTATGTTTGCAATGACATTTCGCAACTCCGAAGCGTCAGACGGTACGCTTGTAGACATCGACAAAAGCGTACATAGAGGCTGCGAACTGCATGACGATATTTCGCGGTATAACTTTCCGCTACTTGCGGCTACTTTTTCGGCAATATCGTCGTCTGACTCTGCATATATCGCTTCTGCCTTGAAAGCACACGCATAATCTTCGGTCAAATCAACGATTCCGGCACGTTCGTCGGTTTCGACCGCAAGCAAAATATTTTCTTCATCGACGATAATACGTCGCTTCAAACGATTATTGCATTTTTCATGCAAATAATCTATAATACTCTTTTCTAATGGATTAAATGAGTCCATATCAATTATATTTTTTTACGATACAAAAATACATATTTTTTTTGATATCAAAGTATTTTTTCAAAAAAAAAAACGTAAAAAATCAATTTGATTTTGAATTGTCAAACATTTTCTTTTACTTTGCATTTTGATTTTGAATCACGATGAAGAATAATAATTTTATTGTATCGGCGCGCAAGTACCGTCCTGCAACTTTCGATACGGTTGTGGGACAGGCTTCTGTGACCAATACCCTGAAGAATGCCATCAAGACGAAGCATTTGGCGCAAGCATATCTGTTTTGCGGACCGCGAGGAGTTGGAAAAACAACGTGCGCGCGCATTTTGGCGAAAACGCTCAATTGCTTCAGCATAACGCCCGAGTTTGAGGCTTGCGACGAGTGTGAATCGTGTATATCGTTCAAAGAATCGCGGTCGTTCAATATCCACGAATTGGACGCAGCATCGAACAACTCGGTAGACGATATACGCAAACTGATTGAAAAAGTGCGTATTCCGCCGCAACTCGGCAAGTACAGCATATATATCATCGACGAGGTGCACATGCTGTCGTCACAAGCCTTCAACGCTTATTTGAAGACGCTGGAAGAACCGCCTGCGCATGTGGTTTTTATTCTGGCGACAACCGAAAAGTACAAAATCATACCTACGATTCTTTCGCGTTGCCAAATTTACGATTTCAACCGCATCAAGATTGACGATACGGTGCAGTATCTCGAAAAAATATCGAATAACGAAGGCGTTACATACGAAGCCGAAGGCTTGCGCATCATTGCAAAGAAAGCCGACGGAGCTATGCGCGACGCACTTTCGATATACGACCAGATTGTGAGTTGCTGCGGAAATAATATCACATACAAAAGCGTTATTGAGAACCTCAACGTATTGGATTATGAATATTATTTCAAAATAACGGACGCTTTCCTCGACCGTAATTTTGGACAGACGTTTGTAATATTCAACGAGATTTTGGATAACGGATTCGACGGACACAACTTTATTACCGGTCTGGGTTCGCATTTTCGCGACCTGTTAGTGTGCAAAGACCCTGTGACCCTGTCGCTGCTTGAAGTTGGCGCCGACATTCGCGAACGTTACCGCGTTCAGGCGGCGCTATGCAGTCAGGGATTCCTTTTCGAAGCGCTAAACATATGCAGCAGTTGCGACGTCAATTACAAGATAAGCAAGAATCAGCGATTGCATGTAGAATTGACCTTACTCCGATTGTGTGAAATCGGGGTGGAAAAAAAAAAATCTGAACCCGTAGCCCCCGTCGCCCAAAACCAGCCCCAGACGGCAGCCACCAAAACGGCTGCACGTCCGGTTATTCCGTCGGTATCCATAAAAGAGGCGATGACGAATGAGATTCAAGTTTCAAAGTTTCAAGTTTCAGGTTCCAAGTTTCAAGTTTCAAGTTCAAAGTCCAACGTTGAACCTGAAACATTGAACATTGAACCTGAAACATTGAACATTGAAACATTGAACATTGAACCTGAAACCTTAAACCCGAAACCTGAAACTCGGAACTTGAAACCTGAAACTTTATCCGCAGCATGGAGCAATTTTGCGGATACAGTGAAAAATGACGCGCGTCTTTTCAGTATACTTACCGCTAACGTTCCCAGATTGGAAGGCGATACGAAAATTGTTTACCAAATCAGCAATGCCTTGCAAAAAGAACCGCTACAGAAAATAGAATCACAACTGTTACAACACTTACAATCAGCATTAGACAACCAAAACCTTAAAATTGAAATAATAGTAGCCGAAAAAAACGAAACATCTACGAAAGCATACACCGCCGAAGAAAAATTTGCGGAAATGTGCCGCAAAAACCCAGCATTGATGACGTTTCGGCAACAGTTCATGCTGGATTTTGCGTAAAGGTAGGGACTCATCAATATCTGTTCAAGTTACACAGAGTGGGGACCCTTTTTGAAGGACAAAAAAAATAAAAAAAACGAACAAACGTTTGCATTTTATTGAGAGCCCGGTAATGTGCTAAACTATATTCCTGCGCTTTCCAACGATGCATGGACAGATGATGACACCGATTTCGAGTGGGTATATGGTATAGATATTAATAAAGATATCTATCTTATTATTAATGAATTAACATATAAATAAAAGGAAATGGAGAAAAAAATGAAAAAAAGTAAAAAAAAATGCTCAAACGTTTGTTTTTATAAAAAATTATGTTTTACTTTGCACCCGGAAATTTATTGTTGAATTTTCAAATTTTGAATATTTAGTGTATATATAATATAATGTATAGATGAGTAAGATTTTAGTAATAGGTAGTTCAAATACCGACTTGATAGCCACAGTGAAAAAATTTCCTGTAGCAGGCGAAACAGTTACTGGGATGTCATTTCTTCAAGTCATGGGCGGCAAGGGCGCCAATCAGGCAGTAGCAGCGCATCGTTTGGGCGGAGAAGTGAAGTTTATCACATGCTTAGGGTCTGACGCAAACGGACAAAATGCGCTGAAATATTTCAAAGAAATGGGATTAGACGTTTCGTCAGCGTTTATTGTCGACGATGCTCCTTCCGGGACGGCGATAATTTTAGTTGATGAAAACGGAGAAAACTGTATCGTAGTAACGACGGGAGCAAACAATCGTTTGTCGCCCGAATATATTAGCGCAATAAGCGCCGATATTGCCGCCTGCGATATGGTTGTTATGCAAATGGAAATTCCGTATGATACGGTAAAGGCGGCATGTGAGCTGGCACGCCAACACCGTAAAACAATCATGCTCAATGTAGCCCCTGCGCATCGTTTAGACAAGGAATTGCTAAAAATGATTGATATTTTGGTGGTAAATGAAACGGAAGCAGAAACTGTTTCGGGCGCCAAAATCAATGATACAGGCACGGAAACCGTTATTGAAAATCTGTTGGCTTTAGGAGCTAAAACGGTTGTCCTAACTTTGGGAAAGCAAGGATGTATATTGAATAACGGACATGATTTTTTGTCTGTTCCTGCTTATCAAGTGAAAACGGTAGACACAACCGCAGCGGGTGATACATTCTGCGGAGCAATAGCCGCAGGATTGACACGCGGAAAAGACTGGAAAGAAGTATTGACGTTTGCTACCGCAGCATCAGCAATATGCGTTACCAAAATGGGCGCGCAGCCTTCAATACCTACCGAAGAAGAAGTAAATGAATTTTTACGCAAATAGTTAAGTAATCAAAAATCAAAAATCAAAAATCAAAAATAATAGTTATGTTTATAGTTAATAGTTATACACTTGCAGTGATATTCTGCTTTGTAACCATGCTTTGCTGGGGCTCGTGGGGCAACACGCAAAAGTTAGCGGCAAAGTCATGGCGTTTTGAACTTTTCTACTGGGATTATGTTACGGGTATCCTTCTGTTTTCGCTTATTTCAGCGTTTACGCTGGGTAGTTTCGGCAGCGAGGGACGCAGTTTCATTCCCGACCTTGTGCAAGCCGATTGGAATAATATCGGCAGCGCCCTCTTGGGCGGTTTTGTTTTCAACGCGGCAAACATTCTGCTGTCGGCGTCAATTGCCATTGCCGGTTTGTCGGTGGCGTTTCCCGTTGGTATAGGTTTAGCGTTGGTTTTAGGCGTGTTGATAAATTATATGGCTTCGGCAAAAGGCGATCCAATGCTGCTTTTTCTGGGAGTAGGATTGGTGATTGTGGCAATAATAGCAAATGCAATCGCCTATAAAAAGGCGTCGTCCGGCAAAACTGACAAAGTCTCTACGAAAGGGATTGCGCTGGCGCTTGTTGCCGGTCTTTTGATGTCGTTCTTCTATCGTTTTGTTGCCGCTTCGATGGATTTGGACAACTTCATAGCGCCCGCCGCAGGCAAAATGACGCCGTATACAGCGATGTTTATCTTCGCAACAGGCATCTTTTTGAGCAACTTCATCTTCAACTCAATTGCCATGAAGCGTCCCGTGCAGGGCGAACCCACCAACATCGGGGAATATTTCAAAGGCAATTTCAATACGCATGTCGTTGGCGTGCTTGGCGGTTTGATTTGGGGATTGGGTAATGCGTTCAACCTGATTGCCGCAGGTAAGGCAGGCGCCGCGATATCCTACGGACTCGGACAGGGCGCTACGATGGTAGCTGCAATATGGGGCGTGTTTATATGGAAAGAATTTAAGGGCAGCAGCAAAACAGTCGATAGACTGCTGGCGGTGATGTTCTGTTTCTTTATCGCCGGATTGGCATGTATTATATTAGCCGGCGAAAATTAATAACGGATTTTCTTTTAAATCATTAATAATAATAATTTTAAGTAATAGTAGTAATAATTAAAAAGTAAATTTTATGAATTTTTTTAAATGTATGTTCATAGTTTTATTACTCCATCTGTTAATTCCGATGGAGGCGGAGGCTAATATAGCCTTCAATGAAGAGTGGCAAGGCATCGTAGTTACCGGAACGGTGACCGACCAGAACGGCGAGACCTTGCACGGTGTAAGCATTATGGCAAGGGGAACCACCATAGGCACAGTTTCCGGCGCTGACGGTAATTACAGGATAACCGTTCCTGATTCGGAGGCAGTGCTGGTGTTTTCGTTTTTGGGTTTTGCGACCCAAGAATTTTTAGTGGGCGACCGGCGCGCCATTAATGTTACGTTGAGCGAAGATAACCAGATGCTCGAAGAAGTAGTCGTTGTTGGCTACGGCGTCCAGCGCAGGTTAAGCGTTACCAATGCGATAAGCACTGTTGGAGCAAGAGATCTTACCGTGCGTAACTCAACAAATGTCAATCAGGCATTACAGGGCAAACTACCGGGGTTGACAGTCATCGACAGAGGTGGACCTCCGGGAACGGAAGATTTAACCTTGCGAATCAGAGGCATAACATCATTGAACAACAATGCGCCATTAGTTCTGATAGATGGAGTTCCCGGACATTTGCCAAATATTAATCCCGCTGATATTGAATCAGTATCGGTTTTGAAAGATGCGGCTTCTTCTGCGATTTATGGTTCGAGAGCCGCCGCAGGAGTAATATTAGTGACGACAAGGGCGCCAAAAGAAGGGAAAGCAACGGTGACATACGATGGTTTTGTAGGATGGGCTCGTACGAATATGAAAGTGGAACATATGGACGCCATAACCTATATGAGACATCAAAATGTTGCAAGCCGGAATACCTACGGACCTGATAGAGAATTACCATATCCGGAAGATTATATCCAGGGATGGGCAAAAAACCATGCCGAAAATCCTGAAAGATATCCAGAACCTAATACATGGTACGACGCTATTTATCGAGTTGCTCCACAACACAGTCATACTCTTTCTATAGCCGGAGGTAATCAGGTAGTAAGAAATCGGATTTCTCTCAGATACTTGGATCAGGAAGGCGTTATTCCCCTTTATAAACTTGGTATTTCAGAATTAAGAGCCCGAAACGAAGTCAATTTAAACAAATTTACTTTCAGTTCAAATGTCAATCTTCGATTTTTTGACCAAAAGGCGCCGGTTGAACAATCAAACATAATGAACCGAATGGCTCAAGGTTCTCAATGGGGCGTGCCGTACTACAGCGACGGTTCATACGGATTATCGGTTGATAATGATAGCCCGATTGTGAGACTTTACGAAGGAGGTAATCAATCTATCAGGAATTTATTTATTGGCGGTATTTTCAGGGGTGAATACGAACTCATTGATGGATTGAAAATTGCCGCACAATATTCAACACAGCATAATTTCAGAAACAGTTTGTATTTCAGGAACTCATATACAATAATTGACAAAGAATATCCAACAAGAAGGAGAACTTATTCGCCTAACAATTTTACATCGAATAAAAATTGGGAAAAGGAAGACCAAATTGATTTACAGTTGTTGTACAATAAATCATTTGAAAAACATTCATTTAGCGGCATATTGGCATATTCTCAAATTGGATTTAACTATGATTGGCTTGAAGGTTATCGACGTGATTTTTTCAATAATGAAATGCAGGTTATTTCCCAAGGAGCAGCAGACGGCACACAAAGTCCTACCGGGGGTAATTCTCAATGGGGTTTACGCTCTTACTTTGGACGCGTCAATTATGAATACGATCACAAATACATGTTAGAAGCAAGCGCCCGGTATGATGGTTCTTCCCGGTTTGCAAAGGGCTATCAGTATGGATTTTTTCCGTCGGCATCGGCAGGGTGGCGCGTTTCGAGAGAAGATTTTTGGGAACCTTTGAATGACGTCGTTAATGAATTTAAATTGAGAGGCTCGTGGGGACAAGTAGGCGCTCAACAAGTTAACCCATATCAATTTATGAGAGTTTTTGTTTTGTCAAATTATCTCTTTAGCGACCAGTTGGCAACAGGCTACCGGTATACGACTTTGGCAAACGAGGAGCTTTCGTGGGAAACCACTACGCAGTGGAACTTCGGAATTGATACTTATATTTTGAACAGGATAAATATTACTTTTGACTGGTACAAAAAAACCACGACGGATATTTTACTTAATGTACCAATTCCTCAAATCATGGGACTAAATGTTGTAAGTTCCAATGCGGGGATTGTAGAAAATAAGGGAATCGAAATTATGGTCGGACTTCGAGAATCATTCGGTGATTTTAGCGCCGGATTGGATTTTAGCGCGAACTATAATCAAAATAAAGTTATTGATCTTGCCGGAACCGGACCACATATCTCATCTTTGGGACAAAACGTCGATTTGAGAACCATTCATGCCGAAGGATATCCAATGTCTACATATTATGGATTTAAAGTAGACGGAATGTTCACCCAGCAAGATTTGGATAGCGGTTATGCCAGATGGGACGGCTCTGTGGGACCGGGCGACCTGAAATATGTCGATTTGAATAATGATAAGGAATTAACGGCTGAAGATTGGACATATTTAGGACAGGAATTTCCTGTCTGGACCTTTTCTTCAAACATGCATGTCGCGTGGAAAGGATTGAGATTGGATTTATTTTGGCAAGGCATTTCCGGCTCAAGAAAACCGATGACGGGCGCTATACTTGAACATGGTATCTGGGGTGGATTTGCACATAAAAGATGGGCTGATTACTGGACGCCCGAAAATCCGAACTCACCTAATCCTCGACCAACAAAGCTAACCATGAAGAACGCTCAAATGTCGGAATGGTCTGTGCTAAACGGTAATTATCTGCGCCTGAAAAACGTCAGACTTTCGTATGATCTTCCAAATAAATTTAGCGACTTTCTCAAAATTGGCAGTATAAATGTTTATGTTTCTGCCACTAACCTGTTGACCTTCTCTTATTTGAACTCATACAATATAGACCCGGAGATGACTACAAGAGACCAGGATAACGCTTTTCCTCAAACCTCTGTAACGACAGTTGGACTTAGTATAAACTTTTAAAATGAATATAAAATGAAGACTTACAAAATATTATACATTAGCATTTTTGCATTTTTGGCATTGATATTGGTATCGTGCGATTCGGATTTATTAAATCCACTTCCCAAAGACCGTATGTCTGCCGAGTTGTTTTGGAAAACAGAACGGGAAGCCATTTATGCTGCAAACGGAATATATTCGGTACTTGGCGGTTCCTTTAGATATGTAATGATGGACGCATATGCGGATATAGGTCACGTAGTTTTGCAATACAGAGATGAATCAATGGTTCAAAAACATACGCATAATTCAAGCAGCACTACTGTGGCAAATGAATGGCGATATTATTACAACATCATTCAGTCAGCAAATACTTTTCTGGAACAGGTTGATATGGTTGATGTTGTGGACGAAGGGTTGATAAATAGATTAAAGGCGGAAGCAAGGACTTTGCGCGCCTTTGCATATATCAATCTGGTTATGCTGTATGGAGACGTTCCGTTATTGACGAAAAATCCTACTCTATCGGAGGCAAGGGCTGTTAGCCGTACTCCGGTTAATGATGTATGGGATTTTATTTCAACAGAGTTAAGTGAAGCAGCGTTAATTTTACCGCCAACACAAACCGACATAGGACGCGTAACAAGAGGAGCCGCTCATGGATTACGAGCCAGAGCTATGCTCTATGCCGGAAGATATGCCGAAGCAAGAACGGCGGCTCTGGCTGTTATGAGCCTGGGCATTCACCAGATACATGATTCTTACGCCGAGTTATTCGACTATGCCGGTCAGGGAGTGTCTGAAGTGATATTTGCACGGCAATATGCACGTGGCGTCAGTACGCATGACGTCTTTAATACTCTTACGGCAAATAGTTTATATTCAGCGCGATGTCTTCTCGTTCCTACAAAATCGTTAGTTGATGCTTATTTGTCAAAATCAACAGGGTTGCCTATAGATGACCCCACCAACACTGCTTTTGACCCGTTTAATCCATATAGCGACAGAGACCCGCGTTTAGCGCATACTGTTTTCGTTAGCGGAGACGTACTGGCAAATGGTGAAATACTGAATACCATGCCCAAAAGCGGTTCAGCAGACGCAATTGACGACCTTTCAGAAAATTCTACTCCAACAGGCTGGTACTTCAAAAAATGGGTAAGCAACGATGATTTTGCTTCTCCGGGCACATGCGCGCTAAACCTGATTTATCTGCGCTATGCCGAAGTATTGCTCACATACGCCGAAGCAAGTATTGAACTTGGAGGAACTAATATCGACCAATCGGTATTGGACGCCTTAAATCAATTAAGAACGCGCTCCGATGTGGATATGCCGCCGGTAACAACCATGAACCAAACGGAGTTAAGAGAAATAGTACGCAGAGAAAGATTGGTTGAATTGGCACTGGAAGGACATAGATTATTTGATATCAGAAGATGGCGTATAGCAGAAAATGTTATTCCCGGAACACTGAAAGGAATGACATATGAAGACCCCGATAATCCCGGAACATTAGAAATGGCAGAACTATCAGGCTTTGTCAAAGAATTTAGAATCGACCGAAATTATCTGTGGCCAATTCCCTTCAATGAAAGAGTTTTGAACCCTAACCTTACGCAAAATACTGGATTCTAAAGTGATTAATATTATTTATTATTTATTGTTACAGGCAAAAGTTTTTGCCTGTAACAATTTTTAAATAAAAAAACAGTTAATTAAATAAAAAAACAGTTATGAATAGTATCAAAAAATATTTTGCAGGCGTGCAAAAGCACATACACATAACAATATGCGTGTTTTTTGCCTTTTTGTTTTTTTCATGCCAAAATAAAAATGATGCCAGCCAACAGTCTGATACATTGTCGGATGATGTGATTTTGAATAATCTATCAGAAAATGGGAAATTTGACCCCAAACTTCTTATTGGAGAATGGAACGCCGTAGCTTTTGCATATACGACCGACGGAAAGAAAATTTCTGACCGGGCTACTATTAAGTCAAATTTTATCCTTAGAATTCCTATTGCCCACACCCCCATAAATGATGATGGGACAGGTAGATGGACATTGGCTGCAAAGAATACATATATGTTTATCAGTTCATTAGATGGCAATTTAATTGAACTAATGCCCAAGGGTTCAACATATATACACATAGATCCTCCCGATGAAGAATATGATATTACCATCGCTTTATCAAGCGCCCATAGTTACGTCATTAATGACGATGAAATGATAATATATTTTCCGATAATAGAGGATGAATATTTATTATCTTATTGCACAATAATAAAAAACAAAAATTTAGTAATCTTTCAAAAACGATAAACAATGAAAAGACAAGTATATATAAAAAAGTTCGTATTGATTGTTTTTATTATGAAAAAGCCAGTTTTATATGTATTTGCCATTCTTTTGGCGATTAGTTCCTGTTCCCAAAAAAATGAAGAAATTTTTGGAGAATATTTTGAAGAATGGAATATTACGATTCCTTATAAAGATGTTTCACAATCGGAAACATATCATTTATTGGAAGCTGTGATAGATTATGTGGATAAAAATCAAGCTATACTTATTGCCTTTCCCTCCTCTAATATGAACCATCAATCTGTTACACATTTCAACGAGTACTTCAATAATAGCGAAGAGGCAATAGCTCTCTTTAAAAGAAAGGATTGCGGATTTGTTTTAATATCAACTTACCTTGATTTTTTAATGTCTAAAAAATATCAAACAATTGATAGTGAATGGTGGGGAAATAAGTTTTTTACTTTCTTAGAGTTGGTTTTGTCAAGCGAGATGTGCATGTCTGCGATTAACGTAGCGGAAAAAGTTCATTTAATGGTACTTTCATTTGAAAGCCTTAAGTATGAACCTTATAGACTACGGCATTTTAATATTATGATTTCCATTATGTTATCAAGTAATTATCCTCCTTTTGTTAAAGACCTTAAGCCATTATTACGCGAAACTACGATGGGAGCATATTACCACTTGGTAACGAGCCCTGATTGTTTGAAGCCCGGCTTGTTTACGAGCGGTTGTCCGATGGACTTAGATCAAACTGCTGTTTTGCTGACAGGATATGCAAGACAATTTATAAAAAATAATAAATAAAAACATCATGAAATCAACTAAATATATTTTATCAACAATTCTGTTATTGGGTTCAATTGTTTTGAACGCCCAAAATACTCAAGGCTGGTTGTATGAAAATCCATACACCGGCTATTATGAATATATAATATCATCTTATAATAATGTTACAGTTCACACACCAAATAGTACCCCCGTATCAGTACGGCAATGGACAAGTGGCGATTGGTCGCAATATACCAAGAATGATTTTATAGGTTATTGGCAGAGAGAATATGGTAACAGGCTAATTTTAGAGGCAGAAGCAACCGTTAAGTACAATTGCCACGTATGGGCATGGGACGGAGGCACTACGATTTGGATGAACTCGCCCCAGGAACAAAAGTATTTTTCCCCATCCGACAAAAGCTATGTACTTACGACAAATACAGCCATAGCAACAAAAGTTTGGTATGGAGGTTTGGGGTTGGGAGATCCATACGATCATTCCGCCAACACAACATCTTCTTCCGGTTATTTTAGTTCCAAATGGGGACCTGTTCCTCGTTTTAAGCATCTAATCACAGATAGTCCATATTTGACGTCGAGTTTATCTTATTAGGCTTAATGGACATTTTTTAGGATAAAATTCTCTGTAATGCTTATATTCGTTGGTTTATTTTTAAATCAAAGGTCATGAATCAAAAAAATGCTTTTATTGTCATAGTCGAATTGT
>Ga0099364_10007922_pt1 | contig 15050 bp, 13 predicted proteins | sample TergutTh196P3_FD_73070 | JGI IMG/M metagenome (GOLD analysis project Ga0099364, IMG submission 73070) | Microcerotermes parvus P3 segment gut microbial communities from Pointe-Noire, Republic of the Congo - Th196 P3 | ecosystem: Host-associated > Arthropoda: Insects > Digestive system > Gut ... | reverse complement strand
TAGATGGCTTTGATTTTTTCCGCTGTTTTTTCCCTGTCATCACTTACAAGCTCAGCAGCAGCTGACGGGGTAGGGGCGCGCAGATCAGCTGCAAAATCAGAAAGAGCCCAGTCAATCTCATGCCCCACAGCACTTATCACAGGGATTTTGGACGCAGCTATGGCACGCACCACCGCTTCTTCGGAAAATGGCAGGAGGTCTTCAAGAGAGCCTCCTCCGCGTCCCACTATAAGCACATCAGCAAGTCGCCAGAAATTGGCCTGTTCTATGCGTCTTGTAATGATATCAGCAGCTTCGCTGCCCTGAACAGGGGCAGGCAATATGATAACACGCATTCCCCCGGAACGCCGGGACAGTATATTGACTATATCCCTTACAGCAGCGCCTGTTGGCGAACTTACAACTCCTATGGTTTTAGGAAAGCTGGGAATGGGTTTTTTGCGTGCTTCGTCAAAAAGACCTTCGCCGGCAAGGCGGCGCTTGCGTTCTTCCAGCATTGCAAGTATTTCCCCTTCACCTGCAAGCTCCATCTCCTCAGCCACTATCGAGTAGGTTCCCCTCTGTGCATACACTGAAAGGCTGCCCTTAACACGCAATAGCATTCCGTCTTTTGGCTCAAAGCTTAAGGATCCAAGCCTGTTCCTGAACATAACTCCGCTAATAGAAGCCTCCGCATCTTTTAAGGTGAAGTATAGATGCCCTGTGCTTGAAGGCCGGCAATTGGAAAGCTCACCCTCGACAATCACAAAGGGGAAACTGCCCTCAAGGGTCTGCCTTATAAGGGATGTGAGCTCCGAGACTGTCAGCTTTTGGGAGATGTCCATGGGTCTAGTATAGGGAAAAAAAGGGGAGCCGTACAGCCGTAAATCCCTTAACCCCGTTTGCCGATATAAAAGATAGTATGAAAGCCATAACTGTTCTTTTTGCCGGGAATCTTATGCCCGAAGCCTTAATTCCCCTTGAACTTACAGGAAAAACACCATTTTTCCATGCTTTGAACCAGGCAAAGCAGTTTCCTGACACAGAAAAACTTGTAGTCCTGGGAAGCGAGACCATAAAATATCCGGATACAGGTATAGATTTTTTACTTGTAAATTCAGAAAAATGGACAAGAAAATCTATGCTGGAGGCCATTTCAAAGCTGGAATTTGGATATGATCTTGTGTACTTTAGCTGGGCTGACTGTGCTTTTTTGGATCCAGCCCTGACAGCTGAACTTAAAAAAAGGCATGTGCAATATACAGCAGATTACTCATATACAGACGGATATCCTTATGGCTTTGCACCTGAACTGCTTTCACCTGGTGTTTCAGGTATACTTTTTAATATAGATAATGAAGATGATATAACTGTAACAAGGGACTCCATTTTTCAGGTAATTCAAAAAGATATAAATGCCTTTAACATTGAAACAGAAATTTCTCCTGTGGATTTACGCCTTTTAAGGCTCTGCCTTGCAGCAGATTCAAAAAGAAACCTGCTTTTACTCAATCGCTGGTATAAATCAACTACACAGGATAACGGGAATGAAAATATTCCTGCTGCAAATGATGCTGCAACTCTTGTCGAGAAACATCCAGAAATGCTGCGCACTCTTCCTTCTTTTTACAATATACAGGTCTGCGAAGCCTGTCCCCAGGACTGCTCTTACTGCCCCTGGCCTAAAGTCAAGGCTGAAAAAATGGCAGCGGGCAATAACGCCGCAGGCAGCAAAACCGCAGCAGAGACAAGCTGCATGGATGCTGACAAGTTTAAAAAACTTTTGGATAAAATTATCGAGTTTTCAGGGGATGCGGTTATTTCTCTTTCACTATGGGGCGAGCTTGCTCTACATCCTCATAAAATTGATCTTATACGCATGATTCTGGAAAGGCCTTCACTCTCACTTATAATAGAAACATCAGGTATAGGCTGGACCAGTGAAGATTTAAAAGCCATTGCTTCATTAACACATAATGCTCCCAAACGATGCAACAGCTTGCTTGATTCACCTCTCTCCTGGATTGTTTCACTTGATGCACATGATCCTGCAAGATATGAAGAAATCCGTGGGCCTGGTTTTTCAGAAGCCAAAACCTGCGTTAACCAGCTGCTTGAGCTTTTTTCAGCTAATATCTATTTACAAGCCATACGCTTTCAGGGTGCAGAAGATGATATAGAAACATTCTATCGCCATTGGAAAAATAATCTGAGCCAGGGGAATCATGTTATTATTCAGAAATACGATCACTTTAGCGGAAGGCTTGCGCGCTTACAGGCATCAGACCTTTCACCTGTTATAAGACGGCCTTGCTGGCACCTTAAAAGGGATATGCATATAGCTTTGGACGGTACAATATTACGCTGCCGTACAGACTTTGGCCAAAACAATCTTAATGTTTTTAATAATTCCTTTACAGAAATTTGGGCTTCCAATGATTTACATTATAATGAACATTGCAAAGGCCAGTACCTGGGAGATTGTGCAGACTGTGATGAATACTATACCTACAACTTTTAACAATACCTCTGCCTATACTGTTGTAGGAGGGCTGGAACGCAGAAATTCAAGCGGAATCTCTGCAGTGGTATTAAACCGCGGAACCCCCTATAACAGAACAGCCCTGTTTGAAGAACTTGAAGAACTTGGGTTTGATTTTATTATTTCTTTTGTTGGGAGCCGCGGACGTTATGATATTGACGGTCTTTCTGCTTCATTTCCTTCGGTCAGGTTTATTATAACCAAAGAAGATATAAGCAGGGGAGAGGAAATAAACATTGCAGCTCTTGATCTGGCCTGTTCTCATTTTTTGGTTATATGGAATGACACGCGAATTCTAAAGGGCAGTGTTGAAAGTCTTGAAAAAAAACAAAGATTATGCCTTGCTCCTGTAATTCTAAATGGAAAGTTTGAACCTCTTCCTACACTTATTGCTCCCCTTATATTAAAAGGCCAGGTTAAAACACAGCCTTTTGTTTATGAAAAAGAAGGGCAAGCCTCGCTTTTTCCTTTTGATGGTGTAGGTCTTTTTGAAAGGGAGAGTTTTATTCGTTTGGGCGGTTTTGACAATAGCCTTACAAACTTTTACTGGCAGTTGATGGATTTTGGTTTTAGAGCCCACCTTTGGGGAGAGGAAATTTCAGCAAGCAATTCTATTAAAATATTTTATGAAGGAAGTGTTACTCCCAAAGACATTACATGCAGTGACAGCTTTAGAAGATTTTATCTTAAAAACCTTGCCCCTGTATTTATGGGAGATCATGCTACCCTGCCTTTAAGACGTTTTTCCGGTTATCTTTTTCGTTCAAAGGCCGGTCTTTTTTCCAGCTGGGATGAATTTAATAAAGCAAGGGAATGGGTTAAAACCAATCAATTTCGCTTTCGCTGTGATGCCAGAACCATAATAGAGCTTTGGGAGGCATCTGTATGACAGCTTTGGTACTGCAGGCCAGGCTTGACTCTTTACGCCTTGAAAGAAAATGCCTTTTACCTCTTGGCGGTCGTCCCATGATACTGCGTGTTATGGAAGCCCTTAAAGGCCTTAATGTAGATACAAAAATTCTGGCATGTCCGGAAGACTCTGTAGAATCATTTGCTCTTCTGGCAAAAGAAGCTGGTTTTGAAATCGTGACAGGACCAAAAGATGATGTGCTTGTAAGGTATTGCAATGCGATCAGGCATTGTTCTGCAACAAGGGTTATAAGGGCAACAGGTGATAATCCATTTGTTTTCTGCGATGCTGCGCAGGCTGTAAATGACGAATCTGAGTCTTTGGGAGCTGATTATGGCGGATTTTTCTGTATCCCATACGGTGCAGGCATAGAATCTGTCTCTGCCAAAGCACTTTTACGCGCAGAACAGGAAGCTCAAAGCCAATGGGAAAGGGAAAATGTATGCCCTTATCTTTACGGTCACCCTGAAATTTTTAAGCTTCACCGGCCCTTGGCACCCTTAAAATGGCAAGGCCATAATATGAGGATTACAGTAGACACAGAAGAGGATTATATACGGGCACAAAAGCTCTATGCAGCCCTTGAAAAAAGCCCTGGAGATGTTTTAACAAAATTCAGCTCTGGTAAATCCATAATCGAAGCATACAGGAGAGCAGGGCTTTGATAAAAAAATACATTCTTTTTACAGTGCTTTTTTCCCTTTTACTGCTTAACAGCCTGCTCGCACAATCACCGCCTGTAAGACAGGCATCTGCTGTTCTTAACCTGACTGATACTCTAAGCCAAATAGGCGGTGAATTACGCTGGGATCCGTTTTTTGAATCCGGGGTTTTTAGTTTTCAGGGTTTTAATGCAGCTTTTTTTTCATCACAAAGAGGGGAGGAAGGGCCTGTTTTATTCAATAACAGTGAAGTACTTGAACTGCCTTTACCTTACTCTGATGCCGGAGAACTTTTTTTCCCCGAGGCTTTTGTTGCTGGTGTAACACAAAGCTTCAGACGTTATGCAGAGGAAGAACGCTCCCGTTTCCGTATCGCAGCCGTTGTCATTGATCCTGGACATGGAGGCAGGGATCCTGGAGCAATTGGAAACCATACCATTAATGGTACTCAATTGAGATCAGTTGAAAAAGACATTGTTTTAAATGTTTCAAGATTATTGCATGCCAGTCTTACAGCTTCTTATCCTGATAAAAGAATACTCTTAACAAGGGAAGGGGATACCTATCCTTCACTTGATGACAGGGTTAATATGGCAAACAATATCACTGTAAAGGATAACGAAGCCATTATATATATATCCATACATGCAAACGCTTCTTTGGCCAATCCCAATGCCAGAGGTTATGAAGTCTGGTATCTTCCGCCCACTTTCCGGCGGAACTTGTTGACTCAATCGAACTTTACAGGTTCCCCTGAGGTTATGACCATATTTAATGATATGCTTCAGGAAGAAATCTCAACAGAAAGCATACTTCTGGCTCAGAGAATTATAAATCATTTTGACAGCCTTTTGGGCAATTCCATGCCGTCAAGGGGTCTAAAGGAAGAAGCCTGGTTTGTGGTTCGCAATGCTCATATGCCGTCCGTGCTTGTGGAGCTTGGTTTTGTCAGCAATCGTACTGATGCCCAGATGATGAATGATCCCAGCTACTTGCAAAAGTTCAGCGAGGCAATATATAATGGTATTGTTGATTTTATAAATATTTTCGAAAGGACAGGCAGCTTTTAGCTCAATAATTAATAATGAGTCAAATTTTCAAAAATATCTTAAATTATCTGTTACAGTTTTTTTATGTAAAAAAGTACTTTTATCTTACCCTTTTAATACTCATAGCCCTTATTTCCCTTATTGATGGCTTTGTTCTGGGGCTTACAAGAAGAACTTTTGTATTTTATACTGCCCTTGAAGGTAATATTATTGTTGAAGAACGTATGTTCAGGCGCTCAAATTTTAGAGAGACAGATATAAAGCGCTATATAGAAGAAGCTCTCCTGGGGCCTGTTTCCCATGAGGCTGAACCTCTATTTTCGTATGATACAAGGCTTTTATCCCTGCTTTTCCGTGATGGGGTAGTTTATGCCAATTTTTCAGAGCTGGCAGCCTTGCCTTTGGAGCTCCCTGTAAACCAGACGCTTTTTTCCAATTTTTTGACCTTAAATGAAGGAATAAGGCGGAATTTTTCCAATATAAGGAATGTAAAATTTTTTATTGAAGGAAATGAGATTTTTTCTAATGAATTTTACCTGTTTTTTGCAGATTATGCCGATAATTCTACATAAAACCGGTCAAAAAGCGTTGACATATTAAGGGTATATCTAGTATTATTATACTTACTTAATAAGGCTTTTAGACACATTGATAAATAAAAGGAGTATCGAATGAAACGGATATTCATTCTTCTCGTCGTAGCATTGCTCTTTGCCGGGTTTGTATTTGCCGAGGAAGCCATTCTTATTGACTTCTCATTATTAGCGGCAGATATCTTACCCAATCAGGGCAATCAGATGACCCAAAACCGGCAGACCGTAATGGATTTTGGTCAAGTTGCCGGCAGCAGCTTTACCCCGGAACAGAGAGCTATAATGAAGACCTCTTTGGCAATAGCCAACTGGGATGTACAGTTCACATCTTCTTCCCGGACAATAACCAATATTGCCAACACCTACACCCGGGAAGCACCATCCAGACAATGGGGTACAGTATTAGGCGTTAGGGTACATTTCCCCTTGGAGAATTTCTATTCCAAGGCAACAATCAGACCGCCTTTTGAAATCCCGGCGTTTGAACCAAATGCAGAAGTTGATGACAGTGGTGAAATCCAACCCACAACTTCCAATGGTATCACTGGTCCCAGCCGCTTTGAAAACGGCTACGGAGTAGTAAAAAATGTTGGTACCATAAGATCGGTTGCAGTTAATACCTATGGTCTTAACTTCCCTCATGGTCTTAATGTTATCCTTCTCGATTCACAGGGTAATGAAAAAACAGTATTCATGGGTTACCTTAACTTTGACGGCTGGGCAGAACTTGTATGGAATAATCCCCAGTACATCATGGATGTAAGAAACCGTGAACTTCGTGTTTATCCCATTTATCCAACCAGCACTCCTTTTGTTAAGTTTGCTGGATTCAGAATTGACCGGGATGCAGACAGAGACGGCGGAGATTTTGTCGGCTACTTCAGGGATGTAAAAATCATTTATGATAAAGCAGTACTTGATACTGACAGAGACATAGATGATGAAGCCCTATGGAATATTATCAGAGACAGGGAAACAGCCAGAAAGCTTTTCGAAATGGAACGCTTTGGTCACATGCAGATACTGCGCTTCCTTGATTCTGAAAGACAGGCACAGGAATCATGGGATCCATTACATGGAACCACAGTACAGGAAAGATTTGGTTTTACACCTACACCTGTTAACGAATAAGTTTTCTTTGGCCGTGTTTTAGATATTATAGGCTGTCTGAGTTTTCAGACAGCCTTTTTTTGAACCTAAATACAATAGCAGTATGAAAAAAAATAATTTTCCTGAAAAGGTAACACTTAAAAAAGAATATGATGAATTAAAAAATGCCCGTGAACTGATCGCCAAAGAAATAGTCATCAGAATTAAAGAAGTCTTAAAAAATGTAGGGCCATCTTTTTCCATAAAGACCAGGATAAAGGATTTTAACAGTTTTTATAAAAAAATTATCCGCAATTATATAGAAGATGAAAAAAACCTGCGCAGTGTAGATGATATAATTGGCATACGTATTGTGTGTCCCTTCCAGGAAAACCTTGATGAAGTCGAAAAAAAAATAAAGGAAACGTTTAATATTATTGAGACAGATCATAAGAGGGTAGGACGCACATACAGGGAGTTCGGGTATGAGTCCATTCATTTATTAATAAAAATACCAAATGATCTATTGGCCTTAAGCGGTTCAACAAAAAAAGAAACCATTGAAATACAGATTCGTACAATATTACAGGATGCATGGGCAGAAGTTGAACATGAGCTGATCTATAAGTCCGAGTTTAATCCCTACGATGAACCCATGAGGCGCAAACTGGCAGCCTTAAGCGCAAGCCTTTACCTTGCAGACACCACATTCCAGGAACTGCGTAAATACCAGCGTGAGTTAAAAACAAATATGGAGATGAGGCGTGATTCCATTTTTGAAAAAGTAGATGAATCAACTGAAGCTCTGCTTTTTGAAGGGTTTGATCCAGAATCAAGCAGCAAAGATTCTGATGTTCAGGATGATTATATTATGGATGATTCAACATCAACAGAATACTCTACTTATGAATCTATAGATGACCTTTTGCTTAAGGCTTTAAAAGCACATAATAATGAACAGTACGAAGAAGCCATTTTATTTTATATCAAAATACTGGAACAGGATCCTGATGACACAATAAAAGCACTTATACTAAAACATCGCGGTATGGCATTTTTTGCCTGCTCAAATTATGAAGGTGCCATTGAGGATTTTTCAGAGTCATTCAAACTGGATCAAAGTTCCAGTAAAGCTTTATATTATCAGGGAGTAGTGTACTCGGTTTTAAGGAATCACAAGGAAGCCATAGAAGTTTTTAGCAAATCACTAAAAATAAATCCTTTCCAGCCTTTTTGTCTTTACCGCCGCGGTCAATCCTATTATCATCTTGATGATTTTACACAGGCTCTGGCAGATTGTGAGGCAGCTTTAGCGCTTGAACCATTGGAAGGAGTCAAAAAGTTCAAAGCCTTATTGCTAAGTAAACTTAAAATGTAAATAGTATTATGAAAGATCAGGTAAAGGAACTTTTTGATAAAATCTGCAATGCAAAGTACTGCACTGTTTTTACAGGAGCAGGAGTCAGTACACTTTCCGGGATCAGGGATTTCCGGGGCAAAAACGGTCTTTACAATGAGATGGATGCAGAAAAAATATTTAGTCTTGAATGGTTTATAAAAGATCCTTCTTTTTATTATAAAGCATCATCATCTTTTATTTATAATATAGATGAAAAAGAACCTTCCATAGTTCATACTGTTCTGGGAGATTTGGAAGAAAAAGGCTTTTTAAAAGCGCTTGTAACCCAGAATATCGATCTGCTGCACCAAAAAGGCGGCAGTAAAAATGTTATTGAGATACATGGTTCCCCTAAAACCCATTACTGCCTTTCCTGCCATGGCATTGATATGAGCTTTAATGATGTTAAAGACATTGTAAAAAAAGGGGATGTTCCAAAATGTCCAAACTGTAAGCGTATCCTTAAGCCTGCAATAACATTTTTTGGAGAAAACCTTCCTGTAAAGGCTCTCAACGATGCTATGGAAGAAGCGCAAAAAAGTGACCTAATGCTCGTACTTGGAACAAGCCTTCAGGTTTATCCTGCGGCAGCCATGCCTGATTATTGCCTTAGGGCAGGCGGTGAGATAGTTATTGTAAACAATATGCCCACACACCTTGATTCAAAAGCAGCTTTAAAGTTCGAAAGCCTTGAACATACATTTAAAGAATTAAACTTATGTTTTAATAATAAATAGATTCAGGAGAAACAAATGGCTTATGATTTTTCTGTTCAGCTTTATGCTGTACGCACAGAATTGGAGAAGGATCCATTACAAACCTTACATAAACTAAAAAAAATGGGTTTTAGCGGAGTTGAGGGTTTTGGACATTTTGTTTATTCTTCACAGGATATAAATAAGTATCTATCCGAAACAGGTTTAAAAATCGCCGGCTATCATACACCATGGGATCTTGTGCAAGATGACAAACTTAAGTCTACTATTAATTATTTCACAGAAATAAGAAATAAGTTTGTTATTATACCTGGTCTCCCTGATGAATGTACCAACAGTATAGACGCATGGAAGCGTACAGCAGACAGGTTTAATGTAATATCAAAAAAACTTAATGCAGAAGGATTCTATCTGGGTTATCATAATCATCATCAAGAGTTTCAGATGATTGAAGGTCAGATACCTTTTACTGTTTTCTTTGATAATACCGATCCTTCAATTGTGATTCAGATAGATAATGGAAACGCTCTTTATGGCGGTGCAGATCTAATGGCAGTACTGCAAAAATATCCTGGCCGCGCTCGTTCTGTTCACCTTAAACCATATTCAAAAGAAAATGGATTTGCACCTGTAATAGGTAAAGATGATATTAACTGGAAAGATTTTTTACACTGGTGCAGAGACAAAGGCGGAACAGAACAATTTATTGTTGAGTATGAAGATGAAAAGACTCATCCCCAGATGGAAGGCGTAGACCTATGCATTAAAGCCCTTAGGGAAATGGAAGCTACAGGAAAGATTTAACCCTTTTTAAGAAATTGTGCAAGCAGGAGCTTAAAACCATACAGGTTTTGTGTACTTTATTGTTGTAGGTATTCCAAAGCCCTGTCTATGCGGCCAAGGGCTTTTTCATTCCCCAAAAGGCGCAGACTCCCGAACAGAGGCGGGCTTACGCGCGCACCTGTTATGGCAACACGCAGGGGCATCATCAGATCGCCTAACTTAAGACCATGCTCTTCTGCAAAGGCTTTTGTCATGGTTTCTGCTTCCTCGTCATTGGGTGCAGTTGCTAAAGACAATGTCAGCTCACGTCCTTTTTTAAGCAGCTCTATAGCGGCTGCAATGTCAGCTTTTTTTGGAATGAACTCATGTTTGTCTGGGAAATCAGGTTCCTTAAAAACATAAGTTAGTTTGTCAGGTATTTCAGAAAGAAAAACAGCTCTTTCCTTTACCAAGGGAATTGCTGCAAGAAAAAGCTTTTCCTGTTCTGCATTGGGTTTTTGCCCGGGCTTTTTTTCGGTTTTATAATCAATGCTAAAAAGCCCCTGTTCTATAGCAATGGGAAGGCATAAATCAAAAAGATCTTTATCGTCCTTCATTCTTATATACTGGCCGTTAAACCATTCAAGTTTTTTGTAATCAAATATCGCAGGGGCTTTGTTGAGTTTTGCCATATCAAAGCGCTCAGCCAGTTCTGGAAGGGTATAGATATCCTTTCCTTCCTCATAAGAGCAGCCTACCATTGCAATATAATTTATAAGAGCTTCCGGAAGATAACCATTGTAGCGGAACTCGTCTATCGAAGTAGAGCCATGTCTTTTGGAAAGTTTTTTCCCGTCAGTTCCCATGACCATTGGCAGGTGGCAGTATTCAGGATGGTCCCAGCCAAAAGCCCTGTACATGATTACATGTAAGGGAACAGACGGTATCCATTCCTGGGCACGCATAACATGGCTTATATCCATAAGGTGATCATCCACGACATTTGCAAGGTGGTAGGTCGGGAAGCCGTCGGATTTCAATAAAACAGGGTCAGGATTTATATCACTGTTTTTCCATACTATGTTTCCAAGTATATGATCAAAAAACTCTGTTACAGGTTCTTTATCCCCCTGCTTTTCAAGCGGGATTTTTAAGCGTATTGTACAGGCTTCTCCTGCCCGAGCCCTGTCTGCTGCTTCCTTTGCCGGAATAGTCCTGCATAACCTGTCATAACCTGATTCTGATGAATGGGCTGCTTCCCTTTGCTTTCTTACTTCATCTATTCTTTCTGAAGTACAAAAACAAAAATAAGCCTTGTCTTTTTCAATCAATTCCATAGCATATTTTTTATACAGATCACTTCGCTCTGATTGAACATAAGGGGCAAAAGAGCCGCCCTTATCAGGACCTTCATCCCAGTTAAACTTTAGCCATTCAAAAGTATCGTAAAGGTTTTTTTCATACTTTTTTTCGCAGCGGGTCTGGTCTGTATCTTCAAGACGCAGTATGAACTTGCCGTTTTTTGAGCGGGCAAAAAGGTAATTAAAAAGTGCTGTTCTTATTCCGCCTATATGCTGGTTCCCTGTTGGAGATGGTGCGTAGCGTACTCGTATATTCATAAAAAAAAGTATATCCTTTATTCAAGGAGATTATCTATGCCCAAACAAACAAAACCCAAACCCAAAGATATGAAAACCGAAGGACAAAAACTTCAGGAAAAACTTTTTTTTGAACCAGCCAATTGCTGGGAAAAATCAAATGACAAAACCCATAAGGATATGGAGGGTTTTGCTTTGGCTTATAAAAAATTTATTGACAAGGGAAAAACAGAGCGTGAGTTTACTCAAGCCTCAATAAGTCTTTTGGAAAAAAAAGGTTTTGTAAATATTGAAAAACTTGAGGATTCTTCCGGTACAGTCAAAAAGCTAAATGCTGGTTTAAAGGTTTACAGAAATATACGCGGCAAGGCTTTAATCGCTGCAGTAATAGGGAAAAAACCCATAAAAGAAGGCTTAAATATACTTGGCGCTCATATAGATTCTCCAAGACTAGACCTTAAGCAAAACCCGCTTTACGAAGATTCAGGTCTTGCATTTATGGATACACATTATTACGGTGGCATAAAAAAATACCAGTGGACAGCCATACCCTTAGCAATGCATGGTGTGTTTGTAAACAAAAAAGGTCAAAAGCAGGATATATGTATTGGCGAAGAAGAAAATGACCCTGTTTTTTCAATAACAGACCTTCTGCCGCACCTTGCCCAGGATCAGATGCAGAAAAAAGCCTCGGAATTTATTGATGGCGAAGCTCTTGATGTCTTGGCTGGTTCTATTCCTTATAAGGATGAAAAGGTCAAGGATAAAATAAAACTTAATATCATGTCTTTGCTGAATAAAAAATATAATATTACAGAAAAAGATTTTGCCTGTGCAGAGATTGAATTTGTTCCTGCTTATAAGGCAAAGGATGTAGGTTTTGATCGCAGCATGATAGGTGCTTACGGACATGATGATCGCTGCTGCGCTTATCCTTCGTTAATAGCTTTAATAGATGCGGCTGACAGTAAAACCCCTCCAAATAAAACAATGCTTTGTTATCTGTCTGATAAAGAAGAAATAGGTTCTGTTGGAAACACGGGCGCACAGTCATACAGCTTCGAGCGTTTTATTGAACAGCTTTGCAAAGACAGAGCAGAGTTAAGTAAAGCCCTTGAACACTCTGCCATGCTTTCTACAGATGTTAATGCTGCTTTTGATCCTGCCCATGCAGGTGTATTTGAGAAAAAAAATACAAGCCATATGGGAAAAGGCCTTGTGCTTACAAAGTATACTGGCTCGCGCGGCAAGTCCGGTGCAAGCGATGCCAATGCTGAGTTCTGTGCAAAGGTGCAGGCTCTTTTGGATAATGCAGAAGTTCCCTGGCAATACGGGGAGCTTGGCAAGGTTGACAAGGGCGGCGGCGGAACCATTGCGCTTTTTGCAGCAAACCTTGGGATGGATGTTCTTGACGCAGGGATTGCGGTTTTGTCCATGCATTCGCCCTTTGAGATAATAAGCAAGATCGATCTTTATATGGCATATAAGGGATATGTTGCATTTCTCAAGGATATGTAAATAAAGGAATTATTTTGACATCCAAAGAAAGAGTCAAACGAATGTTTGAACACAAGGAAGCTGATCGTATTCCCATTACAGATATTCCCTGGGATGGTACATTAGCACGCTGGAAAAAAGAAGGTATGCCGCATGATGCGGACTGGCGGGACTTTTTTCAGGTGGATAAACTTGAAAGAATATATATTGACATAAGCCCGCAGTACGAAAAAAAGGTAATAGAGGAAACTGAAGATTACATCATTAACACAACTGAATGGGGTGTAACAGTAAAAAATCTCAAGATACAGGATTCCACTCCGGAGTTTCTTGATTATAAAGTAAATACCCCGGAAAAATGGGAACAAGCAAAAGCTAAAATGAATGTTTGTTCAGAGCGGATTAACTGGGAATACATTAAAAGTATATTTCCTTTATGTGAAAAAGAAGGCAGGTGGATAGAAGGAATTTTATGGTTTGGATTTGATACGATCCATTCATGGATGGCAGGAACAGAAACCATTCTTATTTCAATGCTGGAAAACCCCGAGTGGTTCTGCGATATGGTCAATACTTATCTTGACCGCAGCATTGCCCACTTAGAAATTCTATGGGATAAAGGATATCGTTTTGACGGTATATACTGGTACGATGATATGGGGTATAAAAACCGCACATTTTTTTCCGAGGAATTATATGTTGAATTGCTCAAGCCTGCACAAAAAAGAGCCATAGACTGGGCACACGATCGCGGCATTAAGGCACATCTTCATTCCTGCGGTAATATAATGTCATTTATTCCCCACCTGGTTGATATAGGTCTTGATGCTTTAAATCCAATAGAGATAAAGGCAGGCATGGATATAAAAGCACTTAAAAATAACTATGGTGACAAGCTTGTCCTTGTGGGCGGTGCAGATGCAATGATACTGGATAAGCGAGAAAAAATACTGCCTTATATCGAAGAGTTGATACCCTTATTAAAGGAAAACGGCGGATATATTTTTTCTTCGGATCACTCTATCCCAAGTTCAGTTTCTCTTGAAGACTACAGAGCCATTACAGAAGCTGTTAAAAAAGCAGGGGCATACTAGGGCTGTTCCCTGGATGCAAGAGTTTCGCTTAACAGCTTTAGATATTCTTTCCTTGAGACATGTATGCCTCCAAGGCTTTCAAGATGAGGTGTTGGGAGCTGGCAGTCTATAAAAGCTGCGCCGTTTTTAAAAAGCTGCTGCGCAAGGCTTAAAAATGCAGCTTTTGAAGCATTAGGCGCAACACTAAACATGGATTCACCAAAAAAGACATTCCCTATCTGTATGCCGTAACAGCCTCCGGCCAATGTCTTTTGTCCTTCAACCCGCGCTTCTGCAGAAATTGCCCATCCAAGAGAATGTAAATCATTGTAGGCTTTTATCATGTCGCCTGTTATCCATGTGCCTCCCTGTCTGGGCCGGAATGTTTTTGCGCAGGCTTTTATTACTTCATCAAAGTTTTTGTTATACGTTATTCTAAAACAGTTGTTTTTTATGATTTTCTTCATGGTCTTTGAAATATGAAGCGTATGAGGGAATACTAATAGTCTTGGGTCAGGCGAGTGCCAGTAAATGGGCTCGCCTTCATTGTACCAGGGGAATATACCCTGCTCGTAGGCTGAAAGCAGCATGCCAGGCGAAAGATTCCCCCCCATTGCCACAATGCTTGAATGACTGCTCTCCTCCGGCAATGGGAATATAAAGCGCTGAGTTTCTTCAAGGTAAGGAAAAGCCGGGTCAGGGCCTTTATGGTTCACAAAGCACTAAACTCGTTTTGCATGTTTTTTCATGTCAAAGTAGACTGCCATGATAATAATGCCGCCCTGTACCAGGTTCTGAAAATAGGGGCTTATGGCCATAAAGCTCATACCAAAGCGGATCAGTCCCATTGTAAAAAGTCCTATGATCATTCCGCCCACAGTACCGACACCGCCTGAATGTGATATGCCGCCAACAGTTACTGCGGCAATTGCATCAAGCTCCATACCGCTGGCTGTCATGGCATTTGCCAGGGCAAGGCGGCTTGATATCAGTACACCAGCTATGCCGTATAGAATGCCTGCATAAAGATATACACAAACAAGATTTTTCTCTACATTTATACCAGAAACACGAGCTGCCTGAATATTTCCGCCTATGGCATAGAAGTTACTGCCCTGTCTTGTATGCCGCATAAGTGTCCATATAATAACAGTAATAATGATCACATAAATTCCCAAAAT
>Ga0099364_10007921_pt1 | contig 15050 bp, 19 predicted proteins | sample TergutTh196P3_FD_73070 | JGI IMG/M metagenome (GOLD analysis project Ga0099364, IMG submission 73070) | Microcerotermes parvus P3 segment gut microbial communities from Pointe-Noire, Republic of the Congo - Th196 P3 | ecosystem: Host-associated > Arthropoda: Insects > Digestive system > Gut ... | reverse complement strand
TAAAAGCGCGCTTGAAGAGCTTGTCGAGAATAATGCCGGGCTTGTACGCAGCATTGCCGCGCGTTTTCGCGACAGGGGCGTTGAGTATGAAGACTTGGTACAGATAGGCTCGATAGGCATAATAAAAGCGATAAAAAGTTTTGACAGGAGTTTTAACACGGCGTTCAGCACGTATGCCGTGCCGATGATTATCGGCGAGATTAAAAGATTTTTGCGCGACGACAGCATGATAAAAGTCAGCAGGGACACAAAAAAACGCGGCATTAATATAATGCGCGTGAAAGAAGATTTTAAGCAGGATTACGGCAGGGAGCCGCATACAAGCGAGATTGCCGGGATTACGGGGTTGAGCCGCGAGGAAATAATCTATGCGCTTGACGCTATTTCGCCCGTGTATTCGCTTCAGGACGGCGGGCTTATGAACCGGAACAATAACGATGGCGACGAGCCTAACGCGCTCGAAAATTTTATCAGCGATGAAACCGACGAAATCGAAGCGGCAACGACGAGAATCGCGCTGCGCGAAGCTATTGACACGCTGCCGGATATGCAGCGCGAGCTTATAATTCTGCGCTATTTCAAAAATTTGTCGCAGCACCAGACAGCTAAAATACTCGGCATAACGCAGGTAAAAGTTTCACGCGAGGAAAAAAAGATTTTCCAGAAGTTAAAAGAGCTGTTATAAAACCGCACAAAATGCAGGGTCGGGCTTCCATGCCCGACCGTGTGAAATTACATATCTAACCGTGATAAATTCTACGCCTAACCATGTAAAACCAAATAAAACGGCGCGGCATGGAAGCCGCGCCCTACATTTTTGCACATTATTTTCTAAGATTCAGAACCAAAAATCACGCGGTAAATATCGACGACAGCCTCCATATTTGTAGCCCCGTGCATATCTTTTAAATGCGTTAGCTTGTCCAGAGCTTCTATTTTAACGGCGGTGTCGAGCAGATGCTTTGTTATCGCGATAACCCCGCCTATAACCTGCCCGTCATATTCGCCGGGTGCGGCGTCTTTATATTTATCGTACAGCGCGGTTATTTTATCCTGTGCAAATTCTACTATATCCTGTGTTTTATCAAGCATATTTATATCCTCCGAATTATTATTTATGTGAGTGCGCTCATAATTATCCGGCGGACACGTCAGGCATATCCTGTTTTCCGAAATGAAACGTGCCCGGCTTTTTTTAACTAATCCCTGAGCGCGTTTATAATAGGTTTTGTAGTATATATTACCGTGTTCGTCGGTAACTTCTACAGTTTTTAAACTTTCAGCTTTGCTTGTGTTTTTTTCTATGGGTATCCTCCCCTTTTTATTATTTTTTTATGCGCGTTTTTAATTATGTCCGCGCCGAACCGATTATATTATAACACAGCGTGTAAATTTTGTCAAGCGCTATTGACTTTTTATAATAATTAATTTATAATATAATTTAGATAGTATAAAAATTAATAAGTTAGGAGAAATTACATGAAAAAACTTGTTTTAATTATATTCGCGGCGGTAATAATACTCGCCGCCTGCGCCGCCGACGAAGCGGCGGAACAAATAATAACGAGCGCGGAGCCTGATAATATTATTGACGAAAGTCCCGGAGATACGGACGAGCCGGAAAAGTTCGGCTTTGCCGTGTCAAGCATAAAAGAAGATATCCCCGGCGACACTGATTTCGGCGGGATAGATTTTGTAATAATGGTGGAGGACCCGGTCGAGAAAGTCTGGACTTATACTAACATGGTCGTCGAGGAAGAAACCGGCGACGCGATTGACGACGCGTTTTACAGAAGAAACAGGCTTGTCGAAGAAAGATTAAATATTAATATAAAGCAGCGTCCTGCCGCGTTATGGGGAGCGGCGTCGACTGCGTTCAGGCGTGAAGTAGAATCAGCCTCAGGCGATTTTGACATAGCTTTTATAAGCTACGGCGACGCCGCCCGCCTCGCTACGAGCAATTACTGCGTGCCTTTTAACGACGTGCCGTATATTGACATGGAAAAACCGTGGTGGGACCAAGGCTCGCTCCGGGATTTATCTATTGCCCGGCGCAATTATCTTATGGCGAGCGACATGACGATTGCGGATAACGACAATACCTGGATAATATTTTTCGACAAGCAGCTAGTCATGGATTTACAGCTTGAAATGCCGTATGATTTGGTAAACGGCGGAGGCTGGACTTTTGACAAAATGCTTGAGATGATGAGAACCGCGGAGGCTGACCTGAACGGCGACGGCATAATTAACAGGGAGGACAGGTTCGGATTTCTGACGCACGGCGAGAATTACGCGGGTATGTGGATTGCTGCGGGGCAGAGATTAATCACTAAAAACGAGCAGGATATGCCGGAGGTCGCGTTCGGCGGCGAAGCGTTTGTCAACGTCTGGCAGAAAATAATAGAAATAATGAACGACCCGTCGTGCAATAATGACGACATAGAGTTTATCTCTACAGGGCTTGCGAACGGGCAGACGCTGTTCGGCACTGAAATACTGAAATTCGTGCGCGATTACCGTGAGAACGAGCGTGATTTCGGCATTGTACCCATGCCGAAATTTAACGGACAGCAGCAGTCTTATCATACTTACGTCGCAGTTTCCGCGCCGCTTCTTATAATTCCGCTGAGTAACCCGGACCTGGAGAGCACGGGCATAATTATCGAAGCTATGGCGGCGGAAGGTCACAGGACTATAATGCCGGCATATTACGAGGTTTCAATCGAGGGCAAGTTCGTGCGCGACGTAGAATCGATAGAAATGCTGAACATAGCGTTCGCAACGCGCCTGTATGATTTGGGCGTAGTATTTAACTGGGGCGATATGTCCGCGCAGCTTACAAATCTCGGCAACAGAAACGACGGCAGTATCGCCTCGGTTCTTGAAAGGCGCAGCGACGCTATCCAGACGGCGATGGACAGGACGTTCGAAGCCTTTGAAGCCAATTAAAAATTTTAAAACCGGGCGGATATTTTATCCGCCCGCGCAATTAATTTATGAAATATTCCATTCTTGCCGGTAATTCCCGGCGCTTTATAAGTTCGCTGACCGTCACGAACTCGTAGCCCTGCTGTTTTAATTCGTCCAATATATCCGGCAGGGCGTCGACGCTCTGGCTGTAAAAATCGTGCATCAGTATGATAGCTTTGTCTTTCGCGGAGCTTACTACCTGCCTGACTATTTTATTTTTATCCTGCGTGTTCCAGTCATGGCTGTCTACAGTCCACAGGATTTTTTTCATTTTGCCGCCGAGATACTGCTCGTTGGCTTTGCTTATCCTGCCGAACGGCGGTCTGTATACTTTCGGATACTCGCCGGTCGCGTTATAAATAGCCCGGTTGCATTTTTCTATCTGGTTTATAAACTCGTCGCGGCTCACCTTAGACAAGTCTATGTGATTATACGTATGGTTGCCTATTTCACAATTTGCCTGTTTTATCCGGCGAAGCAGGGTGGGGTGAAGCTCGCCCCTGTCCCCGACGATAAAAAAAGTTGCCGGAGCGTTTTTTTCAGCGAGAATATTTATAATTCTGCCGGTATATTTCGGGTGCGGTCCGTCGTCAAAGGTCAGCGCAATATATTTTTTACCGGGCTTGTCTTTTATATTTTCCGGCTCGGTTTCACCGACCGCTTTTTCCTCGTCAATATCGCATACTATTTTATATATTTTATTTATAACGGTTAAATTATTAATACCGGCGCAGTCTGCCGGAAATGCGCAGATACCGGCTAAAATCACGAAAAAAACAATAAATCTACGGGTTTTCAAATTCTTTTCCTCCAAATAAACTTTATAGATTTATTTTCTCCTTAAAAAAAATATTTATGTTAATTAAAAAATGGGAGTTGATTAAAATTTTTAAAATTAATACAGCGATAAAAATAATATTATTTTTGATAATATTAACGTTTTTCCTGCCGTTTTTTGTGGTTTCATGCGGAGAGCAGGAGCTTTCAGTCAGCGGGCTGGAAACGGCGACCGTAATCAAAAACGGAAACTATGTCGTTCTGGACGGTAATCCCGCCGCGTTTATTTTAATTATTCCGGCAGCAATACTGCTTATCCTGACGTTTTTCACGGGCAAAATAAAAGAAGAAATAAAAAACTCTTTCTTCTTTAAAAATATATTTATGTTCGCGGCGGTTTTCAATATATTCGCGGCGGTTACAATCAGGATTGCGGCACAGATTATAATTAACAAAGAAATCGCCGGACTTCACAGAGGACTTGCGGATTTCGTTACTTTCCGCGCGGGATACGGCTTTATTCTTTATATAATATTGAACGCCGCGCTTTTAGTCCTTTCGGGCGCGAACTATTTTGTTAATCTACGGAATAATCTCTTGGAATAGCTCGTGCGTGGATAACGCAGAAAATGCTTATTAGGAACGCAAACGTTATTTCCATTTTATATTATTGTGGGATATAGTTTCGCCGCGGGCGAGTTCTTGTTCAGCTAAGTCGAGGTAATGTAAATCGTCCGTTTTAACATCTTCGTCATCAGGTAAAAAATTGTTTATAATCTCTAAAATCAACCTTTTCTTGTCATCGTCCAAATAGCTTATTTTATTGTTAATTTCAAACGTTAAGTCCATAATTACACCCCTTTCTTATAGGCTTGCCCTCTGCTGTCAATAAGGGCAACAAGTATTTGATCATCGCTGAGCCAATTAAATAATATTCTGTATCCGCCTACGCGAAGCCTGTAATATCCCTCTCGTGCTTTATACGGAATAATATCTCCGGCAGGAATTTTTTCAATACCATCTTTTAATCTTTGTTGTGTTTTTTTATCTAAACTTTCAATGTATTTTGCCGCTTGCTTAGAATATTCCGGCGGTAACCTTTGAACTCTCATTAATATCACCCTCGATTTTTCGTTTTTACACAATCCGGCTTATACTATTCATTCGTCTTTTTTCATATTTGCCCACTCTCTTTTGCCGCAATGCGGACATTTTAACATTCTTTGGTCGCCGCCGTTAAGTCCGAATAATGATTGCCTGAATGTTTTTGGTTTATATAACTTAGAGCAATTTAAGCAAATATAATGATAATTTTTATACATATTTAAATGAACTGCCCCACACCAAGTTACCCCTCCGCCAAATAAGACGACAGCAATTATAATCAACATATAATCAATTAAATTCATATCAAACCTCCCCGTCTAATATAAATTTTATACGTTAAATAATTTTTTAATCCTGCGCTCGTTTGGTTAGAATGATTCCGAAAGAAACTAATATTAAATATAATAATTTTTAGCTCTGTATCTGCTCGATAATAAACGACTCAAGAATATCAAGCTCTTTTATATCGTTAAATCTTTCAAGCCCGATACCGCACTCATATCCCTGCGCGACTTCGCGCACGTCGTCCTTAAATCGCCTGAGCGAGCTAATCTTGTCTTCGAAAATAACTATGCCGTCGCGCACGATTCTAATCTGCGAATTGCGCGTTATTCTGCCGTCCTGAACATAAGACCCCGCGATTGTCCCGATATTCGGCACGCGTATCGTCTGCCTTACCTGCGCGTGTCCGAGCAGAACTTCTTTAAATTTCGGCGCGAGCAAGCCTTTCATCGCCGCGCTCATTTCTTCTATGCACTCGTAAATCACCCTGTATGTCCTTACGTCTACCCTTGCGCGTTCCGCCGCGTCAAGAGCCGTCTTGTCCGGGCGCACGTTAAATCCTATAACTATAGCGTTGGACGCAGAGGCGAGCATTATATCAGACTCGGTGATACCGCCGACCGCGCTGTGTATCGGCTTGATTTTTACTTCCTCCGTCGATTCTTTCACGAGCGACGCCCGGAGAGCCTCGACAGAACCCTGCACGTCGGCTTTTATAATTAAATTAAGCTCTTTGACGCCGCTCTGCACCTGCGAGAACAAAGCGTCCAGCGTTATATTTGCGTTCGCTTTAAATATTTCTTCTTTTTCTTCGTCTTTGCGCTGCCCCGCAAGCTCGCGCGCCATTCTTTCGTCCTCAACAGCCCTGAATAAATCTCCCGCGTTCGGCGTTTCAGACAAGCCGATAACTTCTACAGGCACGGACGGTCCCGCCGATTTTATAGCGTTTCCCCTGTCGTCGGTCATTGCGCGGACCCTGCCCACCGTTGTCCCGGCTATAATAATATCGCCGGATTTTAACGTGCCGTTCTGTATCAGCACAGTCGCGACGGGTCCCCTGCCTCTGTCAAGTTTAGCCTCAATTATTATGCCCTGCGCAAGCCTGTCCGGGTTAGCTTTAAGCTCTTTCATGTCCGCCGTGAGCAAAATCATCTCAAGCAGCTCGTCCAAGCCTTCGCGAGTGACTGCCGAAACCGGCACGCATATAATATCGCCGCCCCATTCTTCCGGCACTAACTCATGCACGGTCAAATCATTTTTGACCTGCTCAAGGTTTGCCTGCGGCAAATCTATTTTATTTATCGCGACAATTATTGATACGCCCGCCGCCTTCGCGTGATTTATCGCTTCAATCGTCTGCGGCATGACGCTGTCGTTCGCCGCGACAACTATTATTGCTATATCCGTGACGTTCGCGCCGCGAGCGCGCATTGCCGTAAACGCCGCGTGTCCCGGCGTGTCCAGGAACGTAATCTCGCGCCCGTCCAAATTAACTCTATATGCGCCTATATGCTGCGTGATGCCTCCCGCTTCGCCCGCCGCCACATTAGTATCTTTAATAGTGTCAAGAAGCGTCGTCTTGCCGTGGTCAACGTGACCCATAATAACTACTACGGGCGCGCGCGGCACGAGCTTGTCGTCAGAGTCGGCGCGTTCGTCGAACAGCTTATCCTCAATCGTTATTATAACTTCTTTTTCCACTTTTGCGCCGAACTCCATCGCCGTCAGCGCAGCCGTGTCATAATCTACAGCCTCGTTCACGCTCGCTTTTATTCCGAGCATGAATAATTTTTTCATGACTTCAGCCGACGTAACGCGCAGTTTCGCCGCCAAGTCCGAGATTATTATTTCTTCGGGCAGGATTATCGAGAGCTGCTTTTTCTTTGCCTTTTCGCGTTCTTCCTCTAATTTCTGCTTTTTCAGCTTGTCAAGAGCCTCGCGCTCTTTGTCATACCTGTTGTCATTCTTGCCGCCCCGCCGGTTGCCGTATTGCGGAGTATTCTTTTTTATAGGGGGCTTTCCGCCGGAAATGCCGCCTTTTTTGCTCCTGTTATCAGGCTTTCTGTCGCTTCTGACCGGCTTTGCCGATTTATCCGTGCGGTCGGGTCGCGTTTCCTGCGACTGCGCGAACTTTTCAAGGTTTTCGTCGTACTTGGACAAATCAACGTCCGAAGCCGCGCCTTTAGTATCGACAATCTTCGCGTTCTCGTCTTTTACGCCTTCCATTAATTTTATATTATCCTCGGCGATAATGTCAATCGTGCCGCTTTCCGCCCTGCCGCCGCTGTTCCGGCTGAACTGGCGGTTCCTGTTATTATCCTGATTGCTCCGGGCGTTTTTGGATTTAGGTCGGCTGCTTTTATTAAACGCGGGATTGGAAAAATCACGCTTGCCCGCGGCTGCCGTTTGAGCAGCCGTGGGAACTTTTTCTTCTTTTTTATTAACAGTTTCGTCTTTTTTCACGGGTTTATCCGCCTCCTTGCCCTCTGTGACTGGAGGTTCGGCGACCTTAACTTCCGGCGATTTATCATACATATAATTTTCTATGTCCGCGACCTGATTATTCTGCGTCAGATATTCAAAAATTATATTAATCTCGCCCGGTTCAAGCGTTGAGCCGGGCGTTTTCTTGTCCACGCCCTGATTTTTTAATATTTCCTGTATTTCTTTGTTCGCTACGTTAAAATTTTTCGCTGTGTCGCTTAATTTTAGTTTTTGCGTTAACGGCATTAAATGCACCTCCGAGATTTTTACCCAAATATATTTAATATGACAGACGGCAGATTCATGTTTCGCCGCCGCAGTTATTTATTTTCTCTATCAATTTCAAAAAATTCCTGTCCGTCAGTGAAACAGCGGCGGTCGGACGCAAAAATCCAACGCGGTGCGCGAGTTCATCCATAGTCAAGTCTAACGTTTCAGCCTGAACTTTATAAAAGGCTGCCTTGTCCGTTATTTTTTTTAAAGTTCCGCCCGAAACATCCGAGCTTATATAAACCCTGCAAGCCTTTTGCCTGCGCATCGAGTCTATGACAAGCTCCGTTCCGGCTGCCAGCGCGCCGGCTTTTCTCGCCAGACCCAAAGCGTTACTTATTCTGTCCGTATAATTATTACGCAAACATTACCTCTAATTTTCTTTAATCTGACCTAGCAGGCTCTGCGCGAGTTCGTCCGAAATTTTAATTTCTAAATTTCTTTCAAACCTGCGGGCTTTCAGAGCTTTTTTCAAGCATTGCTCGTCCCTGCATATATATGCGCCCCTGCCGGATTTCTTGCCTTTTAAATCTATGCTCACTTCCGGCTCGTTTCCCGCGGGGCTTCGCACTACGCGTATCAGCTCGTTTTTATTTTTAGAAACCCCGCAGCCTACGCATTTTCTTTGCGGCAATCTTTTCATAATTTATCCTCATTGAGCGGGACGCCGAGAGCGCCGTCCCCTGCGATTACTAATCTATCGTCGCTTAACTTTCAGCCGGAGCTTTTATATCTATTTTATATCCGGTGAGCCGCGCCGCCAGCCTTGCGTTCTGCCCTTCTTTTCCGATGGCGAGCGACAGCTGCTGCGCGTCAACTAAAACTTTACAGGTGCGCTCGTCCGGATTAGCCGTGACCTCAAGAATCGCCGTAGCCGGTGAAAGAGCCGCTTTTATATATTCCGCGGGGTCGTCCGAATATTTTATTATATCTATTTTTTCGCCGCTTAACTCTTTTAAGATAGTATTAATACGGGTTCTTTTCGGTCCGATGCACGCTCCGACGGGGTCAACGTCGGGGTTTGCCGCGCTTACCGATATTTTTGTCCTTGAGCCGGGTTCGCGCGATATATTATTTATGATAACTGTGCCGTCGGCTATTTCCGGCACTTCCATTTCGAACAGCCGCCTGACAAGACCGGGATGCTTCCGCGAGATTGTCACAAGCGGTCCTTTCGCCTGATTTTTAACTTCCGTCACGTATACTCTTATATTCGCGCCTTCTTTAAGCCTTTCGCCGGGGATTAGCTCGCCGCTCAGCAAAATCATTTCAGTTTTGTTTATAGTCAAAAGCGCGTCGCCGGTATCCGGGAATATCTTGTAGACTATAGCGGGAACCAGTTCTTCTTTTTTGCTTTCGAACTCTTTTACTACTATGCCGCGTTCGGCTTCGCGTATTCCCTGTATTATAACTTGTTTAGCAGTTCCGGCGGTTATCCTGCCGAAATCTTTGGGCTTGAACTCTATTTCCGCAACGCCGCCCAGCACATTGCGCGAATTTAATTTTTTCGCGGATTCCAAGTCAATCTGCAAAACCGGGTCCTCGACTTCTTCAACTATGTCTTTGAGCTGGAACACGCGTATATCTTTTTTGTCCTCGTTCATGTATACCCGGACATTCGCGTTCGCGTTGTCGCGCTTAAAAGCCGTGATTAGCGCGGTTTCTATTTTTTCTATCATATATGCTTTTTCTATGCCCTTTTCTTCTTCAAGAGCGTCAAGCGCGGCAAAAAATTCGGCGTTCATAATTTTCTCCTACATAACTTTCATATTATTTTTCGGCGGATACTGCCAATAGTTTATATTACGCGTTTATATTTCATCAAGGGCGCACAGCTTTGCTATCTCTTTTTTCTCAAGATTTATAATATTCTTGCCTGTGTCAAATATAAACAAGCCGTCCTTGTGAGACAATAATATCGCGGTGAAACTCTTGCCCAAGTCCTGCCGTTTTAAAAAAAGGCTGACGGTCACGGGCTTGCCGGTATATTTGCCGATATGATACCCTGTTTTAAGCTCCCTGCCGATTCCCGGCGACGATACGACGAGCGAATGGCTTTGCTCAACCAAGTCGGCTTCGTCGAGGAGCGGGTTTACGGCGCGGGTGACTCTCTCGCAGTCGTCCAGCGAAATCAGCCCGCCGGGCTTGTCTATAGTTATCTCTAAAATATATTCGCCCGCGTCGCTGTAAAATTCCACGTTCCAAAGTTCAAGCCCAAGTTCGTTTATAATATGCTCCGACAGATTTTTCACATTCTGTTCTATTATTTTTCTATTAATTTTAGTAGGCATGGCAATCCCCGCAAATAACAAATTTTAAGAGAGCGGACATTCTACGTACACTCCCTTATCTTACAATTAATCCTAAAAAACAGCTATATTATAACACAGATTAAAATAAATTGCAACAGTTTTTTAAAACTTTTTTCAAGATTTTTTCAGCATTTTCAGTTTGCCCTGTAAAAAAAACGATAAATTTTAAAAATTTTTAAAAAAACGCTTGCAATTTATGAAAAGATATGATATAATAGTCGAGTGTGCAAATTGAATGCGATGATGCGATAGGTTGCGTTTGTAGCCGTTCAACAGGTTCAAACGGTAGTTTTCGCGGAGTATGTCCGAAATATCGGGCGGCAGTTGTTGATTGCTTGCGTGTTTTATGCGCGGGGTTTAATTATTGGCGGGCGGCGCGTGCTCCCGCAAACCGGGTAAACTGGCAACACAAATAAAATTGCTGTGTATCCGTTTTTTATTTGTATAAAAAAGAACCACGCGGATAAGTTGTCAACCAAATCTAACCTGCCCTTGCTGAAAAAAATATAAATTCAGGAGGCAAAAATTAAAATGGCAAAAGAAAAAATCAGGATAAGACTCAAGTCTTACGACCACACTTTGATTGACCAAGCGGCGGCTAAAATCGTCGAAATCGCGAAGCTGCAGGGCGCGGAAATCGCGGGGCCGATTCCGCTGCCGACCGAAAAAGAGATTATAACTATTCTCAGGGCGCCGCACGTCGAAAAAGACTGCCGCGAACAGTTCGAGTACAGGACGCACAAGCGTTTGATAGACATACTGAAACCTACGCCGAAGACGGTCTCTGACTTGCAGGGATTGGAACTTCCCGCGGGCGTGGATATCGAAGTAAAAATATAGTTTTAGATAGAAGGAGGGAAAAAGATTATGAGCAGACTGCCGACAGAGAAAGGCATTATAGGCAAAAAGTTAGGGATGACGCAGGTATTTTTGGAAAACGGGAGCGTTATTCCGGTAACTGTCATAGAAGCGGGACCGTGTACGGTCGTTCAAAAGAAAACGCTTGAAAACGACGGGTATTCGTCCGTTCAGCTCGGGTTTGCCGCGCTGAACGAAAAGAAAGAAAGAAAAGCGTCAAAGCCGGTGAAAGGTCACTTTAAAAAAGCGGGAACGTCGGTTTACAGGCATTTAAAAGAGTTTAAACTTAAAAACGCGGACGGGCTTAGCGTGGGCGACGTTATAAAAGCTGATATTTTCCAGCCGCTGCAGATTGAAAAAGACGCCGCGGGAAAACAGACCGGAATAAAAGTTCTGGACAGGGTAGACATAACGGGCAAGACGAAAGGGCGCGGTTTTTCGGGCGTTGTCAAACGCTGGGGATTTAAAGTCAAAAGGCTGACGCACGGCGGCGGACCGGTTCACAGGCACGCGGGTTCGCTGGGGGCGAACAGCACTCCGTCCAAAATCGTCAAAGGCAAAAAGATGCCGGGGCAGTACGGAAACGAGCAGATGACGATTTTAAATCTGGACGTTGTGAAAGTCGATACGGAGAGAAATTTAATCGCCGTAAAAGGCGCGGTTCCGGGTCCGAAAGGCTCGCTTGTGTATGTGAGAAGCACGGTCAAATAATTGTTAAAAATCTGAAAGGAGATGGAATAATATGCCAGAATTAAAAGTTTTGGATATGTCCGGCGGAGACGCGGGGACAAAAGAGCTTTCGGCTGATATATTTGACGCTAAGATAAACGCGGCTCTTTTGCACAGCGCGGTTCGGACGTATCTTTTAAATCAGAGGCAGGGCACGCAGTCGACGCTTACGCGCGCCGAAGTGCGCGGAGGCGGTCGCAAGCCGTGGCGGCAGAAAGGCACGGGCAGGGCAAGGCAGGGTTCGACGAGAAGCCCGCAATGGACGAAAGGCGGGGTCGCGCTTGGTCCGAAGCCGAGGAGCTACAGGGTTGCCATGAACAAAAAAGCGAGGAGAGCCGCCCTTAAAAGCGCGCTTACTTCTAAAGTTAAAAGCAGCGAGTTAGTTATAGTTAATGATATAAGCGTGAGCGAATATAAAACTAAAGTTATAATAAATATGCTGAAGGCTCTCGGTTCGGAGAGAAAAGCCCTGATAGTTGTCGACGTTAAGAACGACAAGCTGGTAAAAAGCGCGGCTAATATACCGGGGGTTAAAACGACGACGGCTGATAATTTAAACGTGTATGATATATTAAACTGCGATAAATTTATAGTGTCGAGCAAAGCAGTAGATAAAATAGAGGAGGTTTACGCGTAATGAAAACCGCCCATGATATTATAATAAAGCCGGTAATCTCTGAAATGAGCATGGACATGGCGAGGAACAGGAAATACGTGTTTAAAGTCATGAAAACCGCGTCAAAAACGGAGATTAAGCAGGCAGTGGAAGCCGTATTCAAAGGCGTTAAAGTAGCGGCTGTGAATACGATTAACATGAAAGCGAAGAAAAAAAGGCTGGGCATGGGCCGCCCCGAAGGGACAAGGCCGGCATGGAAAAAAGCGATAGTGACGCTCAAGCCCGATTCTGAGACAATCGCGTTCTTCGACGGAATGTTCTAAATTTAATAAAATATTAGAAGTTAGGAGCAGATAAAATGCCAATTAAATATTACAAGCCGATGACTGCCGCCAGGCGCTTCATGAGCGTTCCGAGTTTCGAAGAAATCACTAAGAAAAAACCGGAAAAGAGCCTGATAACTAAAATCAAGAAGAACGCGGGCAGGAATAACACGGGCAGGATTACTGTACGTCACAGAGGCGGCGGGAACAAGAAAAAATACAGGATTATAGATTTCAAGCGTCAGGGCACAGACCCGGCGAAAGTTACGGCGATAGAGTATGACCCGAACAGGACAGCTTATATCGCGCTGCTCGAAACAGAAGCAGGGGTTAAGAGCTATATAATCGCGCCGCAGGGGCTTAAAGTAGGAGACGTCGTAGAATCAGGCGCGGGCGCGGATATTAAGCCGGGGAATACGCTGCCTCTGCAGAATATACCGTTGGGTACTTTTATAAATAATATAGAGCTGTATCCGGGCAAAGGGGCGCAGCTTGTGCGCTCGGCGGGTTCGGTGGCGCAGCTTATGGCTAAAGATGACGGAATGGCGCAAGTCAGGTTGCCCTCAGGCGAAGTGCGTATGGTCAGGCTTGAATGTAAGGCGACTATCGGGCAGGTGGGCAATTTCGAGCATGAGAACGTGAGAGTGGGCAAAGCGGGTAAGACGCGTCACAGGGGCATACGCCCGACAGTGCGCGGCTCTGTCATGAACCCGGTCGACCACCCGCACGGCGGCGGCGAAGGCAAGTCCCCGATAGGGCATCCGGGGCCGCTCACTCCGTGGGGCAAACCGGCGCTGGGATTAAAGACGAGAAATAAGAAAGCTAAGACTGATAAATTAATAATTAAACGCAGGTATGATAAATAAAGCTAGATAAAATAAGTTAAGAAGGAGGGCAACGAGTGAGCAGGAGTATAAAAAAAGGTCCGTTTGTCGAGGCTAAACTGTTTAAAAGAGTTGAGGACATGAACGCTAAGAACGAAAAGCGCGTCTTGAAAACATGGTCGAGAGCTTCGACGATATTCCCGGAATTTGTCGGGCATACGATAGCCGTATATGACGGGCGCAAGCACGTGCCGGTCTATGTGACGGAAGACATGGTCGGGCATAAGCTGGGCGAGTTCTCGCCTACGAGAATATTCAGGGGACATTCGGGTTCGAAAACTTCGAATACTGCTAAATAAATTAAATCTTAGGGATTAGAGAGGAGAATAAAAAAATGGCGGCTGAAAACAGCGCGGTGGCGCATCTTAAATATTTAAGGATATCGCCGAGAAAAGTCAAGATAGTTTTGGACTTGATAAGAGGCAAAGACGTCGGTACGGCTGTAGGTATATTAAAGACTACGCCGAAGATAGCGTCTGAGAGTTTATATAAATTATTAAAATCGGCTGTGGCGAACGCAGAAAATAATAAAAATCTGGACACGAGCAGATTATATGTTAGCGAGTGCTTTGTATGCCCGGGACCAATCATGAAGCGCGCAAGACCGAGGGCGCAGGGCAGGACGTTCAGGATAAATAAAAGAAGTTCTCACGTGACTATCGCGGTAACGGAGAAAGCGTAAAATAAGATAAGAAGGAGGAGTTTATCTTAAAATGGGTCAAAAAGTAAATCCGCACGGTTTGCGTGTGGGCATAATAAAAGATTGGGATTCGCGTTGGTTTGTGAAAGATTCTGAGTTTGGCAAGACGCTTTTATCAGATTATAATTTAAGAAAGTTTTTGAAGAAGAGCTTGTATGACGCGGGCGTGCCGAAAATAGAAATAGAGCGCAATAATCAGATGGCGAGAGTTATTATACACTGTGCCCGTCCCGGTAAAGTAATCGGAAGAGGCGGCAGTGAGATAGATAAATTAAAAGATGATATAGCGAGAATACTGGGCAAGCCGTCAGGCGAGGTATCAGTGAGCGCGGTGGAAATAAAATTCCCGGATTTAAACGCGCAGTTAGTGGCTGAGAGTATAGGCCAGCAGCTCGAGAATAGAGTATCGTTCAGGCGTGCGATGAAACAGGCGATAGCGCGGACGATGAAACTCGGCGCGAAGGGCATAAAAGTAGCAGTCTCAGGTCTGCTCGGCGGAGCTGATATAGCGCGCACAGAGCATTATCACGAGGGTACAATTCCCTTACAGACAATCCGCGCAGATATAGACTACGGGCAGCATGCGGCTTTGACTAAGATGGGTCTTATCGGGGTTAAAGTCTGGATATATAAAGGCGAAGTTTTAACGGCTGTTAAGCGTGACGCGAAAGTAGCTGAAGAGCGTAACACGCGGGTACGCGAAGATTCGCGCCAGAGACGTCCGAGAGGCGACAG
>Ga0099364_10007920_pt1 | contig 15051 bp, 10 predicted proteins | sample TergutTh196P3_FD_73070 | JGI IMG/M metagenome (GOLD analysis project Ga0099364, IMG submission 73070) | Microcerotermes parvus P3 segment gut microbial communities from Pointe-Noire, Republic of the Congo - Th196 P3 | ecosystem: Host-associated > Arthropoda: Insects > Digestive system > Gut ... | reverse complement strand
CAGCATGCGGCTGGAGCGCGCGGCGGCAACCAGGACATGGGTCACACAAAAGGGGGCTCAACTCAAAGATACATTTGGCCGTGGATGCGCATGGTATGCCGGTCAGAATGCTTGTCACAGCGGGTACCACAGCGGATTGTACCCAGGCTTGCAAGCTTGTTGAGGGGATAGACGCAGGCAGTTTGATTGCGGATAAAGGCTATGATAGTGATGCAATTATTGAGCAGGCAGAGGCCAATGGTATGCAGGCTGTAATCCCGCCCAGAAAGCATCGGAAAGAGCAACGAGAATATGACAAGCATCTCTATCGACTTCGCCATCTTGTCGAGAATGCTTTCCAGCAGTTGAAAGCATGGCGTGGTATTGTTACACGTTACGCCAAAAATACAGCTTCATTTCTGGCAGCAGTACATATCAGGTGTATCGCAATTTGGGCAGAAATCTATTGACGACACTGCCTAGCATTAAATAAATCTATTGACGGCACTGTCTAAATCAAAACCGCTCTAACGCCCAGCGCTCCCAGCCAAGTCGGCTTGTCATCCGGGGCAAATGCGATTGTCCTTTTGCAGCCTCTGTGCACATAACGCATACCAGGTTTTTACCTTATAATCAGCGCCTTTTATTTTGCGCTCATTATGGGCCGGGATACTTTTTCATGGATATGCTTTTGCTCCTCAAGGCGCTGATCCTCGGCATTGTGCAAGGGCTGACCGAGTTTTTGCCGGTGTCTTCGACCGGTCATCTGATTATCACGGGCAGCTTGTTAAGCTATGACAACGCGCAAAGCAAAATCTTTGTTGTCGTCATCCAGCTTAGTTCAATTATCGCGGTGTGCTGGCATTATCGCGCCCGTCTTGCCATGACCGTAAAAGGGATTGTCCATTCCCCGCAAGAACAGCATTTCGCCAAACTTTTGATTGTCGCTTTCCTCCCCGCCGCCATTATCGGCGTATTGGCGCACAGCGCCATCAAAACCTATCTGTTCAATGCCTATACGGTCGCTTTCGCCCTGATTGCGGGCGGTCTGCTGATTATGTTTATTGAGTATCGCCAAAAGACGGCAAGGATTAATCAGGTAGACGACATGACCTGGAAGGACGCGCTAAAGGTAGGCTTCGCCCAATGCTTCGCCATGTGGCCGGGCGTCTCGCGCTCCGGCGCTACCATTATGGGCGGAATGCTATTTGGCCTGAACCGCAAGGCAGCCACCGAATTTTCCTTCTTTCTGGCAATTCCTACCATGTTTGCCGCCACATTCTATGACCTGGCAAAAAGCTGGCATGAGCTGCGCCTGGAAGATTTTCCGGTGTTTGCGACCGGCTTTATCGCCTCTTTCATCTTCAGCCTGATTGCGGTAAGAGCCTTGCTCCACTTCATAGCGAACCACACTTTTATCGGTTTCGCCTGGTATCGCATCGCGTTTGGCGCTCTCGTGCTTCTTTCCGCATGGACAGGTCTGGTAGACTGGAATCCCTGATTCCGAATCGCCGGTTTATAATGCCCAAATGACTTTGACCCACGTTCTGTTTGAGGAAAGCGGCAGCTTCAAGACGGGCAACATTCTGGCGGATAATGAAACGTCCCTCCAGGTGGAAATGCCCTCTGGAAAGCGTTGCAAGATCAAATCGGCGCAGGCGCTGTTGCGGTTCGGTTCGCCTCTGCCTGCTTTCCTTCTGGCCGAAGCGGAACCGCTTGCCGCAAAAATTGACGTTGCCTTTCTTTGGGAGATCGCAGGTGAAGAAGAATTCTCTTTTCATGATCTGGCATGTGAATACTACGGGCAGGCGCCCAGCGCGCCGGAGGCGGCATCCATGTTGCTCGCCCTTCATGGCGCGCCTGTTTACTTCCACCGCAAAGGCAAGGGGTTTTTCCGCAAAGCCGCTGCCGACATTCTCCGCGTTGCTCTGGCCGCTATTGAAAAAAAGCGTCAACAGGCCGCGAATATTGAAACCTGGGTTGCCGAACTGACGGAAGGCAGACTCCCGGAAGAACTCCTCCCCTGGGCGGATTCCCTGCTCGGCAAACCCGACCGCAATTGCCCGGAAATCAAGGCGTTTGAAGCCGCCGCCGCCCGCCTTGCCTGCGACATGCCGGAATTGCTTCTGAAGGTCGGGGCGCTATCCTCGCCTTACGAGGCGCATTTACGCCGTTTCCTGCTGGAGCAATTCCCCAAAGGCACAGACTTTCCGCCTCTGGCGCGTTTTTCCCTGCCGGACGATCTGCCCACCGCAAATGTGGCGGCCTTCTCCATTGACGACGCGACCACCACCGAAGTCGACGACGCCTTTTCCATCGCGCCGCTCGCCAGCGGCGGCTGGCGGATTGGCATTCATATCGCCGCGCCGGGGTTGGCTATTCAGCAGGGCGACGCGCTCGACGCCATTGCCCGCGCGCGCCTCTCCACCGTCTATATGCCCGGCGCGAAAATCACCATGTTGCCCGACGCGGTAGTCAACGCCTGCACTCTGGAGGGCGGACAACACTGCCCGGCAATTTCCCTCTATCTGACGGTCAATGAAGCGTTGGAAATCACCGACACCCAATCCTTTGTGGAGCAGATTCATATCGTCGCCAATCTGCGCCACCATGAAATCGAACCCTGGTTCAACGCGGACACCCTGGCGGCGGGAGAACTGTCGCCACTGCCTTTTCGGGACGAACTAACCCTGCTCTGGCGTTTTGCCGAAGCCGCTGAAACACGGCGCGGCAAGCCTTCCGCCGCAGAAAGCGGCATGGATTACACGTTCACTATTCACGGCGACCTGACCGCACCGGAACATTGCCGGATAGGTATCGCGCCGCGCCCGCGCGGCAGCCCGTTGGACAAACTGGTGGCGGAACTGATGATTATCGCCAATACCACCTGGAGCGGCCTCCTTGCCCGGCATGGTTTCTCCTGCCTCTACCGGGCGCAGACCGGCGGCAAGGCGCGGATGACCACGCTGGCGCAACCGCATGAAGGCTTGGGAGTGCCGCATTACGCCTGGATGACCTCGCCCCTGCGCCGTTATTCCGATCTCATCAATCAATGGCAGTTGCTCGCCCTGCTGCGTGACGCGCCGCCGCCTTTTCTTCCCCGTTCCGCCGAATTGTTCGCGGCTCTGCGCGACTTTGAAACAACTTATGCCGCCTATGCGGATTTTCAGCGCCGTATCGAACGTTACTGGTGTCTGCGCTGGCTTCAACAGGAAGGCATCCGCGAATGTACGCTTCTTGCGCGCCGCGACGATCTTGCCCGCTTTGAAAATCTGCCCCTGTTTACCCGCCTCTCCGGCATAGGCGGCTGCCCGCCGGGGCAACGCCTGTTAGCGCGTATTGAGTCTATTGATTTCCTCGCGCTGGAAGTGCGTTGTCATCTCCTGAAACGTCTGGAGCAGGAAGGTAGTCCGACGAAAACCCTGGCAGATGAAACAGACGACACACTGGCGGAGAATTGAGCCATGTTTGCCTCGCTTCGCCGCCTGCCGCTTGCCTGTCTCAACTATACCAACCTGCATACTTTCGGAGTGGCGCTCTCCATTTCCATTGTCATGCACGGCATTACCCTGGGAACGACAATCGGCGAGCCGCCGAAAAACAAGCGGGTGCGGGATCGGGGGCTGGAAGTCATTCTGGTCAATGCGCACTCAAAGAACGCGCCGCGCAAGGAAGAAACACAGGCATTGGCGCAGGTCAATCTGGATGGCGGCGGCAATACCGACAAAAACCGCCGCGTTGCCTCGCCGCTGCCGCCTACCGTCAACAAGCCGGGCGACCAAACGCTCGATTTACGTCGGCGAATAGAGTCTCTGGAAAGGGAGCAACGTCAATTATTGAGCGCCAAGCGGAGTAAAGATAGCATCTTGCAAAACACGGAACAGATTCAAAGCGAAAATCCTTCGCCGTCACCGGGTTTTGATCCGCATGAAGCCTATCGTGAAATGAAACGGCTGGAAGGCGAGATCGCCAAAGATACCGAAGCCTATAACAAGCGTCCACGCAAGGCTTGGAGTACTACGCGCACGCTGGAATATCAATTTGCACAATATATTCACGACTGGGCGCAAAAGGTCGAACGCTGGGGCACTCTCAACTACCCGGAAGCGGCACGTGGCAAAATTTATGGTTCACTCATACTCACCGTGATTATTGACCGGAACGGACAGGTCGTTGAAATCACCGTTGACAAACCTTCCCCACACCCCATCCTGAATGAAGCAGCGCGGCGTATTGTGATGACCGCCGCGCCCTACGCCCCTTTCCCGCCTAATGTTTCCCAATACGACCAGCTCGTCATCACCCGCACCTGGTCGTTTACCCAGGGCAATCGCATCGAGAGCCGTTGAAGCTCTGTTTTTCCCCTCCTTATGCCCGACCTGTACGCCGTCTTCGGCAACCCCATCGCCCATTCAAAAAGCCCGTATATCCATACCGCCTTTGCGTTGGAGACTGGCGAGGACTTGCGCTATGAAGCCCGCCTTGCCCCGCTTGCCGACTTTGCCGAAACCGCGCGGCAATTTTTCGCCGCCGGGGGCAAGGGGTGCAATATCACCGTGCCTTTCAAGGAAGAGGCGTTCAGACTGGCGGACGATCTCACCCCCCGCGCCCGCGAAGCCGGAGCGGTCAACACCCTGAAAGCGGAAGCGGGGCGTCTTCTGGGCGACAATACCGATGGCGCTGGCTTGCTCGCCGACATTGAACGGAATCTTGCTTTCACAGTCGCCGGTCGGCGCGTGCTGCTTCTGGGCGCAGGCGGCGCGGCGCGAGGGGCGCTCCCGGCCTTGCTTTTGCGCCAGACTGCCTGTGTCGTCATTGCCAACCGCACTGCCGAACGCGCCGTGGCACTGGCGGAAATTTTCCATACCACGGAACACAGCGTAGCAGGCGTGGGATTCGCAGACCTTGGCGACAGCTTCGATCTCATCATCAACGCGACTGCCGCAAGTCTCACCCAGGAAGCCCTGCCCCTGCCCGCCGGAGTGTTCGCCCCCGATTGCCTTGCCTACGACATGATGTACGGCAAAGGAGAAACTCCCTTTCTTGCCCAGGCGCGCGCGGCAGGCGCCAAAATACGCGCGCATGGTCTGGGCATGTTGATCGAGCAGGCTGCCGAAGCCTTTTTCTTCTGGCGCGGCAAACGCCCGCGCACCGACCTTTTGCGGCAGGAAATGCTTTTGGAAAATCCGGTATGAGCCATCCGGATAATTCACCCAAACCTGCATCCAGGCCGAACAAGCTCATTCGTTTTCTTCGGGCCATAAAATGGTGCGTCAGTCTGGCTGTCTGCACCCTTTTTCTAATCCAGCTCTGGTTTTTCGGCTGGATCATGTGGTGGAAGTGGATGCCGCCCAGTGAAACCCGCTTCATGCAGATTCGCCTGGCCGAACTGCGTAAAACAACGCCGGACGCGCAATTGTCCTACCGTTGGGTTCCCTATGAACAAATCTCTCCCCATCTGAAACGGGCGGTCATTGCCTCCGAGGACGCGCATTTTGCCGCCCATGACGGTTTCGACTGGAAGGGCATCCAGATTGCAATGGAAAGAAACGCGCGTAAAGGCCGCTTTGTCGCGGGCGGCTCCACCATTTCGCAGCAACTGGCAAAAAATCTCTTTTTGAGTCCAAAACGCTCGCTGCTGCGTAAAGGCGAGGAGGCTATCATCACTCTGATGCTTGAAACCTTCTGGGACAAGGAGCGCATTCTGGAGGTTTATTTGAATGTAATCGAATGGGGCAACGGCGTTTTTGGCGTGGAGGCTGCCGCCCAACATTATTACCGGAGCAACGCCGGGAAACTTTCTCCCTGGCAGTCCGCCCGCCTTGCGGCAATGGTTCCCAATCCGCGCTATTACGACAAACATCCAAACTCAAGCGCCCTGGCAAAAAAGACCGCCATCATTCAGGGGCGCATGGCGGCTTCACGTTTGCCCGGGCAGCCGCCCGCGCCCTGAAATTTCCGCTTCGCTCATCTCCCGCCACACTCCGTCCATAAAACCCTGAAGCGGGCGAAATTTGGCTTTATAGGCCATTTTTCTGGATTCCCGCACCCAATAACCCAGATAGAGATAAGGCAAACCAAGACTGCGGCATAGACGAGCCTGCCAGAGAATGTTGTACACACCATACGCCGATCCCGGCACAGCGGGGTCGAAGAAGGTGTAAACCGAAGACAGGCCGTCAGCGACAAAATCAATAATGCTCACCATCCGTAGGGTGTCGCCCTCATGAAACTCCACGAGACGAGTGTCCACGGAGGACGCCAGCAAAAATTGCGCGTATTGCTCGCCATTGTCCTCATCCATGCCGCCGCCGGGATGCCGCGCCGCCTGATAACGTCCGTAAAGATGGTAGTGGGAGGCTTCGTAGCGAAGCGCGCCTTCCCGCGCTGTCAATTCCTGATGTCGTTGCCATGCCCGCCGCTGGGCGCGATCCGGCAACAGACGCTCCACCGGCAAGCGCGCCGGCACGCAGGCGGAACAGGCGTCGCAGCAGGGACGATAGGCAAACAGGCCACTGCGGCGAAAACCTGCACGCAGCAAATGACTGTAAATTTCCCGGTCAAGCTCCTTATGCGTCGGGACGAAAACCCGTGAACGCGCCAAACTATCCGGCATATAACTGCATTGATAAGGCTCGGTCACGTAAAACTGCAACTCGGAGGGTGAAGCGGCAGAAGGAGTCATCCTGCCGCCTGCCCCTGTTCCTCAGCCCACAGCAGACGCTGTGGCCAGAGGACAGGCGTTGTGTCCTGTCCGGTCAGGCGGACAAGGCGGGCAAGAAATTCGCCGCGCCCAATTTCCCGCCCGCCGAAAGAAGCAAGATGCGCGGTTTTCATCTGGCAATCAATGAGGCCAAACCCTTCTTTTTGCAAATGGGAAACAAGATGGGCAAAAGCGATTTTGGATGCGTCGCTGCGCCGGGCAAACATGGATTCGCCATAAAACATCCGCCCGATAGCTACTCCGTAGAGGCCGCCCGCCAATTCTCCGTCCATCCACGTTTCCACGCTGTGCGCGTAGCCCGCATGATGCAGCGCCGTATAGGCAGCGGCAATGTCAGGAGTGATCCAGGTTCCGCGCTGCCCATTGCGTGGAACAGTGGCGCAGGCGGCAATGACCGCGGCAAAGGCAGTATCCATCCTTACCGCATACGCGCCCCGGCGTAACGTTCTGGCAAGCGAGCGGGAAAGGCGGAATTCTTCCGGGAACAGCACCATGCGCGGATCGGGATTCCACCAGAGCGGCTCCGGCGCTGTCGCGTCATACCAGGGGAAAATGCCTTGCCGGTAAGCGGCCAGCAGACGGGGCAGGGAAAGGTCGCCGCCCACCGCAAACAGATCGCCTTGCGGCACAACCCGGCGCAATGGCAAAGGCGCGTTGCCTTGTCGCCAAAATTCGGCGCGATCCAGCGCCCCTGCTGCGGATGCGCCGGCCATCATGCGCTAAGGGAAGATACGCGCTTTCACGTCCCGCCTGAATCGGCGGCTACGCTTGCGGAAGGTGAGGGAGAGGCTGTTGCGTCATTGTCCGTCCGGAGCAGACGACGCGCCCCGTTATAACGCCCCTGCCAGTAGTGGCTCAACATGTTGTCCAGGCGCACGCCGCCGCCGCTACTGGGCGAATGCAGGAAATAATTGTCGCCCAGATAAATGCCGACATGGGAAAAGGCGTGCCGCATCGTGTTGAAAAAAACCAGATCGCCAGGCTGCAAATCAGCCCGGGCAACGGCTTCGCCCTGCTTTGATTGATCTTTGGCCGTGCGCGGCAGGATGAGACCGGCAGCCTCACGGTAAACAAACTGTACGAAACCGCTACAATCCAGGCCGTTCTCCGGCTCGGTGCCGCCCGCGCGATAACGGCTGCCGACTACGGAAAGCCCCTTCAACAACACGTCCTGCGCGACGCTGGAATAACGCTCGAACAGGGAGGTTTTCGCGTCGCGGGAAAGCGGATCGGCGTTCGCCGCATCCATTCCAAAGGCACAAATAAAAAGAAACGCGCCCAAAACAGCGAAAAAAAAGCTGTCGCGCGCCTTGCAAAAATTTATCATTGGGGCAGAATTTTGAAATTTGAGAGCGTGAATTTAAGGTAAAGTCCTGCTCATGTAAAGTTATCCCTTTGTTCGCCAAGGAGATTTTTGCCGTGTCCAACCTGCCTCGCGTTTTGATCGTTGATGACTCAAGCGTAGTCCGCGCCTCGTTTGCCCGCCACCTGAAAGGGCTTTACGAAATCCGTGAGGAAAGCAACGGCGAATCTGCCTGGCAGTCCCTGGTGCTCGACCAAAGCATCGCAGCAGTTATTTCCGACTTGCAAATGCCGGTGCTTGACGGACTCGGCCTTCTGGAGCGTCTGCGTTCCTGCCGTCTTTCCCGGCTGCGCAACATCCCCTTCGTCCTGGTTTCCGGCGACGACAGCCAGGAAACGCTGGAAAAATTCGAGAACCTGGGGGTTTCCGATTTCATCCCCAAAGATGTCAGGGCAAGCGAACTTAGAACCCGCCTGCACCGTCTGCTGCAATTCCTGCATACCCAGCAATCGCTGGAAGAATCGCTTGCCAATCAGACCAAAGACCCCAAAACTGGCTTGTTTACCCGGCGTTATATCGAACTGCACGCCGCGCAGTCTCTTTCCCGTTCCATTCGGCATGGCTCTCCCTCCTGCCTGATTATCATCGGCTTTGATAATTACCCCTTTATCGTCTCCCAGATCGGGGAAGAAAAAGCGGAAAACGTGGGCGCGAAGTTTGCCAAAAAGGTCGCCGACAAGGTACGAAAAGAAGACTGCATCGGTCATTTTTCCCCCGGCCGCTTCGCCATCGTTTCGCCGGGCACAACGCCAGAAGCCTGCGCCATCTTTGCCAATCGGCTGCGCCGCGCGATTGCGGAAGCGGTCATTTCCGTCAATGGGCGGCGCATTCCTCTCTCCATGAGCGCCGGCATCGCCAGCGTTCCTGTGGATAGCGCCTATTCCGCCGAACACCTGATGGAGCTTGCCTATCAACGGATGGAAAGCGCGATTGCCGCCGGCGGCAACCGGACGGAATACGGCGATAGCGTCAAACCCAGCTTTGCCGCCCCGCCGCTGCGCATAGACCAGGCGCTTGAACTGATCCGCGCCCAACGCCATGACGCCGTAACGCCGCAGTTATCCGACCTGGGCGAACAGCTCCTGCCCCTGCTCCGCCTCGTGCAGCAGGAACTCGATCCGGGACTTTCGCTGGAAACACTGGAAAAAAAGCTGGCCGAGAAAAAACTTCCCGATACGCCGCAGGGCTGAATCCCGGCATTTCCTTGCGCAAGAGACGGCAATGGAACCCAAAGCTCCTAAAAAAGCCTTCCGCTGGCTTTATTGCCTTGCGGCTCTGGCGCTTCTCCTCGTCGTTTCAGGCTTTGCCGCCCTCCAGTACGCCAGCCATCTCCTGAAAAATGAAATCGCCGCCGCCCTGGGCGGAAAAGGCGAAATTGAAGCGTTGGCCGTTGGCTGGGGCAGTGTGGAAATTAGCGGCATCCGCCTACCCGGCACTAAAGGATGGCCGGCAGAAGAGCAACTCCGCGCCAAACGCATCACGATCACCCCTTCCGTGCCGGATCTTGTTCGTGCCAAACTGCGGATCAAGAGTATTCGCATTGAAGAGGCTTATCTTTCCGTTTTCCGTGACCAGAAAGGGAAAATCCACATCCTCCCGGATTTGACCGAAGGCCGGGACGGGACAGGCAACGGCAAGAAAAAGGGCAATAGCGACACCAACATTGAGGTCATCATTGACGCAATAGAACTCTCCGTCGGCAGCATTGACTTTTACGACGCCAGCGTCCGCCGTCCGGCGCTCAAAATCCAGATGGATAATATTCATGCTCGCGTCGCCAACCTTCGTTTTCCCAACCTGGAAGGGATGAGCGACTTACTGTTCGATGGCATAATCCTGGGCAAACAGCATAACGGCAAGGCGCGTATCGAAGGAAAAGTTGAATTCGCCAGCATGGAATCCGACTTGCAAGTCAAACTCGCCAGTGTCGACCTTACTACTCTGGAAACCTATCTGATTCGGTCTGCCAATACCAGCATCAAACGCGGCAACCTTACGCTGAATCTTCACAGCGTCATCAGACAGGGACGCCTGAACGCGCCGGGGACGCTAACCTTGAGCCAACTCGAAATTTCCGGCAAAAATCCCTTGTTTGGCGTGGCACAGGATGTCGCGCTGGCCGCGATCAAGGACGGCAAGGGCGAAATAAGTGCGCAATTCGTGCTGGACGGCGACATCAATTCGCCCAACTTCTCCCTGAATGAGCGTATCATATACCGCATGGGTAACGCGCTCACAGAAAAGCTGGGCGGCGGCCTGAAAAACACGGGGCAGATTGTCGGCAACCTTGGCAAACGCGGCAAAGACATACTGAAAGGTCTGGGCAAAGACGGCAAAAAGTGACGTAGACAGCAGTTGGCAGTTTTTAAAAATGATGAAAAAAATCCTGCTTTTCTTCTTGCTTTCTTTGTTTTTAGGTCGTCGAACGAAGTCACAGTTGGCTCAATCGCTTTCGCAAGCTCATGGTACGTTATAAGAAATCTGCCGCTTCCTTTGAGGCTTTGCTGTCACTGGCAGCGGCACTGATCTGCTGGCGACAGGAAACCACTATTTACGGATAAGAACTAAATAGAAAATGCTCTATACGACATGCAGACCCCTGTTCATCGTAATGTTGATTCCGGCTTGAAACCCAGCCTTTCAGGGCGGCGCGAAGGTTGGAACCCCGGCCTGAAGATCGGGGTTTCGACCATAATAACAAGGGAGGGGATGCAAACCCCTTCCTTGTTCGTTTTGAACTATAGGCATGAATGCCTGTAGCTCATTTCTTGCTCTTCCAATGAATTATTTTGTCATGTAAATCATATTCCGTGCATTTGTTAATCCATTGCCCCTCGGTTGGGTAAGCCGGGGGCAATCGGTCGGACACATCTTTTTTTGCGTTTCGCTTACAGGCCGTAATGCCCCTCCTCCGGCAACTGAACACCGGCAAGCGTTACATCCACCCAATCGCCATCGTCCGGCAGATAGTCTTCTTCGGCAAAACCGGAAGATAGCTCCATGAGTCCGTCCAGCGTTTCCCCGGCAGTCTGGACGGTTTCCCCGTTGTTCATCGAATCCAGTTCATCCAGATTCAGCCCCGTAAAGCTGATGATGTCGTCAGAGAATCCGCCTTCGTCATCAATCACCGGCTCCGGCTCATGCGGGATAAAATCGCTCAATTGATACACCACCCCAGTAACAAACGGGATGGGCACGAGCAGGGCGTTCAATTGATACGCACTCCCATCCGCAAACTCAATCTGGGTAATCCGATAAGCTGCATGCTCGAAGTGCTTCATTACGGCAATCTGGTCATTCTCGCCATAGCCAATCAGCAGATAGTCGCCAGAGCGAGAGAAGGTGATTTCATCCACATTCACATCGCTAAAGCGGATGATGTTTGCCCCTTGACTGTCAAAAATGGTGTCCTGACCATCACCAATTGAGAAAACATAGGTGTCGTCACCCAGGCCACCTTCCAGATAGTCGTCCCCATTGCCCCCTATTATGGTGTCATTTCCAGCATCACCATAAAGTTTGTCATTCCCTGCTCCACCATAGATCAGGTCATTTCCTTCACCACCACGGATCGTGTCATTTCCTGAACCACCATAAACAATGTCATTCTCCGCGCCAAAGGTGAGGTTATTATTCACATCCAGCAGATAGACAGGATTGGCCTTGAGAAGCTCAGGCATCGAATACACGCTACCATCGGCAAACTCAATCTGCGCTATCCGATAGACAACATGGTAAAAGTGCTTCGTCACGGTAATGCTGTCACCATTACCATAATTTATTACCAGATTGTCGCCTGAACGAGAGAAGGTGATTTCATCTACGTTCACATCGGTAAAGCGGATCGTGTTCGTCCCCCTGGGGTCAGAAATGGTGTCCTGACCATCACCTTTTGAGAAGACGTAGGTATCGTCACCTACACCGCCGTCCAGATAGTCATTCCCGGTTCCGCCGATTAAAGTGTCGTTTCCGTCTTCACCATAAAGATAGTCGTTCCCCGCTCCACCGTAGATCAGGTCATTTTCGGCACCACCATAGATCGTGTCGTTTCCAGAACCGCCATAAACAATGTCATTGTCCGCGCCGAAGATGTGCTTGGCGCTCGCATTTGACAGATAGACAGGCTTGCTCTCAAGCAGTTCCGTCATCGAATACACGCTCCCATCGGCAAACTCAATCTCTGCCATCCGGTAAACAATGTGGTAAAAGTGCTTCGTCACGGTAATGCTGTCACCATTACCATAATTTATTACCAGATTGTCGCCTGAACGAGAGAAGGTGATTTCATCCACATTCACATCGCTAAAGCGAATCGTGTTCGTCCCCCTTAAGTCAGAAATGGTGTCCTGACCATCGCCTTTTGAGAAGACGTAGGTATCGTCACCTACACCGCCGTCCAGATAGTCATTCCCGGTTCCGCCGATTAAAGTGTCGTTTCCGTATTCACCATAAAGGTAGTCGTTCCCTGCTCCACCATAGATCAGGTCATTTTCGGCACCACCATAGATCGTGTCGTTTCCAGAACCGCCATAAACAATGTCATTGTCCGCGCCGAAGATGTGCTTGGCGCTCGCATTTGACAGATAGACAGGCTTGCTCTCAAGCAGTTCCATCATCGAATACACGCTCCCATCCGCAAACTCGATCTCTGCCATTCGATAACAAACATGGTAAAAGTGCTTCGTCACGGTAATGCTGTCGCCACCACCATAATTTATTATCAGATCATCACCCGAACGGGAGAAGGTGATCTCATCCACATTCACATCGGTAAAGCGGATGGTGTTTATCCCTTTACTGTCAAAAATGCTGTCCTGCCCGTCACCGACTGAAAATACGTAGGCGTCATCACCTGCGCCGCCATCCAGGTAGTCATTTCCTTTGTTGCCGATCAGAGTATCGTCATTGTCTCCTCCATACAGCTTGTCGTTCCCCGCGTCGCCATAGATCACATCTCCTTGAATTCCATCAAATATCGGAAAAAGGTCAGACATTGAACGCACGCTACCATCCGCAAACTCGATCCGGGCAATGCGATAGATTGGGGAGTAAAAATGGTATTGCACGGTGATTCGGTCATTTTCACCATAGGCAATCACCAGATGATCACCTGAGCGGGAGAAGGTAATTTCGTCTACGTTCACGTCGGTAAAGCGGATCGTGTTCGTCCCCTCGTAGTCGTAAATGGTGTCCTGTCCATCCCCGATTGAGAAGACATAGGTATCGTCGCCCGCGCCGCCCTCCATATGGTCATTCCCGGCTTCACCGATCAAGGTGTCGTTTCCGGCATCACCATAGAGTTTGTCATTTCCTGCTCCGCCGTAAATCAGGTCATTTCCCGCTCCGCCATAAATTGTGTCATTCCCCGCGCCGCCATGAACAATGTCATTCTCTATGCCAAAAGTGAAATTGTCCGCGCCTGCTGAAAGATGGACAGGGTTGGTCTCAAGGAGATCAGACATTGAATGTACGCTGCCATCCGCAAACTCGATCCGGGCAATGCGATAGATTGATGGAAGAAAGTGATATTGCACGGTGATGCTATCATTCTCGCCATAACCAATTACCAGATGATCGCCTGAGCGGGAGAAGGTAATTTCATCCACATTCACATCCGTGAAACGAATGGCGTTCGTCCCCTGGTAGTCGTAAATGGTGTCCTGTCCATCCCCGATTGAGAAGACGTAGGTATCGTCGCCCGCGCCGCCCTCCATATGGTCATTCCCGGCTTCACCGATCAAGGTGTCGTTTCCGGCATCACCATAGAGTTTGTCATTTCCTGCTCCGCCGTAAATCAGGTCATTTCCCGCTCCGCCATAAATTGTGTCATTCCCCGCGCCGCCATGAACAATGTCATTCTCTATGCCAAAAGTGAAATTGTCCGCGCCTGCTGAAAGATGGACAGGGTTGGTCTCAAGGAGATCAGACATGGAATGTACGCTGCCGTCCGCAAACTCAACCCGGGCAATTCGATAGATCGAGGGGAGAAAGTGATATTGCACGGTGATTCGGTCATTTTCACCATAGGCAATCACCAGATGATCGCCCGAACGAGAGAACGTGATTCCGTCCAGATTCACATCCGTGAAACGAATGGCGTTCGTCCCCTCGTAGTCGTAAATGGTGTCCTGTCCATCCCCGATTGAGAAGACGTAGGTATCATTACCCGCGCCTCCTTCCATATGGTCACTTCCGGTTCCACCAATCAGCACATCATCTCCAGCAGTTCCTGTGAGTGTGTTGTTGCCGCTATTCCCGGAAATAATGTTCTTGTTGAGCAAGAACAGCGTTTGTTTCAAGCCTGCATGGCTGATTTCTGCCTCTGCGCGTACCAACTGGCTCAACACAAGCTGGCTGTACTCGTCGCCTATGCTTTTTAGGCTATAACCAAAATCCTGAACAAGTTTCAGTCCGGCAGATTCATTCAATTCCACCTGTTCCGCAAAGTAGGCCAGAAGTTGGGTGAGATCTGGTATCCAATTCTGGCTATCCCCGCCCGTGGCAAGACGAAAACCCACCAATTCATAAAGATACTTCTGACTGGTTTGCGCCAGAAGTTGGGCAGAAACATAGTCTGCCAGCGCCTTATAAGCCTTCATCAAATCCACTGCCGCATCCAGGCCAGGATTGGGATCAACGCCATACTGGAGGAAATCTTGACCCAAAAACGCTTCCAGCACATAGAGCTTGCGCCCGTCTATACTGGCTCCCCGACTGCTGATCGCATAACTATCCGAGCCTGTCCAGACGAACAAAATCTGGTCAAGCAATGCCGCTTTAGCGGCTGTATCTGTTTCCGCTATCCAATCCTCTACCAAGGCTTGAAGCCGTCCCGATTCATCCTGCGCCATTGCCTGCCGCAGGTCTTTGACGTTACCGCTTCCTTTCACGTCCGGCAATGCCAGTATTTCAGCGGAGAGTTCCACGGTGTTTTTATCCTCCGTGTAAATATTGTTCGCCGCGAACCAGACATCGGCCATCGCGT
>Ga0099364_10007919_pt1 | contig 15052 bp, 12 predicted proteins | sample TergutTh196P3_FD_73070 | JGI IMG/M metagenome (GOLD analysis project Ga0099364, IMG submission 73070) | Microcerotermes parvus P3 segment gut microbial communities from Pointe-Noire, Republic of the Congo - Th196 P3 | ecosystem: Host-associated > Arthropoda: Insects > Digestive system > Gut ... | reverse complement strand
AAGGGTAACGGTTGGCAAGGTGCAAAAATATTATCCGACAGGAGCGGAAATGACGAAAGATGATTGGGTTCGTTTGCCGAAAGCGAAAGAACCGCAGTTAGTTGAAACTCGGAGGAGTATTGAAGCTTCTTCACAAGTGATTTTTAATGCTGTCAAACAGTTGTGCGAACTCAATGCGTTCAGTTTTGAACGGCTGAATATTTTACTCGGAAAAGGAAATCAACAAACTGTTAATGCGATGTTTGATGCAAAAATAAAAGAACTGACGAATGTCGACAAACTCGGAACAGCGGAGTATTATCAAGGTTCTCTCAATGCTTTTATTTGTTTCAAATGCGGAAAATGGTGCAAACGGAAAGAAATGCAGCAATGCGATAAAAAAGGAATCGAACTGACTTTTCAGGAAGTGTCAGCCGAACAGATGCAACGGTTTGAACAGGAAGCATTAGCGCATGATTATTCCAAGACTACTGTTGGCATGAGAATCCGCGCCATGCGTACGATATGCAATATGGCGTTGGATAAAGGCATTATGCGTCCGAGCGATTATTGTTTTAAGAAAGGTGCGCAAAATTCGTATGTTATAAAGAAAACCAATAGTCGGCGCATGGCGCTGAACCTTGATGAAATCAAAACCATTGCCGCTGCTGTTATTGGCGAAAACGAGAGAAACCGCCGGATATCACGCGATTTATTTCTGTTTTCATTTTGGGCAAATGGATTGAATTTTGCCGACCTTGTCCGCCTGAAGTGGTCGGATTATAATCGCAAGACCAACGAATTTACTTTCCTGCGCGAAAAAACAAAAAACACGGCAATGGAAGATATGTATATCTCTTTCCCGCTGTTTCCTCGCATGAAAAATATTATTGATGAATGGGGAAATCCGACAACATCAAATAGTTATGTTTTCTCTTTCCTGAAAGGGGGCGAATCGTCGAAAGACATTATCCGATTGACGAAAAATATCACTTATGTGGTGAATAGCAATCTTAAAAAATTGGCAAAACAAATCAATACCAAATTATCGGAAGACGAACGATTACCGGAAGATATCAGCACTTACACTGCCCGACATTCTTTCGGTACAATTTTGGCGCACAATCGAGTCCCGGAATCATACATTGGCTTTGCACTGGGACATTCCCGCAAATCGGTTACTAATTCTTACATAGAGGAATACAGCGTAGAGGATAGAAAACAGTATAACGGATTGTTGCAGTTTTGAAAAATGTAATTACTTTTGTCGAATAAAATACGGATTATGGAAATAATAACGCAAAATAATTTTGAACACTTGATAGACAACGTTTATCAAACGCATTGTTTATTGCATCAAAATACACAAAATGCTGTTAATCAAAACTTAACAATAAGAAATTGGTTGATTGGTTGTTATATAGTTGAATTTGAACAGAATGGTAAAGACAAAGCGCAATACGGTACTCGCTTACTCGAAGAAATGGCAAGGAAGATAAAAACAAGAGGAATAAAAGGATTAAATAGTAGGGCATTACAGAATTGCAGACTATTCTATGTTACTTATCCTCAGATTTGGCGGTCAGCGACCGCCAAATTAAAGCAAATTGATTTTAATGAGCTTTCTTCATTGCCGGACAACGTAATACAAATTCAGCGGTCACTAACCGCCGAATCACAAGATTCTTTTCTAATACCAATTCGGGGGGCAGTGCCCCCCGAATTACCGGAAGAATATCCCATCCCTTCAGAAACATTGTTGTCTCGTTTGAGTTTTACCCATTTCGTAGAATTATTAAGCAAAGAAGACCCTTTGGAACGCTTGTTTTATGAAGTAGAAACGATTAAAAACAATTGGAGTGTACGTGAATTGGAGCGTGCGATTAATACGGCTTTGTATGTGAGAACCGGCTTGTCGAAAAACAAAAAGGCGGTCATTAGCAAATTTAAAAATCAAACGCCGGCGAAAAATGTGGATGTAATCCGCGATCCATATTTTTTGGAGTTCCTCGGATTGGAGGAACGAACGGAATACAGCGAATCCGAATTGGAACAAGCCATTTTGAATCATTTACAACAATTCCTGATCGAACTTGGCACCGGATTTTGTTTTGAAGCTCGCCAAAAACGAATTACAATCGACAATACACACTTTCGCATTGATTTGGTTTTCTATCACCGCATATTGAAAAGCCACGTCCTGATTGACCTTAAAATCGGAAAATTCGACCATACCAACGCCGGACAAATGAATGTCTATCTCAATTATTACAGGGAAAATGAGATGTCGGAAAACGATAATCCGCCTGTCGGACTAATTCTCTGCGGCGACAAGAGCAATACTTTGGCGAAATACGCCACTTCAGGCATGGATAACCAACTGTTTGTTTCCAAATATTTGGTAAGTTTGCCCGAAAAAGAAGTGTTGGAAGAATTTATTAGAAGAGAATTAGAGAGCGAGGGATAAATCACCTAAGATAAGACTTTAAAATGTTTACAAAACAAATCAATACACAATTACCGAAAAACGCTCAATCAAATTTTCTTATTATTCTCTCAAAAGTAACTTTTATTAAGCTTTCCTATGGTATTTCCGAAAATGCTAACGGTATAACCGGTAATCTCTCCGTTCTTTTCAAGCAAATCCTTGGCCATTTGATAGATGTCTGGGGTTTGCTCTCCAAACTCCGTTATCTTCGGCTTATAAAAACGTCCTTTTGATATTCGACGGATTTGTCCTGCGGCTACCATATTGTTCAATATCTTGTTGACAGTTGCCTGTTTACGTACTTCAATAGGAAAATCGCCCGGCGTAAAAACGAAACCGAAATCGAATGTAGTTATTGTATTTCTTATTGTGTCTGTCATACGTAATTCTTGTTTATGTCCGCAAAAACAGGCTGCCTGATGTGTGATTTGTTTATCATTACTTTATAATAGAACCTTGGGTTTAAAGATAATTTTGCTTTTTGCATTTCTTTTAATATATTTAAAATCTAATGGATGCCAATCAGAGATATTTGGTTGAATCAAATTTTTACTAAAAAATAATATCTCACTTCCTGTTCTTGTCTTATAAGCTGTATGCTTAAACAAATATTCTTTTGAAGGATATTGGATATATAATTGCTTTATTTCCTCAAAATTATCATATGAAACAATCCATTTTATTTTTTCGATTTTCTTTATTCTTTCATTTATTTCCCGATGATCACTCTCTTTGTAATAGTTCATATACAAAGAGTCTGCTTTTAAATAATATGGTGGGTCTAAATAAATAATGATATTACTGTCTGTAGACTCGGCTTCGATTTTACCTATCAAATCAATTGCATCTTTATGATAAAGTTTTATTCTTTTTTTACTGTCTGCTATTTTTTTAATTCTATTAATGATTTCAGTTTTATTGAATCTACAATTGATTTTATATTTCCCTGCCTGTTCTATTCCTCCAATTGGGCCTCCAGTAATTATTCCGGAACGGTTTGTTCTGTTTAAAAAAAGCGTAGAAAATCCTAAATCCAATAAACTTTCAGTATTTTTATGTTGCTGTATTTTTTTTTGCACATACCAATTATTAATGGAAATATCCGTTATCTCTATTCTATTACATAATTCATCTGTATGATTTAATACAGCATACCAAAAAGCATAAATAGATCTATCTTTATCATTGATCGTAATTTTATTTACAAAATTTTCAAGCAATAAAAATAGAGCAACCGATGCGCCTCCTGCATAAGGTTCGACGTAATGGCCATTTATTTCATTATCAATACAAACTTTGGCAATAAATGGAGAAAGTTTATTTTTCCCGCCCGGATATCGTAATGGAGAGTAAAACATTAGTTATTATCCTCTTTGATTATTGTTAATACTTCAAATAAAGGGAAAAGAAAGTCCCAAAAATGATTTAAAAACTGTTTTGTAAGTAAATAAGAATCCTGCCCGTGCATATATCCATTCAATACATCTAACGAATATTGAAATTTTTCATCCAATAATTGATTAACTATTCTTTGCGGCTTCCCTGTCAATTTTTTGCTTTTGATATACTCAAGTCTTTGCTTAAGTAGTACATTTCTCAATTCACGTTTATAATGAGTTTTTATTTCATTTTCTATCCCTTCAGTTTCAATGTAGTTAAGGACTGCCAAATCAAGAAATACTCGAATTGAAGCTGCCGTTACATTAATATATTTCAATGGTATTTTTTTAAATTCATCAAACAAACCGTTCAGTCTATAACTTGATGAATGAATAGTATATACAGGTAATATTAGCTTCGTTCTTTTAGGATCATTTTTAACTATTGATTGAGGTAAAGGTAGAGGTACAGATATGCCAGGGGCACTTTGTGTGTTTTCTGCTGTATCTGTTATTGTCTTTGTATCCGAATTTAACAATGATTCGGTTGAATCCAATCCTTCAATATTTACAACGGGTAATGATGAAAATATTTTATCGAAATTGCTGGTTATTGTTCGTGTATCAATTTTGGGATTAGAATTTTTACTTACAATATTCTTTATCAATACAGTGTATGCATTTAAAAAATCCTTTCGGTTTTTTAATCTAATTTCAATACCGTCAAAATCAATACCCCATTTATCTTTAACTTCTTGTTTTGAAAAAAACCTTTCTAATATTGTTATAGGGAATTTATAAGAAACAGCTTCTTGGTATTCTTCGTCCGAAAGAAAATTTTTAACTTCCGGTAGTTTAATCAAATCTTTAATTTTCAGTATTCTAATAAAATATTCAAGTTCTCCTTTTGTCATTTTAGTAATTGATTCAATCTTATCTATGTCTCCATCATATTTACTATACAAATCCGTTATCCATCGTTGTTGTTGTATTCTTGACCAAGGCTGTCGTAAAGAAGAAGCGTTATTTCTTTGATTTATATACCATTCGGCAGATTCAAAAGAAGGAGCAACAGATACAAGTATTTTTTCGATTAAATTTTTATTAATTCTGCCTGCCTGACTTCTTATAAACGAACGAATATTTTTAGGCGCTTTTGCCGGTTCTCGTAATAATTTGAGGGCTAATACTCTTCTATTTCCCTCTGCAACAAAGTATTTTTCATTTTCCTTCCATACAACAATTGGATCTGCAGGGATAAAGCCATCTTCTGCAATTGATTTAACCAATCTAAAAAACTGTTTTTTATCTGATTCATCAGATATCATATCCTCAACGAAATCACTTAAATAAACGTGTTTTTCTTCAGGATTAAGACGTGGATTTTCCGGCCAAAGTTTTAATTGGTCTACCGAACGCGGTGTTTTTTTATTTAACCATGAATAATCTCTCATAACATACAAAATTAAATTTTTTTATCAATATTTCTTACTTCAAAAAACCATATTCATATACTTTTGGTTCAATCTTTTTTGCCAAAACTTTTAACTCCGCACGCAAATTGCCGATTAGCGCATTATACGTTTCATCATTGGATTTATTGTTCATTTTACCTTTGTCATTGCGCCCCTGAAAATATTCGCGAATATCGTATAGACTTGCATTTGCGTTGCATTTGGGTTGAGTGTGGTAGTATTGCCAAAGTTTTTTACCTGCCTCAAATACGGCTTTGGCTTCAGGTGAAAATACCAAAGTGTTGTTTCCAAGTTCCTGCACAGTTTCCGAAAACAAATCTGTTGTCTGCTCTCGTTTAATTTTTCCGGTGATAAAATCGGTCATAAAACGACTGTCGAACTTTTCTTGTGAATTTACTTCGTTTTCAGTGAATGGTATCCAATGATTTGCGCCGTATTTTGATTGAATGTTATTATTAAACAGCGTATAGGCGAGGCAGTCACTCTGAAATTCCTCATCGGTTTGCCAACCGTCGTTGGGGTAGAGGAATTGGTCACGGTCGTTGAGCCAATCGGCAGGAATGCACATTCTTACAGCGAAGCAAATGCAACTTTCAATCAAATTTTTATCATAAATCTCAATACCACGCACAAGGGCTAATTGGTCTTTTCTATTTAATACGTTAAGTGTATTTTGAGATTGAAAATCATTAAGCGTTACGCGTGCAAGCCACCCTAAATATATATGTGATAAATTTGTTTTATTCTTTATTTTAAATGAATTAACCCACTCGCTAAAATATTTTGAATCATTGTAAGAATAAAATCCCTTTTCTCCTATATATCCTCCTATTTCATCATAAATATCAGAAATTATTTCTTCAAATTCTTCTTTTATATCTGCCTTCCAAATTTTAAAGCCAATAGGAAATTTTCCTTTTACATTATCAAAAGACCAAGCGGGGCAGATAAACATCTTGACTAATTTTGCTTTAAAATTGTTTCTGAAAGGTTTAAAGTGAGAACCTGTTAATGTTTTCAATTTAGAAAACTCACTGATTATACAATTGGGAATCTCTGTATAAATTCGCATTAAGAATTGTGCGAATAATTCACGATTTGCGCCTCCTAATTGTATTGCATACTTATCATGTGTTTTGCTTACTTGAATATCCTTTCGTCCTTTTCCCATTCTCGCATCTCCTTCCGCATACGGCGGATTGATATAGATAACGAGTTTGCGGCGTTTCTCTTCGTTGTTAATGATATCCTGTAAACCTTGCGGGAGTGTTGAAAAATCATCATTCAGGAAATCGAATTGAAATACATGGCTTTCCAAAAGGTTTGCGCCGTTTTTAATGCGTTGTTTCATTACCTCCACGTCAGCTTTATCAAGCGTTGAAGCCCAGATATTGTATTGAAAAATCATCATTCAGGAAATCGAATTGAAATACATGGCTTTCCAAAAGGTTTGCGCCGTTTTTAATGCGTTGTTTCATTACCTCCACGTCAGCTTTATCAAGCGTTGAAGCCCAGATATTGTATTTGTTGGTCAAACCGGCAAGCAAATTACCTGTTCCTGCTGCACAATCCCATACGTAATATTCGTCTTGCCAATCGTCGCCCAACACATCAGCGATGTACTTTTGCGAAAGTTCCACCCATATTTTGGGCGTGAAAAACGATCCTTTACGCTCGCGTACATCCTGTGGAACAAGCAAATCGCGTCGTTCGATAATATAATCCCAATATTCCTCTGCCGGTGGACGTTCATACTTTGCCCAAAACAGCGTATGCGCCTTTTGATTGTCTGAAAAAGAGGTGGTTTTGAACATTTTGAATCCTGATGCGTCTAATTTCCTGTCCAATTCGTAATGGTCGGTTTTAAGTAAAACAAACAGTTTTTCTTTCAGGGTTTTGTTTTCTGCCGAAAGTAAGTCGGCAAGATAGAAATCGCCGTCGATAATTCCGTTTTTCTTCGCTATGTTCCAATCATCCACCTGAATGGTCGGCTTTACTGTTTCGAGCCATTTGTTGTAGATAGTGATAAAATTGTTTTTATCAATGCGTATTTTTGTAGTCTTGGTTTTGCCAATTATAAAATTTTCACGAATAAAACGCCTCAAATCTTTTTCGTCTTTCTCTAAATCAAAAAGATAGGTTTCCCAAGGTATATCGTTATTGATAATTTTTTCTATCTGAGCGTAAACCTGCATAAATTCTCGTGTTTCGCGGTCGGAAGGCGCTACTTTCCAGTTGAAATCATTTTGATAAAAAATATTCTGGATGTCAGCGTATGGTACAAAAGCGATTTTATCGCAGTCGAAGCAACCAAGAAAAGGGGGCGGTAACAGTTTGTCAAATGTACGGGCTTTGCCGATAGTCAGTGTTAATTGAGTGAGCATTATAAGAATATCAGTAGGAATGGCTTTTGCCTCAGCCCATAACAGATATTCGTCGTGAAAATCAATGGATCCGGCAGAATGTTTGAGTTTCACAGAAAAATCTATATCCTTGATGATTTCAGTACAATCAAATTTACTGAAAAAATCTTGCGCTACCTTGTTTTTTAACGCTTCTTCGCGTAAGTTTGAATATTTCATTTCGGATTATTTCCATTTTTCTTTTCACAAAAGTAAATCTTTTTTCTTGTTTTCACCAATAAAGGAAAGAAAAACTATAATTTGTTTTTTATACTCTGCTGTTTTACCTCATTATTGACCTTAACCCCAATCTTTTGCAGTAATTCTTTGTGTTTCTGCCTGAACCAATTTGTTTCGCCAATTCCGTCAATCGTAAGACGTAGTTTATCCGGTTCGTTTGCTGTGGGTTTTATTTCTGCAATGGAATGTTCCGTTTCGAAATGTCGTTGATATTCTGATGAATACAGTTTGCCTTTAAACCCGACAGGTCGCATTTCTAATATTTTGCTTATCAGGTTTTCACTGAATCCCAAATGGCGGCAAAGGTTTTCGATACGAAGCAATTCTTTTATTTTTGGAAACAAAGAATAAATCTTATCCAACTCTTGTCGAAGTTTATTTGTGATTTTTGTATGTTCTGTTTCTTGGGTTTGAATATGCCGTTTCAGGGTTTTGATTTCCGTTTGAAATTCAATGTTTTCCAATTTTAGTTCTTCAATTTCCTGTTGTTGTTTTTTTACTTTTGAACTGCCCAAAACAGAGCCGATACCCTCTATGGCTGATGTCGCCATATCTACTGCCGAACTTTTCAACTTTTCGGTTTTTATTTCGCTTTTTATGTGGGACAGGTTTTGATTGGCTTCCTCTTTTTGTTTCTGCAAAATTCCGATATCTTCTTTCAACTGTTCATTCTGTATGAATAATTCCCTGTAATACTGCTGTGTAGTGATATGTCGGGCTTCCGAACCTTCGATGCCTCGTTGCAAGCCATATTTATTCATTGCTTCGGCATAACTATCCTGATACTTTTTTAGTTTATCGCGTGTCATGATGTCATCGGCACAGAGGCGAACGACGTTCGGTTTCTTTTTCCTGTACTTCTTTTTGTTGCCTTCCGCCTTCATCGCTTTTGCCTTTCGTCTTTCACCGGAAACTATCGGGACTACGGTTGCATGAATGTGGGGTGTTTTTTCATCTAAATGCAGGACTGCGGAAACAAGGTTCTCTGCACCAAAATTTTTTCGAAGCCAATCTAAATTATCGTTACACCAGTCATTGAGCCGCCCGGCTTCTTCGATGCGTTTCATCTCATCCGGGCTTCCCGAAAGCATGATGCGGATTGCCCGGACTTGGTTATGGCTTATCTTGCGGATAATCCCTGCTTTCTCTATTCGGTGTTGTATGGCATCCGTGCGATTGATGACTCCATTGGGAAATGTAATCAATTCCCTGTTCAAATGCGTGCGGTTTTTATCCGCATTTTTTGGCTCAATAGTCCGTTCAATATGTGCGGACATTGCTGCATCGTTGCCTGATGCCTTGTCTAAATGAAGTACGGCATATCCCATAATGTTGTGTTTTCTTTGTTAAAAATTCGATTGAAAATTTTTATCCGACTTCCTTTTAGGGAAGTCTTCAGGAGGATTCCAAAGGGGGAAAACCTTTGGCATATTGGGGCATTTTTAGTGAAAGTGAAACGAAGCGTTAAAAAAATGCCCTAATATGCTATGGCGTTTTTGGAAAAACGTCCCGGCGGTATCGTCCCGTTAAAGTCGAAAACCTTTGCGTATCTGCTTCACGGGAAGCAGTTTTTTGTTACACAAATAATCATTCAGGTCTTTGTAGTCGCAATAAAAAACGGATTGGTCGGACACCTTGAAACCGCAACGGTTGCTGATGGTAAGTAACGCTTTTTTGCCCGATTCGTCATTGTCGAGAAAACAGTATTTTTCATTGTAACCACTGATGATGTCAATCGCTTTGGAGAGGTTGGTTAAGGAGTTCAAGACAATGTAATCCCGTTTTTTTTCGATGTTTGGCTGTTCGGGATGGTGTTTTGTTTTCAATGTGAGATAAGAAAGATAATCCATAAAACCCTCAAAAATGCAACAGGCATCATTTCCGTTCTTGATGTGGGTAAACTCTTTTGGAGACAAACAACCTTGAAAATACTTGTTACGCAGTTCATATCCTCCAAGTTCGTTTTCAAATCCGATGGCAAAATACGGTTTGCCGTTATATGTAAAATGAATCTCTTTACATGCTTGTTGTGCGAAAGGCACATGAATGTTCCGTTCTTTCAGATATTGAATCAATGCGGGATTACTCAAAGGATTAATGCGTATATTCTCGAAACAGGATAAAGATTCAAGCGGGCGCAAAGAAAAAGAATCGGATTTGATGACGGCAGACTTTCCGGAAATGACTTGTAACGATTGTTGAACGCTATCCGTACCGTGATACTCCATCACGAAGTCTATGATGCTACCTCCTTTGCCCGATCCGAAATCGTACCATTCGTTTCGGGCAAGATTGACTTTAAAGGAGGGTTCGTTTTCGTTTCTGAATGGGGAGTAATACCATAAATTATTGCCTTGCCGTTTGCATGGCATTATCCCAATGGTTTGCAGATAATCTGTAAGAGAAATTTTTTTTGCTTCTGAAATATTCATAATTATTTGAATTTTAAAAATCTAAATAAATAATTTACTGAAATAGCCGGCAGAGTGATAGTGTCTTTTTCTTTTCGCCGGCAAAAAATATTTGATACCACTTTACTTTATTGCGTGTATATAGATAACAAGGTAAAGCAAAGGTTTTCGACTATTTCCCACAGTATGCTTTACTTTATCCTATTATCTATGCACCCAAAGCATGGTAAATCTATTTTCAGTAGTGATAATCTGAATTGAACCTATACTTTTTAGTGGCATCTTTTGCTATCATCCGCTTGTTTTCCAAAAATGTTTTCAGTTTACAAAGTTTGTTTTCGCCATAGACACAGCCAATCGTTGTATATCCCTGCTTGAGCGCTTTCATTAAGTCACTATACCCGTATTGCTCTGATTCTGTAAATGTTGCTTCCAATGCTTGCCTGTGTTGCTCATCTTTCAACTCAGAATAGTCAAAATACTTGGATTCGCTTTTGTTTTTATCAAAACTGAACCCATCAACTAATTCGGGCAAGGCATCATCATTGATACGAAATGCGAACGGTTGGAAGTCCATCGCTCGGATATGAATAGCCTGAACTGTACTTATATTGCTATCCAACTTATCTTTTGCTACTTCCAAAACCGTTTCTGCTTTGTTGTTCAACTCCGTTCCGATATGCCCGCGTGCGTTTTCGTCTGCCTTGTTCTGATGCAGAATCGTATGTATGTGAATTTGCCGCTCATCTGTCCATTGCATCAGTTTAGAAATGATTTTGGTCGATTCGCTTGGGCTGTTGATGTCGTACACCATATCCCGAATGCCGTCGATAATGACCAATCCCAATCCTTCTGTATTGTAAATCGCTGTTTCCACAACGGCAATTCTTATTTCCGGCGTGTGCCTGCGTAATGTAAGGAACTCCAAATTCTTTGGTTCTTCGTTCAAAGGCAGTCCTGCCATGCGGACAATGCGTTTCATCACCTTTTGGCAATGGTATGGGCTTTGTTCAGTATCCACATACAAAATCTTTTGTTTACCGCCGGGCAACTCGGCAACATATTGCAGGACAATACCATTCTTCAGTGCTGCGGCGACAATAGCCGACACATTAAATGTCTTCTTGCTTTTTGCTTTGCCGATGGAAGCGCTGAAATTGCCTAATGTCCCAATGGCTGAACCATGTACCCTGAGAATTTCGGGGGCAATGACATATTCGCCGTTAAGAGTCAAGCGGGCTGCTTGCCAAAGAATAGCGATTTCCTGACTTCTTACTTGTTCTGCCATGATTTACATTTTTCGCGATTCGTTTTCATTAAATGCAATTCGGCTTCCTGTAAGAATTGTAGATTCGTTTTTACAGGATTTTGACGCAACCAACTTTCCAATTCCGATTTCTCAAAATACAACATTTTCCCTTGCGGTTTGTAATGAGGTATTTGCCCTGAAGAGGTAAGTTTATACAAATAACTCTTCGATAGATTCAAAAATTCGCTTGCCTCGTCGAAACTCAAAATGCTTTTGACAATAAAAAGCGACTGTTCCAATTTGGATACCCGGCTTTCAATACTCTGTTCCATTTTAAACATCAATTTTATAAGTTATTAAAATGGGTAGCGCTACCCGTTATTTTTGTTAACGGCGCAAAGGTAAAGTGAAGAAATCGGGGAAAGGATTGAGAATGTTTGAGGTATCAACCTATTCTCAATGTTTCTTCAGTTCTTTGATGTATTTGTCAATGATTGCCGAATCTTTCGGCGGGAAATCCCTACACTCGTTTGTTGCAGTAGATAAATCAGTTTGTTTCAAAATATTACATTTAAGAGAAGATAAAAAGGGTTGATTGGTTTCACAAACAGCCTGCCAATTATGCGTAATCAAACTCCTATCGTCCAATGAAACAAAGAAATAGGCAAGACGTCGGTTATTCTTAACTCGCAGAGGTTTAGTTAATTTACACGTAAAAATTTGGTTTACAGTTTTGGATGATACAGATTCGGTAAAAATACGCGCTTCATTGATGCAACAGGTAAGCATTTCAATTTGCCTTTTATCGAAGTTGCTTTCAAACGTTTTTTTAGTAACAGGCTTTTTTTCAACAGCGGGCAATGTTTTCTCAATAACCGGTTTTTTTGTTTGATGAAATTCCAATTCCTCTTTTAATACATTGATATATTGAGATAAAGCAATAAATTGAATGATTTGGGAAAAATAGGGAAGATTATCATCGTAAACCTGATTTGGGGCTTCATGTTGCGTAGAACAAGACAAAGACAAATCAAAATTGCGGTATTTTTTCTTTTCATCGGGAGTAAGATGTTCAATAAAAGCGCTTTCCCAAAGAAAATCAGAGTTATCCGTATATTCAATCAAAGAATCAATAGTCCGATTTTTGCGGAATTGAACAAGTAAATCCGTTATCCGGAACAATTCTTGTTGCAAGAAAGTATTTCTCTGTTCGTTGTTGAGATATTGCAATTTCAATGACATGCTATCTTTCGTTGCCGCCAAATCTCGTTTGATACATTCGTTCAACTTTATTTGAATTTCCCTGACAATAGATTCCAACATACTTTTTTTACTGATAATTTCAACCGCAAATATACGAATTTTTTCTGATTCTTTCCTTTGTTATCAAATCGGGTAGTATGCACATAGTATGTACATCAAAAAGAAAAGAGGTTTACATTTTCACATAAACCTCTCTTTTTCAAGTAGCGAGAGGGGGGTATGATCCCCCGACCTCATGATTATGAATCATGCGCTCTAACCAGCTGAGCTATCTCGCCATCCGCAAAAGCGGGGGCAAAGATAGGAGTTTATTTTGGAATATCCAAAACCAATTTTATTCGTTTTTCGTGAAACTAGCTTTTGAGAATAATAAAATTTGTATCTTTACACGTGGAAACATGCAATATGTAACTTAAACAAAAAGGGAATATGACAAACGAAACAAGATGATTTTATTGGCAATCATCGCTTTTATAGCCGGAGCATTAACCGTCCCTGTTGCGTTGTTGATTGAGTATGTATTTTAAGCAGATGAATTACAAGGCATAGGTATGCTTTTTGAAAGGCATGAAAAGAAGTGATTATGGTCTTGCAGTCTGTTTCCCTTCTTGCTTCCACTGACTGAAACATTTATCTATATTATAGACCTGAAAGCCTTTCAATAACTTGATCAAAGGTGGTCGACGAACAGTTTATAAACATCTCCTTATCCAGATATGATGGGAACTCGAAATGACGTAGAGAATGGCAAAAATATGAATAATGCAGGCAAAAAAAAGATCATACTTTTTCTTTTTTATTTTTTTATTGCTATATTTGCATCTGTTATTTGACGTTAAAATTATAGAATATATTAATTATTAATTATTAAAAAGAAAATATATATGGAAAAACGAATTCATTTTAATCACTATCTTGCAATTACTATTAGTTTGTTACTTGCAATTACATGCGGATATGCGCAAGAAACAGACAACAATTTCACGCCACAGAGCGGACAGGCGGGCAAGGATGTTGTATGGGTGCCAACCCCGCAAGCGCTTGTCGATACAATGCTTGCAATGGCCAATGTCACTTCCGCTGATTATGTCATTGATCTTGGTTCAGGCGACGGACGGTTAGTGATTACTGCGGCCAAACGTGGCGCCACAGCGTTGGGGATTGAATATAATCCGGATATGGTGGAGTTAGCCAAACGTAATGCCATGGAAGAAGGAGTGAGCGCTAAAGCTACTTTCAAACAAGCCGACATTTTTGAAAGCGATTTTTCACAAGCGACTGTGATCACGCTGTTTCTGTTGTCGGATCTCAATCTGAGGTTGCGACCTACCATATTAAACATGAAGCCGGGTACGCGTATTGTCTCCAATACTTTTAGCATGAGTGACTGGGAATCTGATCTGACCGTGAGACTCAACGAGATGGCAAGTTGGTCAACCGCCCATCTCTGGATTGTTCCTGCCAAAGTAGACGGTAACTGGAAACTTGATGGCGGACAAATCAAGTTTACCCAGAAATTTCAATATATTACCGGTACCCTGACTATGGGCAATGAAGAGATGGAGTTTTCCGGTAAATTGAACGGAGACAAGATCAACTTTCATGCCGGAGGTATGGAATATACAGGCACGGTAAGCGGCAATACTATTGCCGGCACGCGTACAGGGGGCGGATCCTGGAACGCAACCCGATAATTGAAAATTATGAGTTCCACAATCCCTTTAGGGATTTACGATCGGTAGAAATTCAATTATTCAATTAATCATAATTTATAATTGATTTTCGCATGAAAGATCAGCGGTTGGGTGTGTTTTCCGGTATGGGGATGGTGATTGCCAACATGATAGGCGCCGGGGTTTTTCTGAGTACCGGTTTTATGGCTCAGGATATGAATTCCCAACAGATTCTTTTTTCCTGGATAGTTGGAATGTTGATCGCTATAGCCGGAGCAAAGGCTTATTCCGGTATCGTTCGGCTTGTTCCGCAGTCTGGCGGCGAGTATCGTTTTCTATCCACGCTGATTCACCCTGCACTTGGGTACCTTGCCGGTTGGGCATCACTGTTGGTCGGGTTTTCCGCACCCATAGCGGTCAGCGCCATGGCGGCAGGAGCGTTTGTCGCTACTTTATACCCCGGAATACATATCACATGGGTTGCCGTGTTGGT
>Ga0099364_10007918_pt1 | contig 15054 bp, 13 predicted proteins | sample TergutTh196P3_FD_73070 | JGI IMG/M metagenome (GOLD analysis project Ga0099364, IMG submission 73070) | Microcerotermes parvus P3 segment gut microbial communities from Pointe-Noire, Republic of the Congo - Th196 P3 | ecosystem: Host-associated > Arthropoda: Insects > Digestive system > Gut ... | reverse complement strand
TGCCCTATTTGACGGAAGGCGTCACCGGTTACCTACAATGTAAAGTCGCGAGTTTTGTGGAAAACCATACACACACCATATTTATCGCGGACGTGACGGACGCGGCGAACCTGTCCAAGGACCCGCCCATGACTTATGCCTATTATCACAATGTCGTCAGGGGGAAGACCGCGAAGAACGCGCCAACTTATGTCGCCGACGATGAGGGCGGGGCGGCAGGGGCGACAGTGGCAGTTGGAGCAGTCGGCGGGGCGGCAGGTGCGACAAGGGCTGCAGGGGCTGCCAATGCAGCTGGGGCGACTGGGGTAGTCGGCGGTACCACAGGGACGACTGGGACTGCTGTGGCGGCAGGAGCGGCAGGTGCGTCAGGGACTTTGGGAGCGGCCGGCGAGGTGGTGTTCAAATGCGGTTTTTGCGGTTACGAGTACCGGGACATAGATTTACCGTTCTCCGAGTTGCCGGACACTTTTTACTGCCCCATATGCAGGGCCGCAAAAGAAAATTTTGCGCTGACGGCAATTAATAAATCGGCACGAACGTAAGCGGCACGATTATTAGCGACACAAATTTAAGCAGTATGAATAGTAGCAGCATTAATACAAGCAGAACGAATAGTAACGGCACAAATATAAATAATTATTTTACGGCAAAGCCATTATTAGCGACCATGTAGCGCGCGCGGATGCAAGCGGAGGCAAGCGGAGGCCAGATGAAAAATTTTGTTTTGATACCCGATTCATTCAAAGGCACGATGAGTTCGGCGCAGATATGCGGGATCATGTCCGAGTCGATACTGGCGGTGATCCCCGACGCACAGATCCGCCAAATCCCTGTGGCCGACGGGGGCGAGGGCAGCGTGGACGCATTTTTACAGGCTCTGGGCGGCGAGCGGATCAACGCAAAGGTGCAGGGGCCCTTCGGCGAAGAAATGGACGCGTTTTACGCACTGATAGACGGCGGCGAAACGGCAGTCGTCGAAATGGCGGCTTGCGCAGGCCTCCCACTCGTTGAGGGCCGACCCGACCCGACTCGGACCACCACGTACGGCGTCGGGCAGCTCATCCTTGATGCCGCCCGGCGCGGCGCAAAGAAGATCATTGCCGGACTTGGCGGCAGCGCCACGAACGACGGCGGATGCGGCGCGGCAGCGGCTATCGGCACAAAGTTTTTCGACGGCGCGGGCGAGCCGTTCGTCCCGGTCGGTGGCACATTGTCAAAGATAGCGCGCATCGATACCAGCGGCAACGACGCCTCCCTGCGGGGCGTCGAGATCATAACCATGTGCGACATCGACAACCCCCTGCACGGCACAGAGGGGGCGGCTTATATATTCGGGCCGCAAAAGGGCGCCGACAGGGCGACGGTGGAGCTGCTGGACGCGGGGCTGGTCAACCTGGACGAACAGATGAAAAGTTCGCTCGGCCTAGACATATCGACCATGCGCGGCGCCGGGGCGGCGGGCGGCATGGGCGCGGGCATGGTAGCGTTTTTTGGCGCCTCGCTCAAAATGGGGATCGAGGTCGTGCTGGACACGGTGAAATTCGAGGATGTCATCGCGGGCGCCGATTTAATACTGACCGGCGAGGGGAAAATCGACGGACAGAGCCTGCGCGGGAAGGTCGTCATTGGCGTCGCGCGCAGGGCGAGGGCCTCAGGTGTCCCTGTCGCCGCCATCGTAGGCGATATCGACAAAACGGCAAAAGGGGCATACGCCGAGGGCGTCGCCGGCATTTTCAGCATAAATTTACTCGCCGAGGACTTTTCGCGGGCGAAGCTGCACGCGCGCGAGGACTTGGCGTTTACGGTTGAAAATCTATTGCGTTTTATAACGCGCATTCGGGTGCGTGAGTAGTGTATATAAGTTCGGGCGGGCGTGGATTTGGCAGTGTATTTGGCGATTTCAATTTGTTGTTTTTATACGCTTTCTTTGTTATAATGCGACTGTAAAACTGTATTTTTAGTGAATTAATGGACGTTTTTAGTTTTTTTAAGGCATGGCTTGCGAACGATTGCACGCCTATGCCGCACTATACAATATTACCTGGAGGAATTGTTAATGAAGCGTTTTATCATGGTATTAGTTGTTTTGCTGCTGTTGCCGACTTTGCTGTTTGGATGCAACAGCGATGGGGATCAGGTCCGGATTGGCGTGTTTGAGCCGCAGTCTGGCGACAACGGCGCAGGCGGCAAACAGGAAATTTTGGGCATGCAGTACGCCAACCACATCACGCCCAATGTGGAAATCGGGGGCAAGACATATAAGGTCGTGCTGGAGATATCGGACAACCAGTCGGCCAACGACAAGGCGCCGTCGGCGGCGCAGACGCTGGTATCGAAGAATGTGTCCGTCGTGCTCGGCTCGTACGGCTCCGGCGTCAGCATGGCAGCCTCTTCCACGTTTGGCGACGCGGGCATACCCGTCATCGGCGTAACGTGTACTAACCCCATGGTCACGCAGGGCAACAACCATTATTTCCGCATCTGCTTCCTCGACCCGTTCCAGGGCACTGTGCTTGCGAATTTTGCAAAGGACCAGATGGGCGCGACCAAGGCCTATGTCCTTGCAAAACAGGGCGACGACTACTCGGTCGGCCTCAGCAACTATTTTATGGAGGCGTTCGGCGCGGACGACTGCGTCTATGAAACGTTCCCCGATGGAACATCGGATTTTAGCTCATATGTAACCAACGCCAAGACAGCCGGCGCCGGGGTGTTTTTCTCGCCCGTCTCCACAGAGGCGGCTGCTCTGATCATCGACCAGGCGGCGACGCAGAGCCTGGGCGTACCGGTCCTGGCCGGCGACACGTGGGACTCAAACGTCATCTTGAACGCGGCCTCGGGCAAGGACGTGGACATCTATGTCACGACGTTCTACCAAGAGGGCGGCAACGCGCAGTTTGACAACGGCATAAAGGACTGGATCAACACCGACTCCCAGGCAAAGACCAACAATGGCGGCGACGACAAAATAGCGGCCGTGTCCGCGATGGGCTTCGACGCGTACTATGTGGCGCTGGAGGCCCTTAAGACAGCCGGATCCACGAAACCGGAAGACGTCCTCCGCGTGCTGGGCGGGGTCACATACAGCGGCGTTTCGGGCTCGATCGCTTTTGACAATATCAACGGCGACGCGATCCGCGACACAGCCTATGTCAAATGGTGCAACCCCAGCAGCGGCGAGTGGGAGTTCGTGGCGCAGCAGGGCGTATAGTGTGGCGAGGAACTTACATTAGGGCCCTTCCGAGGTTTTTGTGGAATTTATTGAAATTATAATGCCGTACATATTGGCGGGCATATCGGTGGGCGGGCAATACGCCCTGATCTCGATTGGCTACACGATGGTCTACGGCATCTTGCGGCTCATCAACTTCGCGCACGGCGACATATTCATGGCGGCGGGCCTGATCATGGTCTACCTTGCCCAGGCCCTGCCCCTCTACTTGGCCATACCGGCCGTGATACTCATCATCGCTATTATGGGGTTCTCCATCGAACGCGCTGCGTACAAGCCGCTGCGGAACTCGCCGCGCATGTCGGTCATGATTTCGGCCATCGGCGTGAGCTATCTGTTGCAGAACCTCGCGCTGTACATTACGGGAGGCCTTACAAAAAATTACCCGCAGATACCGTGGATTTCTGACTCGATCACCATCCTCGGCGTCGCCACTAAACGAGTGACGGTGGTCACGCCGTTTTTTACTGCCGCGCTCGTAGTCGCCCTTATCCTGCTTATCAACCATACGAAAATGGGCATGGCCATGCGCGCGGTTGCGAAGGACTTCGAGACGAGCCAGCTCATGGGCATAAAAATCAACAATGTCATATCGGCGACGTTCGCCATCGGCTCGCTGCTGGCGGCGGTCGGTTCCATGCTGTACTTTACGAACTACCCGGGCGTCTTCCCTACCGCCGGGGCTATGTCGGGCCTCAAAGCGTTTATCGCCGCTGTCTTTGGCGGGATTGGCTCGATACCGGGCGCGGTGCTGGGCGGCATCATTATAGGCGTCAGCGAGAGCGCCATCAAGGGCATGGACACGGTACTGGTACACATGGGCGTGCTGTCCGCCCCGCTGGAGCTGGCTACGTTTTCCGACGCATTCACATTCGTCCTGCTGATAGTCATACTCGTCTTCAAGCCGGCGGGCCTGTTCGGCGAAAAGACCGCCGACAAAGTCTGAGGGCAGGTGCAATGTACACGGCATGCTTAGCAGGTGCAATGTACACAGCATGCTTAGCAGGTGTAATGTACACAACATGCTTAGCGGGTTTAGCGGGTTAACGGGCACAATATTTACATGAGGGTTCAATGGGCTTTATTCGTCGCATAAAACAGCATATGTCGGCGTTCACGATGGGCAGGCGGCAGTTCGTGGCCGCGCTGCTGCTCGCCATGTTCGGCCTTTCCGTCGTCCTAGACCAGGTCATCGCTTCTACAGACGCGATGGCCATGCTCCTGATAGTCCTGCGCAAAAGCTCTGTCTACGCGGTCGTCGCGGTGTCTATGAACCTGTTGAACGGCTTTACCGGGCTGTTTTCACTCGGGCAGGCGGGCTTCATGCTCATCGGGGCGTACACTTATGCCCTGCTCACTATACCCCAGTCCGCCCGGGACACAGTCTACAGGTACTACGACAGCCTGATCCAGTTCTCGCTCCCCGAGGCGCTGGGAGCCGCGATGGGCGGCTTCGGCATGCTCACAGGCGTGATGGTCGCCATCGTGCTGGCGGGCGTGGCGGCGGCGGCAGTCGCATTCCTCATCGGCATACCTGTGCTAAAACTAAAAAGCGATTACTTGGCCATCGCGACGCTGGGCTTTGCCGAGATAATACGGGCGATGCTCCAATGGGGCAAGCTCGGCCCCCTGACCAACGCCTCGAACCCGCTCAGCGGCTATGTGCGCCTGAACGATTTCCAGGTCCGCGCGGCAGGCCTGAGCCTGAACCTCGGCACGTTTTTCATCATGCTGCTCGCGGCGCTGTGCGTCGGCTTCATCGTCCTGCTGGTCAACTCGTCCTATGGCAGGGCCTTCAAGGCGATCCGCGAGGACGAGGTGGCGGCGGAGTCCATGGGTATAAACCTGTACAGGCACAAGCAACTATCCTTTTGCATAAGCTCGTTCTTCGCCGGCGTCGGCGGCGCAATGTATGCGATCTACACCAATACGGTGCAGGCCAACAATTTCCGCGCGTCGATGACGTACGAGATACTGCTCATAGTGGTGTTGGGCGGCATCGGCTCGATTTCAGGGAGCTGCGTCGGCGCGCTGCTCTACATTTCCGCCTCGGAATGGTGGCTGCGTGGCCTGGATTCCGGCGCCTTTTTGGGCATACGCGCGCCTTTCCTGTTTCGTAACGGATTCCGGCTCGTCGTCTTTTCCGTCATCATCATGATGATCGTCCTCTTCTTCCGCAAGGGCATAATGGGCGACAGGGAGCTGACGCACACGATTGACAAATACGCCGCCAAGTACCGGCGGCTTTGGGCGAAAGCGGAGAGGGGCAAATGACGGATGCTCTTGCCCAGGCGGGCGACAAAAGTAAATCGCTGAAGCTTGTCGATGTAGGAAATGCGTTGCGCGCCCCGGAGTCGCACGCGCTGGCGGCGCACCTGATCCTGGAGGGCGTCACCATGCAGTTCGGCGGCGTACTGGCACTGGACAGCCTGTCGCTCACGGTGGGCGCAGGGGAGATCGTCGCGCTGATTGGCCCGAACGGCGCGGGCAAGACGACGGCGTTCAACTGCATCACGGGAGTATACGAGCCCACCAACGGGCGGGTCGTCCTGAACGGCGAGACCATCGCGGAGAACCATCCGCGCGGCAAAATGAAAGCGCTATATAAAGGCGGGAGCGCGGGCAGCTACAGGGCGACAGTGCGCCTCACGCCAGACATGATAACGAAGCGCGGCATAGCGCGCACGTACCAAAACATCCGCCTGTTCAAAGGGCTCACTGTCTTTGAAAACGTGCTGATAGCCAAGCATATGAGGGCCAGGCAGAACCCGTTCAGCGCCGCGTTCCGGCTGAACGCCCGCGAGGAGGCGCGCATGCGGGATGAAGCCATGGCGCTGCTCGAGGAGCAGAACCTGACGCACCTCAAAGACGACATCGCCTCCGGCCTCCCGTACGGCTTTCAGCGGCGGCTGGAAATCGCTAGGGCCCTCGCCACAGCGCCCACCCTCCTCCTTCTGGATGAGCCGGCGGCAGGCATGAACCCGCAGGAGACGTTCGAGCTGAACGAATATATATTGCAGATAAGGAAGCGTTACGGGCTGACAATTTTTTTGATCGAGCACCATATGGACCTGGTCATGCGCATTTCGGATCGCATCTATGTACTGGATTTCGGGAAACTGATATCGCACGGGACGCCCGAACAGGTACAGAACGACAGCCGCGTCGTCGACGCGTACTTGGGGGTGGCCGAAGATTCTTGAGATAGACAACCTCGCTGTCAACTACGGCGGCATAGAGGCCGTTAAGGGCGTCTCACTGTCCGTGCCGGAGCACGAAATCGTGACGCTGATAGGGGCGAACGGGGCCGGCAAATCCACCATTTTGAAGACCATCGCCGGGCTGGTCAAGCCTGCCTCTGGTACAATCACGTTCGGCGGGGCGGACATCACTGCGGCGCCCCCCCACCGCATTGTTTCGATGGGGATCACGATGGTGCCGGAGGGCCGCAGGGTCTTCCCCGATTTAACCGTCTTGGAAAACCTGAAAATCGGCGCATACCTGCGAAAAGACAGCATTAAGCAGGACATTGAATGGGTGTGCGAGCTGTTCCCGCGCCTAAAAGAGCGCTCATGGCAGACGGCGGGCACGTTGTCCGGGGGCGAGCAGCAGATGCTCGCGGTGGGGCGCGCCCTCATGAGCCGCCCGAAGCTCATGATGATGGACGAGCCGTCGCTCGGGCTGGCCCCGCTCATCGTAAAGGGGATTTTTGAAATTATCCGCGCCATCAACAGCCAGGGCGTGACCATCCTATTAATCGAGCAGAACGCCAATGTCGCGCTGCACGCGGCCGACACGGCATATGTCCTGGAGAGCGGGCGCCTCGTCATGCAGGGCGCGGGAAGCGAGCTGCTAAACAACGAGGCCGTAAAAAAAGCCTACTTGGGGTAACTAATATTCACAAGCGCCTATAGATAGGGTCAACCCTCGCTGTTACCTGCCTGTTCAACGGGTCGACCAACCATAAATCGGGCAACCGCAAAGGCTGCTCCTACAACATCATCATATATTCCTAACGCTAACCACAAAGTTATACATCCTTACCGGATTGCTGCAAAACGGCTTTCTTGAACGCGTCGGCGGCAAATGACAGGGAGATGTTCTTCACCTGGGCCAGCCCGAGGCTGCGCATCGGCAGCGCCTCGATGAAGCGCAGCTCATATAGCTCCCGCCTGTCCAGCATCCTCTGCACGTCCTCTTTGATCGTTGCTGCGATACCGAGCCCGATTTTCGCAAATTCGGCGATCAGCGCGAGACTCTCCAGCTCTATCGACGGTACGATATCCAGCTCGTACCCCTGTAGAAAGATGTCCATCTGATTTCGGGAGTTGCTGCTCTTCTCCAGCATTAGTATCGGGTATTTCTGCAGGTCTTTCAGCCGCATCACGGAGTCAGCTAGATACGCGTATTTTTCGCCCGCCACGAAGCAGTCGTGGAACTGCATGACAGGCTGTATGTCGAGCGTGTCGTCGGCGTCTACGGGCAGGTTGACGAACGACATGTCGACGTCGCCATTTTTCAAATGCTTGATCAGCTCCCTGGTCGTCCTGTTAATCACGGATATATGAATTTCCGGGTATGCCGCGTTGAAGCTGTTCAGGATGGGCAGCAAGAACAGGCTGCACGCTGTATCGGACGCGCCGATCTTTATCTCTCCGTCGCGCAAATCCCTCATCTCGGCTATTTTGTCCTGCGCGTTTTCAATCAGGGATATCGCGTTGCCCACGTATGAAAAGAGGACCTCCCCCTCGGGCGTCAACTGCACGCCACGCTTGTTGCGGTTGAACAGTTTGCATCCCAGCCTGTCTTCCAACTGCATTATCGACTGCGATACGGCGGACTGTGAAACGAAAAGCTTTTCGGCGGCTTTTGTGACATTGCGGGCCTTTGCCGTTTCGCAAAAGAATCTGTACAGCTCCAGGTTGACGAACAAGGCATCCATTCTCCTTATCGTTGTCATTAGAATGATTAATTTTACTAATCATAAAACGGTATTATATTATAGCATGAACATAAATAGCAATAGAATATTCGCATTGGAAAATAGTAAAGGAATATTAGCATTAGAAAATAACAATAGAAAGGATGGCTTGCGCACGGGCGGCGCGGATGTGGCGCGGGTATCGCGGTTGTCGCGGGCGTCGGGGTGTCGCGGGCGTAGTATTTATATGGATAAGATAAGAGCCGGAATCGTAGGGTACGGCAACATCGGGCGGGGCGTAGAAAAGGCTATCGGGCAGAATCCGGACTTTGAGCTGGTGGCCATTTTGACGAGGCGGCCGCCGGGCACGCTTTCCAGTGGTATGCAAGCCAGCGGCATGCATGACAGTGGCTCGCAAGCCACTAACAATTCGACAGCGGCAATACTCCATGTTAGCGACGCGCCGAGCCTCAAAGGCAAAGTGGACGTCATGATTTTGTGCGGCGGCTCGGCCACCGATCTGCCGGAGCAAGGGCCACAGTTCGCGGCAAGCTTCAATACCGTGGACAGCTACGACACGCATGCGAAGATCCCCGACTATTACAGGGCGATGGACGCGGCGTCGCGCAGCGCCGGCTTGATATCCGTCATCTCGGCAGGCTGGGACCCGGGCCTGTTTTCGCTGAACAGGGCGCTGGCCGCCGCAGTGCTGCCGCACGGCTCTGGATGCACGTTTTGGGGCAAGGGCGTCAGCCAAGGCCATTCAGACGCCATCAGGAGGGTCGACGGGGTCGAGGCTGCCATCCAATATACCATCCCCATCGCGACAGCGATCGAAAAGGCCCGGAAAGGCGAAGGCGGAGCGCTGGCAACGAGGGATAAACATTTGAGGGAATGCTTCGTCGTGGCGAAGGAGGGCGCGGACAAAGCAGCCATCGAAACCAGCATCAAAACGATGCCCTACTATTTTGCCGAATACGACACCATAGTCCACTTCATCGGTAAGGACGAGTTCAACGCCAACCATACGGGCATGGCGCATGGCGGATTCGTGGTTCACAGCGGCAAGACGGTCAGCGGCAGGCACACCATCGAGTATTCGCTGGATCTGAACAACAACGCGGAGTTCACGGCCAGCACGCTTGTCGCATACGCGCGGGCTGCATGCCGCTACCAGCGCGAGGGGCGGTCGGGGGCGCTGACGGTCCTAGACATCCCGGTGACATACCTGTCCGCGACGCCCGACGAAACGCTGAGGAAAGACTTGCTATAGTTGTTGTAGACTTAACAATCACGACATTGGGGGCATATCGCCATGTGCGGCATCATAGGCTATGTCGGGAAAGAAAATGCTGTCCCGATCATCATAGAAGGGTTAAAGAAACTGGAATATCGGGGCTATGACTCGGCGGGGCTGGCTGTCTACACAGGCGGCAACTTTAACGTGGTCAAGCGAAAAGGTAGGCTGTCCGTGCTGGAAAGCGAAATCGGCCTGCGCCCGACGAGCGGCCATATCGGCATCGGGCATACACGGTGGGCGACGCACGGGGAGCCGTCCAACGAAAACTCGCACCCACACCTGGGGCGCCGAGGGCTCATCGCCATCGTTCACAACGGGATCATTGAAAACTACAGGCAACTGCGCGACGAGCTCGCGGGCAAGGGTATCGAATTCACATCGCAAACTGACAGCGAAGTCATCGCGCAGCTAGCGGAGTACTACTACAAAGGCGACATAGTGGACACGACAATCAAGGTCGTGAGCAGGCTGGAAGGCTCATACGCACTCGGGATCATGTGCATCGACGAGCCCGATACGTTGATCGCCATCAAAAAAGACAGCCCGTTGATCGTCGGCGTATCCGGGCACGGGCACTTTATAGCGTCGGACGTGCCCGCTATCTTGAAACACACCAACCGGGTCTATTATATGAACGATAAGGAGCTCGCCATATTGCGCGAGGGCTCCGTGCGTTTTTGCAACATAGACAGGGAGCCTTTCCGCAAGCCTCTGGAGACGATAACCTGGAGCCTGGACAGCGCGGAGAAAGGCGGCTACCCGCATTTTATGTTAAAGGAGATCATGGAGCAGCCGGCTGTGCTGCGGAGCACCATTATGTCCGCAACCGGCGCCGGCGCCAACAGGCCCGTCATCGACAGCCTCGACATTACCGGCTTCAACAAAATTGTGATAACGGCCTGCGGCTCGGCGTACAACGCCGGCATGGTGGCGAGGAACGTTTTCGAGCGGCTGTGCAAGGTGCCGGTCGAAGTGGAGCTCGCCAGCGAGTTTCGGTATAAGGACGCTATATTGGACGCGCGTTCGCTTGTCATTTTAGTCAGCCAGTCCGGCGAGACCGCCGACACCATTGCCGCGCTCCGTGAAGCCAGGGCCAAGGGGGCGACGACGCTGTCCATTGTGAACGTGGTCGGCAGCACTATCGCCAAAGAAGCGGATTTGTGCATATATACTGCGGCCGGGCCCGAAATCGCTGTGGCGACGACGAAGGCGTTTTCGACGCAGCTTATATTGCTGTATGTTCTTGCGATTGAGTTCGCCAGCAGGCTGGGCAGGCTGCCCCCCGGCGTCGCGCAGGTGCTGATAGACGAAATCAAAGGGCTGCCCGACAAAGTGGCGCATATACTGGAGCAGGTCGACTCCATCCAAAGATACGCGTCTAAAAGCGTAGGCTACAAAAGCATCTTCTTTATCGGGAGGAACATCGACTACGCCATCGCGCTCGAAGGATCGCTCAAACTCAAAGAGATATCCTACATCCACTCCGAGGCCTACGCGGGAGGGGAACTCAAGCACGGGACTATTTCATTGATCGAAGAGGACACGCTGGTGGTTGCGATCTCCAACTGCGCGCGATTATATGATAAAATAATGAGTAATGTGGAACAGGTGATAAGCCGAGGCGCGAAAGTGCTGCTGATCGGCGACTGCCATTCGGGCGCCCCGGGCGTCGGGCAAGACGGTGAGCATGACAGTGAGCATGGCGGCGGGCATGGTAGTGGACATGGTGCAGATCTGAGCACAGATCTGAGCGCAGAGCTAGACGCAGAGCCGGACAGTCGCCTGTCGCACATCGCATTGCCGCAGACGGACGAGCTGTTTTCGCCGTCGCTGACTGTGGTGGCGCTGCAGTTATTCGCATATTTCGTCGCGGCCAACAAGGGGCTGGACATAGATAAACCGCGCAACCTGGCAAAGAGCGTCACCGTCGAATAATGAGCGGCGGAGCAGGCGCGCCGCGAAGCGTATTTTTAACTGGAGGTGTAGGCTATAGGCGGCATATTCGGCGTTTGCTCAAAAGACGAGTGCGTAATGGACCTATTTTTTGGGACGGACTACCACTCGCACCTCGGCGCCAGCCGGGGCGGAATGGCGGTATACAACGGCAAGCATTTCAACCGCGCCATACACAATATCGAAAATTCACCTTTTCGAACAAAATTTGAAACCGACGTAACCGATCTTAAAGGCCATGTCGGCGTCGGCTGCATCAGCGACAGCTTCCCGCAACCTATCATCATATATTCCAAAATAGGCGTGTTCGCCATCGTGACGGTCGGGCGCATAAACAACAGCGCGCAGCTTTGCAAGCAGTTGATTGACGACGACAACGCCTATTTTGCCGAGCTCAGCCGTGGGCGCATAAACGACGCAGAGCTCGTAGCGTCCCTCATGTGCCGCAAGGGCAGCATCACAGAGGGAATTGCATATGCACAAAGCGTCATCGAAGGCTCCATGACCATGCTCGTGTGCGCGGACGGCGGCATCTACGCGGCGCGTGACAAACTGGGGCGCACCCCGCTATCCATTGGCACAAAAGAGGACAGCCGCTGCGTCAGCTTTGAGTCATTCGCCTATATCAACCTCGGCTATTCGTCATGCTACGAGCTGGGCCCCGGCGAGGTGGTCTTCATCACGGCGGACGACATGAAGCAAATAATAAAGCCGGGCGACCGGATGCGGATGTGCTCATTTTTGTGGACATACTACGGCTACCCCACCTCCAGCTATGAGGGCGTCAACGTCGAGGAAATGCGGTACAGGTGCGGCAGCAGCCTCGCTGACCGCGACAGTGCGGCCGGCGGCGCCGCTGGCGGCGGCATGGACTATGTGGCAGGCATCCCCGACTCCGGCACGGCCCACGCCATTGGCTATGCCAACCGGTCCGGCATCCCGTTCGCGCGCCCGTTGATCAAGTACACGCCAACATGGCCACGCAGCTTCACCCCCCTGGAGCAGGGCACCCGCGAGCTAATAGCGCGCATGAAGTTGGTGCCGATTACCACGCTCATCGATAAAAAAAAGCTGATTTTTGTCGAGGACTCCATCGTGCGCGGCACACAGATGCGCGAAGCCGTCAGTTTTTTATTCGCCTGCGGGGCGGCGGAAATGCATATACGCTCCGCATGCCCCCCTGTGCTGAAAAGCTGCATTTACTTGAATTTTTCCCGCACCACATCCGAAAACGAACTCATCTCCCGCCAGGCCATCCACTCGCTGGAAGGCGACGGCGGTGAGGCGCATATGTCGCAATACGCGGACTGCTCGACCGAGCGGTACAAAAACATGGTAGAAGCCATTAGGAAGAAGTTGAATTTGACCACCCTGGCATATAACTCGCTGGATGGGCTGTTGGGCTCCATCGGTATAGACAAATGCAAGCTTTGCACATACTGCTGGAGCGGCGAGGAATGAGCAATACTATAAAATGACCTGGAGGGCGCAAATGGTTAACATCAATATGTCTATGGAAGCCTTTATCGAACAAGCATGTGAAAGCATCCGCAGCGAAGCCGCCGGCCGCCCTGTGCTGTGCGCCCTGTCCGGTGGGGTCGATTCCGCCGTGTGCGCCGTGATCGCCAAGCGCGCCGTCGGGGACAGGCTCACATGCATCTTCGTGGACACGGGCTTCATGCGCAAGGGCGAGGGCGATCAAGTTGCGGCGCTGTTCCAGGGAGCATATGAAATCAACCTGATCCGCGTCGAGGCGGAGGGGCGCTTTTTGGCAAAACTCAAAGGCGTGACGGATCCGGAACTCAAGCGCAAAACTATCGGCGAAGAGTTCGTCCGCGTATTCGAAGAGGAAGCTAAAAAGCTCGGCGCCGTGGGCTGCCTGTTACAAGGGACGATCTACCCTGACATAATGGAGAGCGGCGGCGACGGGTACAAGCAAGTAAAAGCACACCACAATGTCGGCGGCATGCCCTTGAATATAGAGTTTGAAACCATCTTAGAGCCCATCCGGCTGCTGTATAAAGAAGAAGTGCGCGAGTGCGGCAGAGCCCTGGGACTGCCGGAAGCCTACGTGACCCGCCAGCCCTTCCCAGGCCCCGGCCTTGCCGTGCGATGCCTCGGCGAGTTGACCAAGCCGAAGCTGGACATGCTGCGCGAGGCCGACGCCATTTTCCGCGAAGAAATCGAGCGTGCCGGCTTGCACAAGGAGATACAACAATATTTCGCAATACTGCCCAACATCCAAAGCGTCGGCATACGCAACGGCGCCCGCTGCTACGAGGAAACCGCTGTGCTTCGTGCAATGACAACCACTGATTTTGTGACTGCCGATTATGTCCGCTTGTCATACGACTTAATCGACACAGTAACACGCCGGATCACGACTGAAGTCCCCGGTATAAACCGCATCGTCTACGACACCACCCCCAAACCCCCCGCAACAATGGAGTGGGAGTAGGAGTGTGAAACCCTGAACACCTTGATATGACTGGGTTTCCGTGATTTCGAAAGACTCTTTGATACTAATTTGATACTATAAGGTGTCGGCTCGGTATCGGAGATCAAAACTAAGCAGACAGAAATGTCCGCTGAACGCTAAGTAAAGTGTTCAGCGGGCATTTTTTGTAATTTTATAAGTTTATAACATTTTGAAATTATGAAAGGCATTTTTGATGGAATCCATTTTGTCTAGCGGGCAAGGCATTTCTCGTTTATCTACTGAGTATCGGTTTGGAGCAGTTTTTACAGGTAGCCCGCAAATTTCTTTCATGTGCGCTATCCAACAAGTCTTTGGGACATAGCCGAATTGGTCTTTGACATAGCTTTGGATTTCTTTATATGTCGCCATTGTTCGTTTCTCCCTTCGGGTAGTTGTATCTCCATGCATCGTATTCCTCTTTAGAGATTTCGCCGCTTGCAAGTTTTTCAGCTTCCTGATGCCACGCAGTAAAAATATCAAACATAGAAAGGTAGGTCATGCCTTTGAACTTATCAAGACGTAAGCACACCTCGCCGTCGATCTCTCCGATGCGTAGACCGTACAAGTCCTCCAAGGCGAAAAGGGTGTGAGCCAAACTGGTAAAGCTCTCAATGTCAGGAATAGCAAGCGCACGGGGGCTTACATCCAAAGCGGCGGCGATGTCGGTAACATAGTTTTCTTTAGGGGTACGTGTGCCAGACTCATACTGCGCCATGCGAACATCGGCGGTCTTTTCATCAAAGCCGATTGCCATGCCGAGGAATTTTTGTGTCATGTTCCGCAGGTTGCGGATATATCGGATTCTTTCGCCAATAGCCATGCGTGTAACCTCCGCTTTTGGATTGATAAAGCGAGTATAGCATATATGTTTAAGAATTGTCAAGATGACTTAATCATTTTTGTTAAATATTTCATTGCAAACCACTTGACACAAACATATTTGTTTAGTATCATATAGTTAAGCATATATGCTTAGTGTTCCCGTCGCACGTCACGGTAATGGCGTGTATCGCCCGGGCAAATCGGGTGGCGATTCAGAAAGTACTCCCGACACGAAATCTGTGGAGTGGGCAATCACAGGACGCAGGGGGAAGAACCTGCGGTATGTCTGAAAAACAAAATCACAATAGAGGAAGGCGGTCAACATGAATAACGCATTTATCAAGGTT
>Ga0099364_10007917_pt1 | contig 15054 bp, 12 predicted proteins | sample TergutTh196P3_FD_73070 | JGI IMG/M metagenome (GOLD analysis project Ga0099364, IMG submission 73070) | Microcerotermes parvus P3 segment gut microbial communities from Pointe-Noire, Republic of the Congo - Th196 P3 | ecosystem: Host-associated > Arthropoda: Insects > Digestive system > Gut ... | reverse complement strand
TGCCCGAAGAAGTGGCTTCCAGTTTGGATATTTCCGTTGAAGCATACTTGAAGTACGAAAACGCAGAAATTGATATCCCCGCCAGCGAACTTTTTGAAATTGCCAATTTTTTCAAAGTGGATTTATCGCTGCTTTTGACGGGAGAAGCCCCCCGCATGAATATATTTACGGTTACGCGCGCCGGCAAAGGCGTTCAAGTCGAAAGGCGCAGCCAATACAAATATCAAGCTTTGGCAGAAAAAATGATTCACAAAAAACTCGAACCGTTTTATGTCATTGCGGAACCAAAAGAAGAGGAGCCGACACTACATTCTCACCCGGGGCAAGAATTCAACTACATATTAAAAGGAAGCATGAAAGTGTATATTCACAACAACGAAATTATTTTAAATGAAGGCGACTCCATTTATTTTGATTCAAGCTATCCGCACGCAATGAAAGCAATGGATCAAAAGCCGGCGCACTTTTTAGCAATTATCCTTTAATCATTATTTTCGCGAGAGACATTTATGAGTAACCTGATGCATCATTTTGTTCCAAAAACATCCTTTGATTCTTATGAAGAATTCAAAACATCGTTTAAAGTCAACATTCCAAAAGAATTCAATTTTGCCTACGATGTGATTGACCGATACGCAAAAGAAGACCCCGAAAAACTTGCTTTTGTTTGGTGCGATGACCACAACAACGAAAAAACAATGACGTTTAAAGAGCTGAAAACCGCAACCGATAAAGCCGCCAACGTTCTTCGAAAATATGGAATTAAAAAAGGATCTGTCGTCATTTTGACGCTGAAAAGCCATTATACTTTTTGGATTTGCCTGCCTGCGCTTCATAAATTGGGAGCGATTGCTGTTCCGGCCACGCATATGCTCAAAGTCGGAGATATTGTCTACCGCATCGAAAAGTCAAATGCCGTTGCCGTTGTCAGTTTGTCGGAAGGCGGGCTGGATATTGAATTTGACACAGCGATTAGTCAGCTGAAAAAATCGGATTTCAAAAAATTCATCGTCGGCAAAGGTTCAGACGGCGTTTCGGGCTGGATTGATTTTGACAATGAATTTGAAAACGCTTCCGAAAACTTTGTCCGCCCGACAGGGACAGAAGCCGAATCGATTTCGGATGAGATGTTTTACTACTTCTCATCAGGAACAACGGGTCTTCCAAAGATGATTGCACACACTTATGGTTATCCCTTGGGGCACATTATCACAGCCGGCTACTGGCAAAATGTCAAGGAAAACGGTCTTCACTACACGATGGCTGACAGCGGCTGGGCAAAATGTGTCTGGGGAAAAATGTACGGTCAATGGATTTTAGGAACAACTGTTTTCATTTACGATTTTGATTCATTTGATGCCAAAAATATGCTTGAAAAAGTGGCAAAATACGGCGTGACGACGTTTTGCGCCCCCCCGACGATTTATCGTTTCCTCATCAAAGAGGATTTGAGCCAATACAATTTCAGTACTCTCCAATACTGTACAGTTGCAGGGGAGCCCCTAAACCCGGAGGTTTATGACAGGTTCAAGGAGTTTACAGGCTTGTCTTTAATGGAAGGCTATGGGCAGACAGAAGTGATTGTCTGTATTGCCACAATGCCGTGGATGGCCCCAAAGCCCGGTTCCATGGGAAAGCCGGTTGCCGGATATGATGTTTTGCTTTTGCGTCCCGATGAAACGCAGTGCGATGTCGGAGAAGAAGGTGAAATTTGCATCCGCGTTGATGCAGCTCCTTGGTCAAAAGAAATCTCTAAGCTGCCGCCCGGATTTTTTTCAGGCTACAAATTTGATGACGAAAGAACTAATGATTCGTGGCGCGACGGATTTTATCACACCGGCGATACCGCTTGGAAAGACGAAGACGGCTATTTCTGGTTTGTCGGCAGAACAGATGACATTATCAAAAGTTCCGGTTACAAGATCGGTCCGTTTGAAGTGGAAAGTGCTTTAATCCAGCACCCCGGCGTCTTAGAATGCGCCATTACCGGTGTTCCCGATCCCATCCGCGGTCAAGTTGTCAAAGCAACCGTTGTTTTGACAAAAGATTACAAAGACAAAGCAACGGAAGATTTGAAAAAAGAACTTCAAGAGCACGTGAAAAAAATTACCGCACCGTACAAATACCCGCGCATTGTTGAATTTGTCGATGTTCTCCCAAAAACAATCAGCGGCAAAATTAGGCGTGTTGAAATCCGTGAAAAGGATGAGACGAATTAAGATTGAAGGATAAAGAAAAGTAAAAAAGCAAAAAAGTAAAAAAAAGCAAAAAAAATAAAAAAAAGCAAAAACTTTTTTAAAAATTAAAGGGACAGCGATAAAATGGCTTCAGCCAAATCGCCGTTCTTTTCTTCAAGCGCCTTTTTTGCGTCTTCTTCGGAAACGCCGGTTTGTTCGCAAACCAATCGGACGTCTTCTTCCAGAATAACAAGCTGTTTTGTTGTTGTGGCGTCGCCGTTGATTTGATAGGTGTCAACACCCTGAGCGCGCATAATTGAAACAGTCGGATTTTCAATAATGATCTCGCCGTCTGTTGTTTTAATAATAACCTGCTGCGCATTTTCAATTTCAATCAGCTCAATGCCAAGCTGCTTCATCATGCCTTTCATCTTTTGCGGGCTCATTCCGCCGCGCCCACCCGTTCCAAACATATTTTTTCACCGATAAATCATTTCAAAAAAATTAAGCGATCAGTTTTTTTAAATCAGTTTTTTTTAATTAAGTGATTCTTTTTAGAAAATTGAGGATTTTTTTTAAAAAATGGCAGAACCGCCACTTTTTTGAACTCCTCAATCATTAACATCGTATCATTGATGGCAGCTCGAACAACCGCTGCCGCACATTTCTGCGGTCGGGTCTTCTACAATAAAACCGGTCCCCATCTCGTTATCAATATAATCGATGACTAAGTTTTCAACTGTCTTTTCCAGTTCTTCTTCATAAATCATATTGATGGCACCGATTGTGATGGTCAAATCGTTCTCTCTTTTGGTTTCTTCTAAAGCCAATCCAAAAGAAGGACCGCTGCATGCCATTCCTGCGATAAAGACGCGCAGGAAATGGTCGTTCTTATTTTGTTCTTCCAATACACCTTTTAAAGCAGCCGCAGCCGCATCTGTAATTGTAATCATATCATAACACCTTTTTAATAGGCATAATACCTTTTTTAATAGGCTTTACTGGGGGATAGGATATTAAACTTTTCATTTTTCATATTTCAAACAAACTCGGCGCCGTCGTCTGCAGGGCTTGAAAGCGGCAGGCCGTTGTAGGCGTTTAATTCCAAACACTCTTTCTTGCCTTGGACTTCCCAAATCGAAGCATACACTTGCGTGATCTTGATATCAAAATCCTTCTCATGGGGCGTGAAAGTTTTGTTTTGAATAATAATCGACTGAGCATTTGTGTCGTTTGATTTGATTTCTTGGGTGTGCTCTTTCTTTAATTTTTCTAAAATCGATTTGTGGATGTCTTCTTTAGAGACTTTCGCTTGCTTTAAAACATATTCAATGTCCGGAATTTCGGTTTGTGTTCCGATTTCGCCCAACTCGATTTCATCTGATGTTCCGTTGACGCCGTTATACATGCCTTCGCCAAACGCAGACATTTTGATCATTTCGTTTCCGAATTTCCGATCCACTTGGAGTGTATAAGTGTATTTCCAATAGGGGACAAACTTTAAAACGACGTCTTTGACCTCTCCGAATGCTGATTTTCCGGAAGCAACAGCCCTCTCAAGAGGCATATTGATTTTTGAAGCGCGAATGCCGAGAGTTTCTTTTTTATCGACATGGAATTTCTTTTCAAGCGGAGACGGCTGTGGCGGCTGTGACTGTTGTTGCTGCGGCGGTTCCCGGCGCTTTGATGAAGAAGATACAGGAGCTTCGATGTATTCGTTTTTTGGTCCTTTGCGCGGCAGTTCAAAGGGTTCTGCGGGGGATTCAAAGGGTTCTGCCGGCGATTCAAAAACGCTTCCAAAGGACACAATTTCCTCTTTTGGAGGTTCGTCCGGTTCAATTTCAATCGGATGGTAAAATTCCGGCAAAGAGCAGCCGGAAAGATTTTTCGAGTTGGCAAAAGCGCTTACGGGGTCAAAGTTTTTTTTTTGATCCAAAAGAGATTCCAAACAGTAGTTGCCAACAACATTTTCAAGGGTTTCGCGGCTTAAATTTTCGACCATGAAAGCGCCGACATTTCGAGCCAAAGTTTCGCGGTCCCAAATCAAAACACCCGTATCGGCAGCGTATCTTTTAACAGTTTCTTCGCCGCCTTTGACTTTTTTGGCAGTGATGTACAAGCTGTTTTTGCCGTTGGATTGCTGCGTAAACCGTTCAAGCGTGTTTAAATCGCCGTCAAGATCACATTTTACCCAAATTTCGTAATCTTGCCTTCTGCCGACAATATCACAAAATGTGCCTTCGCTCGTTTCATATCCGTAAGATTTGAACATTTCTAAAAGAAGTCTGACAAGTTCCTGTTTCATGGTATCGAAATTTCCTTTGAATTGGCTGGGGCCGGAAAAACAAAAAATAAAAAATAACATCCAACCCAAAAATTGTTTGATTAAATAATCTGTAAGTGTGTTTTTATTATAAATATATCCCATGGTCAAATTTTTTTGAGAACCATTATTAAAAAAAATATGGTGCTATAATAGAATAGTCGCATCTTATGATTTGAGCAACGAAAAAATTATATATTTTTGAAAAATTTATATTTCAATAATATCATATATGTTTGTAATTTTTGAAAGACTGACTTATTGTCTTTCAAATAATTTTTGAAGGCTTAGGAGATAATCATTATGGCATTACCGACAGACTTTTTAGATACACCCATTCCCTATACGAATCTGCACGTTTCAAATCTTGTCATTGCGCTAATTGTTTTGATCGCCGGCATTATTCTTGTTCACATCATTGCCTATCTTTTCAGAAGGTTCATGAGAAAATCAAAAATGCCGGAACTTGCCGCAAACTTTTTTGTCCAATTTGCAACAGCATTGCTTTATGTTGCTGTTTTGCTGGCAGCTATTTCATATTTAGGCGTTGCTGTCAGTTCTTTGGTGATAGGTCTTTCCGCCGTTATCGGTTTAATTTTAGGTTTTGGTTTGCAGGACACATTAAACAACTTAGCCGCCGGCGTTTGGATTGCCTTATTGGAGCCGTTTAAAGAAAAAGATTTAATCAATGTTGCCGGCCAAAGCGGATATGTTGATTCTGTCGGCGTTATGGCCACTCAATTGATCACTGCCGATAACATTTTTGTTACGATTCCAAACAAAATGATTTGGAACAGCAGCATTGTCAACATGACGCGCATGTCGATACGCCGCTTTGATTTGAAAATGACATTTAATCTGGTTGAAAATTCCGAAGGAACCGTCAAAGCCGTTATGGATATTATAACCAAAAACCCCAAAATTCTTCAAACCCCTGAGACGAAAATATCCATCTCAAACATAACCCCGGCAACCGCCGACCTCGAAATTTCAGCATGGGTCAACAAAGAAGACATCATAACAATTGCAGCCGCAGTTAAAGAAGAATTGCTGTTGGCTTTCGAACAAAAATAAAAAACAACAGAGGACTTTTTGTCCTCTTTTTTTGTTTTTGATTTTGTTTTTATTTTTCCTCTTTCTCTTTCCTTTTTTCTTTCCCTTTTTCTTTCCTTTTGCTTTCCTCTTTCGTTTTCCTTTTCGCTTTTTTTTGCTTTCCCTTTTATTTTTTCTTTTTGTCTTGAAAACTGTTAAATCATATCGATCCTTTTTCTTGAATTATTCATTCTATCTTTTTCAAATTCATTTGCGTGTCATCATGGAATTAAAAACTTGTCCGAAACTTTATCGAAAAGAAACGCACCGCTCACGCTCGCCTGAGGAGACTTTCGAGGCGGTCGAATCGTTAACAAAAACTGCCGGCATTACACGTATTGCCGATATTACAAAACTGGATCGTTTGAATATTCCGGTCTTTTCATGCATTCGCCCAAGCGCTTCTGAAGGTGCTATTTCTGTTTACAACGGAAAAGGCGTGACGCCGATTGCCGCCAGGGTTTCTGCAATCATGGAAGGGCTTGAACGCTACTCGGCAGAGCCGCAAGCTTCGGATTCTTTTACAATTGGAAAATATCCAACCCTCGCCGAAGAATATGAAATTTTAGATCCGGTCGAATTGATTTTGCCTGAACGTGTTGATCCTGATGCGGTTATCCCTTGGGTTTTCGGCCATGAATTGCTTTACAATGACGGTTCTTTGGTTTTGGAAGAACTTCTTGTGCCGGCTGTTTCTGTTTATCATCCGCTTCCTTCTCAGTATTATTCATTGTTTCGAACCGGAACAAACGGCATTGCTTCGGGAAATACGCTTGAAGAAGCCACATTCCATGCTTTGTGCGAAGTCATTGAACGAGACGCCTGGTCTTTATGCGAGGCGGCGAAGAACGGCGGGCGGCTGATAACAGATATTGAGGATGCGGACAGTGATGTCGCCCGCCTCCTTCGTGTATTTGAAGAAGCCGGCGTCTCTGTTTTGCTTCGGGACATTACAAGCGATATCGGTCTTTCGACAATTGCAGCCATTTCGGATGATGTGACGCTCAAAGACCCGACACTTTTGTGTTTGGGGATGGGAACCCATTCATCTCCAAAAGTCGCAGCGCTGCGCGCCTTAACGGAAGTGGCTCAAAGCCGCGCTACCCAAATTCACGGCGCCCGCGAAGATGCGACCATTGCAGATGTTCGAAAACAAATTGGTTATGACCGCACAAAACGATTGAATGCCAAATGGTTCGATGATTCCAAAACCGTTCGTTTCTCTGAGTTAAAAGACGTTTCCCAAAATGACTTTTTGGACGAAATAAAACAAACGGTTCAAATGCTGAATAATGTCGGGCTTCAAACCGTGATTATTAAAGATTTGACCCGTCCGGAATTGGAAATTCCGGTTGTTCGCGTGATTGTTCCGGGACTCGAATCCTTTGCCATCGATTCGGATCGGCTGGGCCTGCGCGGAAAAGAAGCGCGCCGCAAACTCAAAACAGCAGAAAGAGTTAAAAAATATGTTCCCGAAACATAAGAGATATTTATGACGCCTGCCGACACTTTTTTAAATGGCTCTGAGTCCGAAGCTGATAAAATTGTTGTATTTCTTGGTCCGAGTTTGGATTTGAAAACAGCCCAAGAAATCTTGCCGTCGGCGGAATTTCGACCGCCGGCATCTCGCGGCGATATTGAGAAAGCCGTATCCGGCGGAGCCGAATCGATTTGCTTAATTGACGGCGTTTTTTTTGAACAATGTTCTGTCGGTCATCGCGAAATTTTAGCGGCTTTGAAGAAAGGCGTTTTCGTTGTCGGCGCTTCCAGTATGGGGGCGCTCAGAGCCTCTGAAATGTCTTCTTTTGGAATGGTGGGGATTGGTCAAGTTTACGCCCTTTACAAAGACGGCATTTTAGAATCGGATGACGAAGTTGCAATCATCTGTGATCCGTTTTCAAATGAACCGCTTTCGGAAGCTTTGGTCAATATCCGCGAAACCCTCAAAAAAGCCGTATCGGAATCTGTTTTCACTCAAGAGCAAAGCGATACGTTCCTTCAAATGGCGCGCGGTGTCTATTACCCTGAGCGAACCTACGGCGACCTAATCGGCAAAGCCAAAGAAGAAAAAATCATATCTCTGCCGGCACTTTTAAATTTTGAAAAATGGATTTTGGGAGGGAATGCGGCAGATATTAAAAAAGAAGATGCGGTTTCTGTGTTAAAATTTATGGCTCAAAAATAAAAGAATAAGGACAAAATTATGCCTTTAAATAAAAAAAATAGGGCACAATTATGTCTTTAAATAAAAGAATAAGGGCAAAATTATGCCTTTAAATAAAAACAAAAATAATGAAAAAATGTTTATTCATATTGTTTTTGAATTGAAGCGAATAAACATTTTTAAAAATTAAAGATATTTTTCAAGTTCCCACAAGTGAATGTGTTTTGAATAATCCGCCCATTCGTTTGTTGCTGTTTGAATTAAGGACGTTGAAATGTTTTCTCCCAATATTTGTTTTAAAAAATTGTCTCTTTTAAATTCTTCAACAGCTTCAAACAGTGACGTCGGGAGCGTTCCGGCAGACATTAATGCTTTTTCATCATTCGAATAATTGGCCGATTCGAGATCCGCTGCGTTTATGACTTCGGTTGATTTTTCAATTCCGGAAATGCCGGCTGCCAACAAAATCAATAAGGAGAGATAAGGATTGCATGATGGATCTGCATTCTGTATTTCAATTTTCGTTGAGCGTCCGCGTGAAGATGGCAGGCGGATCAATGAGTAGCGATCGGTGCCCGACCAAGAAATGTAATACGGAGCCTTTTCTTTTTGAGCAATTCGCTTGTATGAATTTACAGTCGGATTCGTCACGGCACAAATGCCGCGGATGTGACTGAATATGCCGCCGATAAATTTGCGCGCATTTTCCGAAATCATCATGTCTTTTCCGGGATGATAAAATTCATTGAATTCATTTTTCATTAAAACAAGTCCAAAGGAAGTTGTTAACCCTTCTGTATCTTTTAGGGGCTTTGGCATGAACGATGCATATAAACCATGGTGCTGGGCAGCATTTTGAAGTATATACTTAAATGTCATGATGTTGTCCGCGATTCGAAGAACACTGCTTTCTTTAAAAACAACTGTAAACGGCCCGTTTTGATCGCTTTGATACATGGATGTGATTTCAATGTCCGCGTTAATCAAAAAGTGAAGGACGTCTCTTTTGACCTTTTCCATGTTTGAAAATGTTTCAGTATCGATAAAATTTTTTGATGCCGTTTGTGATGATAAATTTTTTCGCGTTTCTGCGCTGAACAAATAAAAATCAACAGAAGCCGACACGGAAAATACGTATCCGGCTTGGAATATTTTTCGGACAAATAATTTTAAGGAATTTCGGGAACAGCCGTCAAATGTTTGTCCGTCCGAATGCATTAATTCGCAAATAATCCTTCCAAACGGAACGGATCCAACGCCGTCATTCATGATTGAAAATGTGCGGATGTCCGGTTTAAGTATCAAATCTGCGCCGACGGTTTTGAATGAGCTGAAGATTGTATTTTCAAAAGGCAGACCCTTTGACAACGCGAATCCAAGGAGAGCCAGCGGGACATCCAGCTCTTTAAGAGTTCCATCTATGCCCGCAAATTGAAATTTGACGAAATCAACTTGCTGCTCTTCAACAGCTTCCAAAATATCTTCGATTGTATTAAATTGAACCATAAAAATCAAACCATAAAACTAATCTTCGTTTCCATTTTTTAACAAATCACTTAAAAATGAAAAATCGCTTATATAAATAAAACAGAATGGTAATTCAAGTATAAATTAATTGTCAAAAAGTAAAAAACAAAAGCAAAATACAAAAAAAATAAAAAAAAAGCAAAAAAAATAAAAAAAAACAAAAAGCAAAAAAGGTAAAAAAGAATGGATCTGCCCATTCTTTATACAAATTTAATTCCTGCATGGCGCAGTTCTTTATTCATTTTGGCGACGTTTAAAAGAAGCGGCGTAATCGGTTCTGTCAATGCGGCTGCTTCTAAAGGCCCGACGTCGATTGGTTTTAATCCGGGAATTTCTGACACAAGCTGCATGATAATATCTTTGGTTTGTTTGTTGTTGCCGCAAACCGCAATGTCCAAGTTCATTTCTTTGTCAAGGTCTTCCAAGCGCTTTGCAGAAACATTATGGAATGATGCCACCAAATCAATTCCCGGCGGGAGCATGGCTTGGATTTCTTTGGCTGCGCTGCCTGCTTTTGGGACAGCGTAACAGAAGTAGTCTGCATTGTATTCTTCCGGATCCACATCGATTTTGATCGGCTCTGTTCCCATATTCAAGTAACAGCGATCCTTAATCATCGGAACGACAACGGACAAGACCACTTGATTTTTGCATAATGCCGGTTTGATGTACCCCATAACATCCGCAAGCTGATCATATCGAATCGCAATGACAACAATATCTGCAGCTTCGGCAGCCGCTTTGTTTTCATCGCCGGTGACTTTTGCAGAAAGCGACCGAGACGTCAAAACATCCGCATATTCGGCAGCTGCCACCGCAGCTTTATCTTTTTCTCTTGATCCAATGATCACGTCATGCTTTTGCCCCCAACGCAGAGCAAATCCCTTTCCAATGTTTCCGGTTCCACCTAATATCGCAATCTTCACGATTTATCACCATCCGATATTTTTGACTAAATCAAAGATATATATAAAGGAATTGCCCGAAAAAAAGAAAGAAAACTAAGAAAAAAACAACAGGCTAAACATTATAATGATATTTGAATGATAAAACGGAAAAATAAAAACAAATGAAAAATAAAAGGGAAAAGCAAAAAACAAAAGGGGAAAAGCAAAAGCAAAATGAAAAACAAAAGGGAAAAAGCAAAAAATAAAATGAAAAACAAAAAGGGGAAAGTAAAAAACAAAATGAAAAACAAAAAAAATAAGTACACTGGCCGGGATTCGAACCCGGGTTCAAGCGTTGGCAACGCCTGGTGATAACCACTACACTACCAGTGTACTTCGATATTTAACTGCTGAAAAAAATATTTCAAGATATTAAAGCATTTTGCTGCAATGCCCAAAGCCGGACTTGAACCAGCGACATCTGCCTCTTCAGGGCAGCGCTCTCCCAACTGAGCTATTTGGGCATGATTGGAAATGATTGGGCATGATCGCACAATTTTCGATTGGCACAAATGCATCGGATTTGTATGCAGCTGCAAAAATGGGCCCGCTGAGATTCGAACTCAGGACCTCCGCCATGTCAAGGCGACGTCATAACCATCTAGACCACGAGCCCGTTTTGCATTTTTTTTGTGCTAAACTTAAAAACATCAAAGCACATTGCTTTTTTGTCTTCGTGTTTTTCTTGCGGCTGTGCAAACCCCATAAACAATATAATCGTATATAAAGGTTTTGAGATGCGTCAACCCTTCTTTAAATACGAACCGAGCCGAAAGACCGAAACGAAGGCGACAAAAACAAAATCCAAAGGAAGGATAAATTTTTAATAAAACGTGTTTGGTGTCGCTGAAACATTTTCATAAATTCTGGTTTCGCCATCGGGATACACCAAAACCAATCTTTGAACCGGACTGCCAAGGGGACACGCATCATGAAGATAATATCGGTCAACCACACGGGACGAATTCGTAAACTCGATCATGACAGAATTGCCTTGAAACGCCACGACTCGATATTCACTAAAACCAAATAAAAAGTTGCTGATGTACGGATCTAAATTCCGGCTGCCGAAAAAGAAAACATAGAGGTCTGTTAAAAACCCTGTATTGTATTCAAGTTCGCCGGTTGCGTTGACGCCGTCAAATGTTATTGTAAATTGGTGAAATTGAACATCCGTTCTCGGAGAAAAGGACAAATGAAATGTTGCAGAAACAACAATAATACCGGCAATGATTAAAAAAAGAATAAAATGCTGCGTTGCTTTCATTGTGAATCTCCGGTGCTAAAATTTTATTGTACTCTTTTTGGCGTCTTGCAATAAAATCATTTAATGTTTTAGATGCGGCGTCTTGCAATAAAATCATTTAATGTGTTTTAGATGTGGTGCCTTGCAATAAAATCATTTAATGTGTTCTCTTAGACTTGTGATGTCTTACAATAAATAGATTTTTTATGTTGGAGTCTGTCATTTGCCGCAGCAAACAAAAGAACAGCCGGCAGGCAGAAAAATGAAACAAAAAAAAGTTTGCGGCACCATAAAATGAATAAACGGAATGTTTTTGATTTGTTTTACAAAGGTTTTTCTAGGGTTTTGCATTTATACTAAATCTAATTTATAGATCGTTTTTTTGAAAATTATAGATCATTTTTTTAAAAATTGTGTGATAACATGGAACCATTCAATCGACTTAATGAATGCGATGAAAACGAATCACTCTCAGCGGATGCAAAATCACCGGATGATAATGAAAGCATTGAACTTGGGATGCGTTTTAACAACACGGGAGAGATTGTTGTCCCTCCGCTTTTAATCGACCAAATCTTGGGTCAAGAATTATCTGTTGAAATTGTTAAAAAAGCGGCGCGCCAAAGAAGACACGTCATGATGATCGGAACCCCCGGTACCGGAAAATCGCTGTTGGCAAAAGCAATGGCAGAACTGCTTCCAAAAGAAGAATTGGAAGACATTTTGGTCTATCCGAATGCCGAAGACTCAAACAACCCGCGCATCCGCCGTATTCCGGCGGGAAAGGGACGCGAAATCGTTGCCGCCCACCGCGCAGAAGCACAAAAAAAGTCTCAGACAAAAAACATGATCATGATGGTTCTTCTTTTAGGAGTCGTGATTTATGCCATTTTCACAATGCAGATTCTCATGGGCATTTTCATATGCCTTTTGATTGTCATATTCGGACGGCAGCTCATCGGCCGCGATGATGCGATGATTCCAAAATTATTGGTCTCAAACTACAACAAGATGCAAGCTTCATATGTTGACGCAACTGCCGCTCACGCCGGCGCTCTCCTTGGAGACGTCAGGCACGATCCGTTCCAGTCCGGCGGCCTTGAAACGCCGGCCCACGAAAGAGTGGAAGCCGGAGACATTCATAAGGCGCACAAAGGCGTTTTGTTCATGGACGAAATCAACATCTTGGGAATCGAATCCCAACAAAGCTTGCTGACAGCTCTTCAAGAAAAAGAATATGCAATTACGGGACAGTCCGAGCGAAGTTCAGGCGCCCTTGTCAAAACAGAACCGGTTCCGTGTGACTTTATCATGGTCGCTGCCGGAAACCTTGATGCTCTTGAAAAAATGCATCCTGCCCTTCGTTCAAGAATCAAAGGATACGGATATGAAGTCTATATGCGCGATTCCATGCCTGATACACCCGAAAACCGCGACAAATTCATTCGTTTCGTTGCACAAGAAGTCATGCGCGACGGACATATTCCGCAATTTGATGAAAACGCTGTTAAAGAAATCGTCCGCGAAGCAAAAAGACGTTCCGGCCGCAAAGGCCATTTGACGCTTCGATTAAGAGATTTGGGCGGCCTTGTGCGTGTTGCAGGAGACTTAGCGCGTGCCGAAAATGCAACATTTACGACAGCTGAACACGTTCTTCGCGCCAAAAAAATTTCAAGATCCATTGAACAGCAATTGGCGGATCGTTATTTGGAAAACAAAAAAGATTATGAATCTTTCATGAAAAGCGGCGGCGAAGTCGGCCGTGTCAACGGCTTGGCGGTTATCGGCGGCGACTCCGGTGTCGTTTTGCCGATTTTGTCTGAAGTGACCCCCTCGCTTTCAGTCTCCCAAGGAAACATCATTGCAACCGGCCAATTAAGAGTCATTGCCAGAGAAGCCGTCAAAAACGTCTCTGCCGTGATTAAAAAAGTGACGGGAAAAGAAATCGAAGCCATCGACATTCACATTCAGTTTGTCGGAACATACGAAGGCGTGGAAGGAGACAGCGCTTCTATTTCAATTGCAACCGCCGTCTTATCCGCTTTTGAAAAAATCCCTGTCAACCAATCGATTGCCATGACCGGATCCTTATCCGTTCGCGGAGATGTATTGCCCGTTGGCGGCGTGACGTACAAAATCGAAGCCGCTGCCCAAGCCGGCATCAAAACCGTTATCATTCCAAAACCAAACGAAGCCGACGTTATGATCGAAGATGTTTACAAAGACATGATCGACATCGTTCCCGTTTCCAACATTACGGAAGTTTTGAAACACGCTTTGGTGGACGGACAGGAAAAAGACGCTTTCCTAAAAAGGTTATCGGAAGCTTTAGAGATTGACAACGGATAAAGAAGGAAAAAAGAAAAAAAGAAGAAAAAAAAAGAAGAACCAATAACAGAAGCCCTTTTTTATCCTTTTTTTCTTTTTGACCGATTAAGTTTTAAAGCCTTAAAAATCCTTTATAACAATTGCGACAAGTTTATATACGATAAGTCGATTTTATACTCTGTGTGTGTCAGAAGGGACTAAAGAGTATGCTCATTGGTTTTAAATCTTTTATGCTCAAAAAAGAGATTTAAATAGATATCATCTCTGACCGGCATCAAAACGCATGGGTCTGGTACACAAGTTTTAAAATACTTTTCCTTTACGACTTTTGAGGATTTCATGAAACGACTCGGGACGGTATCTCATTTGCACGGCAAATCGTGTTTTGTTGTTAAATATGACTTGTCCGAAGTTCCCGCATCCCTGCACAAGATGATGAATTTGCAAGTCATTGATAAAAATGTACATCCGGTCGGAAAAATCGCAACAGTTTTCGGGTCGGAAAAACAGCCGTATTTTTTGGTGCGCATTTTTAGGGAATTGGATGCAGCACAGACAAAAAAATTGGTCAAAGAAAAAGTTTACATCAAATAAGACAGCGTCAAAAAAAATGAAGATGTTCGTGTCATAAGAGAATAACGAAAACAACTCAATAATTCAAAATTTTACATTCAAATTCAAATTTCCATAATCCAAATTTCAATATCAATTCAAATAATTCAAATTTCCATAATCCAAATTTCAAATAATCCAAATTTCAAATTCAAATAATTTTAATTTAACTTATTTAAAAACGGTCCGCAAAAATACAAAATCCGGTGATGATATGGTAGAAATTGAAAGGGTTCGATACTCCGATACAATCAATAGAGATAAAATTAAAGAGATGATTCGTGCCAAAAATCAAAAAGAGGCACCGAAAGAGACAGCAATTTATTGCTGTCCCGAATGCAAAAGCCAAAATCTGGTGCACGACTATGAGCGTGCCGAACTTGTTTGCGGCGACTGTGGTTTGGTTGTTGATGCCGATTTCGTTGACGAAGGTCCGGAATGGCGTGCATTTGACCATGACCAGCGCATGAAACGCTCTCGTGTCGGCGCACCGATGACATACACGATTCACGACAAGGGTCTTTCCACAATGATTGACTGGAGAAACCGCGACTCTTACGGCAAATCCATCTCTTCCAAAAACAGAGCGCAACTCTATCGTTTAAGAAAATGGCAAAGACGCATTCGTGTCAGCAACG
>Ga0099364_10007916_pt1 | contig 15055 bp, 12 predicted proteins | sample TergutTh196P3_FD_73070 | JGI IMG/M metagenome (GOLD analysis project Ga0099364, IMG submission 73070) | Microcerotermes parvus P3 segment gut microbial communities from Pointe-Noire, Republic of the Congo - Th196 P3 | ecosystem: Host-associated > Arthropoda: Insects > Digestive system > Gut ... | reverse complement strand
ATGGAATGAAGGTTGTCATGTTGACATCCCGTGAACACCAAACAGAAAAGCCCGATTGAAATCACGAGAAACACAAATGCTCGCACATGTGTGAATTGACGATTCATCGATACAAGATTTTTCACTGAAACCTCCTATGCAAATGGAATACGAAATTTTGATTTTTTCCATACGAAAGAAAGACACATACCGCCCCGCCAAAGCTTAATTGGTGGTTTTCCCATGAGAGCCGGGAACGTGATGAGTGACCGATCAATCGAGAATGATCCGGTCGCTCCCTGCCTTGTGCATTCCCGGCCTGCCAATCACACGAATAACTCTTGTTGTGGGGGCACATTATTACGGCAATGCAACCGATTCGCCGCCTGAGCCTGTGGCAATGCAGCGCCATGTGTGCAATGCGACTGTATCGCTGATAAATGTCACAGCACCATCCCCCACAGCGGCATTAACTCCACCGGTATGAAAACTCCGGGCTGTGATCCTCTGCCCCAGCTCGTTTCCTGGTGCGCGACCCTGGGCTGCGATACACGTTGCGAGGCCGCCTTTACCAACCGTTGCAGACGATGTGCAATCTTTCACAACATCCGGTCCGAGGGAATTCGGTGTATAGTATGCAGTATATCCCGCAGAAACCGAAAGCATTGAGTCACCGTAACGTGTTCCATTGGGGTCGCTTTTCGAAGGTGTCAGTTCGGATGCAAATAGCGTATTACTGAGTCCGTCTTCGATTGTTGCAAAGGTCGTGAAAGTATCCAGCCCGAAAGGAACACCACTACAGCGATAAACAAAATCCGGGGGCGAACTTCCTTCCGGCCACTCAAAATCGACGAAAGGGTATCCAGTGTAAGCATCTCTGAAATTGTAATCCCTGGGACCAAAATTTACGGCATAATTATGCCGGTAACGGGACCATTCCGGTTGAGTTGCAATGGAAGGGACCAGTTCATGGACACCGAAGGAAGGACACGAGTACACACTGAGTTGCGTTCTCATGTAATCCCGTCCGGGCCAGGTATCCGTACCGGCAATTCTGATATCACAAACGTTGCGAACCCAGCCCACAATATTGGGATCACCGCTGTACGATCCTTGGGCAAGACCATCATAAAGAGCCGTCTGCTCAATGTAGGGAAGCACTCTCATTGTCCAGGATGGAGTGTACCAATACCACCCTCTGTTGGCGGAAATGATTCCTCCCGGTGGAAGTCCTTTTGTCGCGTCGTGATAGTTATGGAAACTCAACGCGATATTTTTCAAGTTATTGGTGCAAGTCATTCGCCTTGCCGCTTCACGAGCTGCCTGAACGGCGGGTAAAAGAAGCGCAATCAAAATACCAATGATTGCAATCACCACAAGAAGTTCAACGAGAGTGAAAGCCCTTAAGTTGCCCCCCCCCCATCTTAACATTTTGAAACTTTTTCATTGAATTTCTCCCAATTTCTCTTGCTTGGTCAACATATTAAGCTAATCGCACATTACGATTAACAGATGTTATTGTAAGCAACCTCAATAAAGAATGCAAGCCGCCGATTGGTGATTTTGAAAAAAAAACGATAATTTTTTGTGGAAATCTTTGAAGTGTGGCGTTGTGGCAAAATAGTGGCAAAAAAACGTGCTATTTACGAATTTCCACATCCAGTTACTTCAAAATTGATTGTTTCGCAAATTGCGTGGAATTGTTTTTTCGAGACACGAAACTGTCGAACTTGAGGAGAATAGTAAGAATAGTATGTGAACGGCAACCGGGGGTGTATATGAACGGCTTAACGCCAGGGCAACGGTCAAACCCGCCGCCGGGTACTCCAGGTTCATATTCTTTTCACCTTCCCGCGTAACTGACCGCGTTGCCTGTCGAGAAGGTCGAGCGGGTGTCCTGATTGACGCCGAGCATTTCCGGGGTGTAACCCGGTCCGAGGTGGCTCAGGTCTTGCACTCGGAGAATTTTCGCCGGTTTTTCCGATGTGTCGAGCCAGACGTGCAGTCGTGACGCCGGACTTTTCGCGTCAAACCGCCCGACGATTTGCGCCGAGCAGATCGATCCCTTGGAGGTGACGTAGGGCGCGATTTGTTTCATCGTATCAAGGTCAACGTACTCAAGCAGCAACGGCCAGAGTTCGTATTGCATTTCGTCGATTTCCTCTTCGGCCTGTTCAACCGGGTCGGGAATACGGTTGGCGAGTATGGCGTCAAGCATCTCATCCGTCATGCCGGGAATGGCCAACAGTACGCCGCGCGGGGCTTCGTTGAGATTGACACGCGAAAATGTGCCGTCGTTGATGCGAATCGCGTCGAGCAATGTCGGCATGTCCGATGCCAGCGACGCTTCGGTAAACGGGGATTCCAGTGTTTCCGTTGATGATTCACCTTCATATTGCACTTGCAACGAACCGCCGACCAGGTCGAGGACACTGAAGATTTTCGCTTTCGGTTCCTGCGACAAGTCAAACGAGCGATTGCTTTCATCCGATGATTGCTCGCCATCGTCAGCCTGGTCGTCACCGGATTGGTCACCACCAGTTTGATTACCCGGTGATTCACTGGAGGAATCGCCGGTTGCATCACCCGGTGAATTGCCCGTCGGGCTGTTGCCTGTCGTTGACGAGCCGTTACTCCCGGCTTCGGATTCGTCCGAGGTGGTCAGGTTCGTTTCGCCGAACAAACGATAGGCGATGATGTAGTTGACCCAATCTTCGTTGTTGAGTTTCGATGTCAATTGCTGTTGCAATTCTTCAAGATCGTCACTGTTGACGTTGACTTTATCGGAATCGTCGCTGCTCCTGGCGCGTTCGGCACTGCTGATCGTCAGCAAGGCGGCCCAGCCGCAGTCGAGCAAGCCTTCCGAATTGTCATAATCGGTTTCCAGTTGGAAGTCGAGCGGGTCCGGTTCGCCGAGATCGACCAGCCCGTTACGGTTCCAGTCGGCTCCATACAGCAACGCCGGCGTCACACCATCGACGAGCAACAGTTCGTCCAGCGATTCGATCATCGCGTTTCGCAGACGGTAAGGCACGTCCAACCCTTCGTAATATTCGGACTCGGCCCCGTAATCGCGGGTTTCGTCGTCCTCGTCGAGCCAGTCGAGGATCGCGTCGGCGATGTACTCGTCCATGCCGGGCAGGTTCATCAGTATCTCACGGCCAACGCCCGGTTTCTCGAGTTCGTAAGCCCAAATCATTCGCAGGTCGATTTTCGCCGATTCGTCGGCCAGTCCGTAACGCACGTCCGTTGGCATCCCGTATTCGTCCAGCCAGGGCGAAATCACGCTGAATCGCCCAACTTCGCGCACGTCCCGAAAATTGTCGGCCACCAATACGCCACACAATTCGTCGGGATTATCGTACAGTCCTCCCAAGTCGAGCAGGTCTTCCTCGTTGTACATCAACAGCACGCGCAGGGCATCAATCCCCGACTCGGCGAGATAACGCACCTGCGTCTGACGCATGTTGTACTTTGCCCCGCGCTGCTCGGCTTGCATCAGCTTCGCGAGGGACAGAGCCGCCAGCGAAAGGATCACGATGACAACCAGAACGACCGCAATGATTGTCCCGGAACGATTCGTGTAGCGTTTTTTTGGCATAATAATGCCCCTGAACGGAAATTCTGTCAACCAAGTCATGGAAATGAAAACTGTGCCATTGAATCAAAGGGGATGTGGCAACAAGCAACATAATTATAACCCCGGCTGGCCGGAAATGCGGCGGAAACCAATACAATTTCTCTGTTTTTTGACATGCAAAGTTGGCATAAGGAGTCGTTCCAAAATAACGTTTACAAACGCACATAAATATGTTATGATTTCTTTCGTGGAGTTATCTCATGGAAGCGATCATTGCAAGGAAGTTTCACACGTTGCGGCTTGAGTGGAACGAACGTCAGCGTCGTCTTTGGGCGGCGAGCGAAGCGATGTGTTTGGGGCATGGCGGTATCAGTATCGTTGCCCGTGCGACGGGGCTTTCCCGGCCTACGATCCTCAAAGGCATCAAGGAACTTAAAAACAACAAGCGGCTCACTGAAAATCGTGTGCGCCGTGAAGGAAGTGGGCGAAAAAAAGCCACCCAAAAACAACCGGGTTTGTTGCCTGCACTTGATGCGTTGGTCGAGCCGACCGCCAAGGGTGATCCCATGTCGCCGCTTCGGTGGACAACGCACAGCACACAGCACTTGAGCGAAGCGTTGAATGAACAAGGATTCGATGTTTCCAAAACCCAAGTTTTTCGGTTGTTGCACGAATTGGAATATCAACTCGCTGCGAATCGCAAGTCGCTCGAAGGCGGAACGAATCCTGACCGCAACACGCAATTCGAGTTCATCAACGCACAGGTTGCGGAATTTTTGAAGCAGGGTTGTCCTGTCATTTCGGTCGATGCCAAGAAGAAGGTGTTGATCGGAAATGACCGGCAAAACGGCAGGGTTTGGCGTCCCAAAGGCGATCCGGAGTTGGTGAAAGTTTATGACTTTATCGACAAGGAACTTGGCAAAGCGACGCCGTATGGAATTTACGATTTGCAAAAGAATGTCGGTTGGGTGAATGTTGGGATTGACCATGACACAGCCGAATTTGCGGTGGAATCGATTCGACGCTGGTACAAACACTTGGGCAGGGAACTTTATCCGAACGCGAAAGACCTTTTCATCACGGCGGACGGTGGCGGAAGTAACAGCAGTCGCAGTCGCCTTTGGAAATTTTGCTTGCAAGAGTTTGCGGACGAGAGTGGCTTGACGATTTTTATGAGTCATTTTCCGCCGGGCACGAACAAGATTGAGCATCGACTGTTCAATCACATTTCGATGAACTGGAAGGGACAACCACTGACAAGCCTGGATGTGATCATCAATTTGATTGGTCATACGACGAGTAGTACCGGTTTGAAAGTTGACGCAATGGAAGACCGTAATATTTATCCGACGAAACGAAAAATCACCAACGAACAACTCAACGCCTTGAACATCATACGGAATGATGTTTTGGGGAAATGGAACTACAAAATTTCACAAAGAATATCGTAGCAATTGTAAATGTTATTTTGGCAAGGATCCATAGCTTTTCATGGGACGTGCAACGGAATTGTTGACAAACACATCCAATTTGCCAAACGTTTTCAGCAGCCCGTTTTTCAAACAAAGAATTGAATCATGGTCGCTCTGCTCAACCTTCATCGCGTGAACATCCAGGCCTTTTGCGCGGAAATCATCGGCGACAGTCTTGCATTTGTCCCAATTGCGGGAAGCGATAACGACTGTGCCCCCCGCTTCTGCCAACCCTTCACAGATGCACTTGCCATAGTTACCGGCACCTCCTGAAACAAGGAGGACTTTTCCCTTTAAACTCAGTAATTCCCAGATGTTCATGTTGTTGTTATTATTATTGATTCAATGAAACTGACTTTTCTACCCAAACCGATTGAGAATAATTCGACAATGTAATACGTGAACCCGTTTTCCCCAAGGATCAACGGGCACACTCATCGGAAAGAACAATTGGCTAAAGTCGAATAAATCATCTACAAATGGATGATCTTTCCTCCCTGTTGCAAACTTTCATTGGCTCCCATGAGGGTACGAATGATTCTTTCGGTTTTGTCGAATGACAACCGTGCCTTTTTTTCCCGCACCGAACGGATAAATTCAATGATGTTGTCGCGAAACATGGAATAAGAGTTTTTGATATCAGCTAACCTCCAGCCGGTCTGTCCGAATACGGATAATTGAAAGGTGGGCGTAATATCCATGAAAAGACTGACAATGGCCTGAAATCCGTTCTCAAAAGTGATCGAGACGATGTCCCTGCCCGGCTGTCCAAAATTCCTGACCGAAGCGGGACGAGGGTCATCCAGAATACTGAACAAGGCTTCCAAAAGGTGGACGCCATATTTGTTCCAGTCCTTTTTGCCAACGGCAGTGGCGAATTCAAGTTTTCCCAGTGCAGCCAACTCCTGTCTGACTACCATACATTCATTGGCATAACGCATGGACGAACAGGACATGATGAGCTTTCCCTTTGCAACCTCATTCGAGAAGTACTCAAGTTCAGGAATGGACAGGGCAAGCGGTTTGTCGATAAAGATGGGAATACCGGCATCGATCAACGGACGCGCCAGGGCGACGTGGTTTTCGGCGTCGTCGCGTGCCAGAATAACCGCGTCTACTTGTCCTGCCATTTCATCCAGACTTCCGGCTATCTGTTCGATTCCGGTCGTTCGGGAAATACTTTGAGAGATTTCGTCATCCTGCGACCAGACACAAGTGACTTTTGTCCCAGGGATGCCCAAAGTTTGTTTGTTGGCTTCCAAATAAGCCGCAACAGCCGGATAACCAATCCTGTTGATTTCATTGGCGTCGAAACGCCCATTAATGATTGCCGACCATGAGCGACCATGAGTAGGGGTGTGCGTTCCCCGCACTCATTCCGATGATTCCAATTTTCATTTGTTGGGTATTTCAATAATTGTGATTATTCATCCGAATAGTTGGAAAGTTCAAAGTGACACATAAATTTTATCGCCAATTCCTCTTGTTGCAATAGAGAAGATTGATCAACTCCTGACCATGGGGGTGGTAAAATTTTGTTGCACCCCTTTTCATTTTCGCGTCAAAAAGATTGTATATTCGACAAACTTCACTTGATTTCGGAGATGCGCCAATACAAATATCACCCATTTTGACGACCTGCCCCAAAATGGCCTTCACCCGGGCTGGAAAATATTGTATAATATTTTGAGAAAATCAAATCTCCCCTTTCATTTCGTCGGAAGCACAATGGTAACGCGTGAGCCGTGACTACGAACGGCTGGTACAGGTGTACGCCAGGTCACCGCTCGTCTCGCAGCGACTTTCCAGTCGCAAATGATCAAAGGGGGATTTGGTTTTTTTTTCTGACAGGATGAACAGGATATTTCAGGAGAGTGGGGTATCCCTTTTGTCCGCTATCCCGATTATCATGGAAATCATGTCTTGATATTTCCCGGCAAAAGCCGGAAGGAATAACCATGACGCCTCGGTCAGACCGCCGCGAGAATACCGATTTGCGGCCGATTCGTGTTCAACGTCCATTCACGACAGCCAGATTCGGAACGGAAGTTGCTTACGATGCTTTTGGACGTGCCTATCAAAACCCTTTCGGTCAAGGCACTCGCACCGACGAAGTATTTGTCCGGTAACTACCAATATGTTGCGCCAGTTCCGAAATCCGCGTCGACCTCCATGTCCGGCGGCGGGACGGGGGTTCTTCCGGGTGGCCTTGGGGGATTGCTCTCCCAAGGCTCCCACAGACCCGTGCGTGCAGACATTACCGCACACGGTTCCTCGGAATCATGTTCTACGTATCTTCGTTCAATTTACCTTTGTGAACGATTTTCGGAAAGGGGAGAGGGTGTTGCTTCAGGATTTGGCGGAACCGGTTCCAAGTCATGTCCTTGTTTCGATTCCTCCGTTCCAAGTGCTTGCGCCAGCAACGCTCCACTTCATGGCGGAAATTGCTCAGTGAGCGAGCATTTCCTGTGTAGCCGTAGTAGGCATAGTGCCCTTGGACTTTCTTCAGACTTCCAGACGCGATGTGTTTTTCAACATAACCGTAGTGAGGTAGAGACATACACTCAAAAGCCGAAATAACTCTTTGATTTATTGACCCATTTTGTATGAGTTCAAGAGCATATTTATTGATAAGTTCAATTTTTTCAAGGTCTTTTCCCGCATAACCACGAGAGACATTGCCTAAATCGTCACCATTTCCACAACTCCCATTAAATCGTACAACTTTTCCTTCGCCAAAATCGAAGTCGAAAACATTGTATTCATTGCCTTCAATTTTGACAAAAACTTTTTTTGGGTTTTGTTCAATAATTTTAATGAGTTGATCCCTAAAAATAAAATTGTCCCACCGTTCATTTTCAAACGTCACATAATGTAAACGCTTATTTTCCGGCGATTTATCTTTGTAAACCGCAGAAATGATAACAAATTTGTCCATCGTACAACTCCTTAATTGGAGGGTTGAGGCGGGTCAAGGAACTTTTGACACAGGCTACTTGCCCGCCGGTTTTAAAATTTACTGATATTATTTTACCCATATTCACAGGAAAAGAGAATCCGATGGAAAATCACATTGCACAGTTGCTTTACGAAGCAGCGCATCAGCTCGATGCTCATTGCCAATGGGAAGAATTGCAGTCGAGAACCCGGGAACACTACCGCACCATGGCGAAGGCACTTTTGGACAGATTTTATATTAAACCCAAGTGCCCTCTCGTCGTTGAAGGAGAGATCAACGGAAAAATCGAACATGTGTTTTGCACATATTTTAAGGAAAAAAGTTAATCCTTTGTGGCATCCTCCCATCTGAATAGAAAAGAGCCCCGTCATGGAAAAGTACCATACCCCCAAAGAGGTTGCGGAACTGTTCGGCGTGAGCCTCCAAACGGTTCAAAAGTGGATGAAGGGCATTGGCGTGAAACGTCCGTTGTCCTGCACTCGAATCGGCTATCTCATCATGATCATGGAATCCGATCTGGACGCATTCCTTGAAGGTCACAAGTCGGCACCTCCCCCGAATCTTCCCACCGCCAAAGAGCGGCGATCCGCGAAAAAACTCCGCGAACTCCAAACGGAGGAGACAAACGCCATTCTCCGACGGTTCAAAGTGATTTAAGTGCAAAGAGCTCTTTGAACTTCCCTTGCTCCTGGCCCCTTCTTCTGCTATGATGTTCTTGTTGTCGGTGGCCGCCGGCAACAGTCGGCGACGGCTGACGTTTTTTGGGTAGGGGATTGATCCCCCCGCAAGTCTGTCATTTCGCGAGTTGCAAACCACTTTCGATATGACAGACGCCCTCAATTTGGTTTGCTTCCCAGGCACTCTCTCCAGCCGCCGTCACAGCGTTACAGATTTCATTTTTCCGAACGAATGAGAACGGATTACACGCACTCTTTATCATTTGTTCGCATACGAAAAATAAGGACTTGCGTCAAAATTTTTTGACATGAAATAAGGACTTACGGCAACGCAATTCCTGTGACAAATACTGGTGTTTCCCATACCAGTAATACAACTATTGCCAAATCGCCGACGAAAAATAAGGACTTACGTTCAGAGTTAGTTGGTATCAGTTTTCCGTTTCGATAACTTAAACGCTTAAATAACAAAAACATAGAGATATATAGTACTAAATATCAACACTTTAGTTTAATGTCGTAATTATCGTTTTTATTAACCCTTTTATACCAAGTAGTTAGGAAAGTAAAGAACACAATAGCACTGATCTGGAATATAGACTCATAATCCCTTGGTCGTGGGTTCAAATCCTACCTGACCTATTTGCGAGAATTGAAAATATAACCCTTTACTACAGGCGGGTTTAAGTGGAACCAATTCTCGTTTCGGCACGGAAGTAGCTATCCCGTGTCATTTTTTCCTAAATTATACATCTTGGATAGTTTAGTAAAGTTCACTGTTTTTACAAAAAGCCTGTGGTTATGTACCTCTATGATTTTTACCGGGAGTATTTCCTTCCGGTTTCACTTTCCCGTGTGCAAAAGTCCACACGACAGGTTTACGAGCAAGTGGTCACTTTCTGGGTTAATGAGGTCGGGAATCTCGATATTCAGAAAATTTCACCTCTCGGTACTCAGCAGTTCGTTGACATTGCACTCACCAAAGCCGGACCGGTGAACCCATCCGTTGGGAAGCCGGAATCGGAAGCCCCGGAAAAATTGACGGATGATGAATTTCGGGAAATGGTCAACTCCCTGGTTCAAATGAAAATCATGAATTCCAAGATGAATACCCCCGGCATCAATGCCGTTCAATTTGTGGCAGATTTTGTTGCCAAAAAACAGTGGAAGCCGACACTTATCATGCTTTATGCCATGTTGGCCATGATCGCCTGGAAATACCTGACTGTTCCGATTCAGTTGCAACAGATGGTTTTTGAAGCATTTGGCCAAAATCCTGTTACAGCCTTCCTGCTGGGATCGCACAAGATGATCGGCGGCTTTTTTCTCTTTGGTATCATACCCATGCTGATCGTCAAGCTGATACTTCGCGAAAAACTTGCCGAATACGGCCTGCGACTTGGCATTGTCCGCCGACTTTTGGTCAACACGTTGATTTTTCTGCCCTTTGTGTTTATGATTGGGATGTTGACCGGGCGTGACGCCGCGTTTTGGAACGTTTATCCGTACAATCCCGTCGTGTCCGACGCGCCGATGCTCTTTTTTTGTCACACACTGACCTATTTGGGCTACTATTTCGGCTGGGAGTTCTTTTTCCGCGGGTGGATGCAGCACGGACTACGGGATTCGTTCGGAATTTACAACGCCATCCTCGTGCAGACGATGGCCTCGGCGGTTTTGCATTTCGGCCACCCGATGTCCGAAACGCTCGGCGCGATTGCCGGCGGCTTGCTTTGGGGTTTCCTTGTCCTGCGGTGCCGCAGCCTCTGGGCAGGGTTGATCCAGCATTCCGTCCTCGGAATCACACTCGATTGGTTTATCCTCCAAAACCGATCTACGGGATAACATGACGATTATGACTTTTTATCGACGAAACCTGTTTGTTGCCAATGGCGTTTGGCTGTTGGTGTTTCCTGTTTTGACGGCAATGCTTGTTGCCCTGCCAGCCTTTGCTGAAGACGAGTCGAAACCGGCGACATTCGATTATCAGGAGGCGATTGGCGACCTTCGTATTGATGAATTGCAAATGCACCTTCGCTGGCTGGCCGACGACGCGCAAGAGGGCCGTTGCGCCGGAACCGAAGCGGGGCGTCGAGTGGGCGATTATCTCGTGACGCAACTCACCCTGCTCGGACTGGAACCCGCCGGAACGGACGACAGTTATTTGCAAGGCTTTCGATTCAACGACGGCGAAGCGCGATACCGCAATGTGCTGGGCATCATTCGCGGCAGTGACCCTGACCTGGCCGGCGAGTACGTGATGATTTGTGCGCACTACGACCACGTTGGCGTGATTGACGGCGAGGTTTATCCCGGCGCAAACGACAATGCCAGCGGTACCAGCATGATTCTGGAACTGGCCGAATCGCTCGAAAAAATCGAACCGCGTCCGAAACGGTCCGTCATCGTCGCGTTTTGGGACGCTGAAGAAAAAGGCCTGCTTGGAAGCCGGCATTTCGCCAATAACCCGATGGTGCCGCTTTCGCAAGTCAAAATCGTCGTCAATTTCGACATGGTGGGGACGCTGCAAAATAACTCGTTCGAAATTTTCGGGAGTAACGCCGCAACCGGTGTACGGGAAACCGTTGCGCGGCTGATGGAACCGGACGACCCGGACATTGACTTTTCCACCGAATACCTGCTCGCGTCGGATCATTCGTCGTTTTACGCGAAAAAAATTCCGGCCTTGATGTTTTTTACCGGGCTGGACTGCCCCTACCATACGCCGGAAGACAAGTTCGGCATCATCAACTTCGACGGGATGAAACAGATCGCCGATATTGCGTTCCGCTTTGTGTTTTACCTGGCCGACGCGAATGATCTCTCGCAAATCCAATACATTTCACCGCGTGACATGCGAAGAAACAATGAGAAGTCCGGGGAGGCGTTTGGGTTTTGGGTAACCGACACGATGGGACTGACCATCGAAGACGATCAGGAACCGGAAGGCACCCAACCGGACGACAGCGGCCGCTCGCTCGGCAAACTGTTAGGCAATTTATTCGGCGACACTGCGGAAAAACCAGGCGGCCTTCGCGTCTCGAAAGTGGCTAAAGATTCTTGTGCGGAACAACTTGGACTCCAGCGCGGCGACCGCGTCATGACGCTCAACGGCCGCGATGCCGATAATCTTGATGATTTCGATGAGGCAATCACGGCGTTGCTTGTGGAAGAGCCGGAACGTGTCATGTTCCTGCGGGTGGCACGACCACGGGAGTCGGAGGAATGGTTGCGTTTTGAAATCAACCCGGCCGATTTGACGGTAGCCAATGAAATGATCCGGCAGGGTTTCCTGTACTGGGAAAGCCTGGCTGAGCCGGACACGCTTATCGTCGGTGACGTGTCGGAGGATCGTGCCAATGAACAGGGGCTGCAAACCGGCGACCGTATCATGCGCATCAACGGCAATCGGGCATCCGGCGAAACACTCCGGGATGCCTTGAAAACCAAACGCCCCCTGTCGCTCGAAATCGAACGCAACGGCAAAGTCTCACAGTTGGAGCTGGCTCTTTGAATGGTCTGAACATGATTGAAAACAAATATCCCCTGATCCTCGTGTCGGGACTGGCGGCGGATGAAAGTATTTTTCAGCGGCAGATAGTAGCCTTTCGCGAGGTCATTCCCGTTTCGTGGACCGAGGTCCATCCCCACGACACGCTTGAGGATTACGCCGACAAACTCGCGGCATCCGTCGCCGACCGGGTGGGTGGCCGGCCGTGTTACGTCGCCGGGCTGTCACTCGGTGGCATGATGGCCCCGATGGTCGCCGCTCACTTCGACACGAAAGCCAGCATCCTCATCGCGACGATCCGCAAACCGTCCGAGTTCCCGCAACGCTATCGGCCAGCGTATTTTTTCTGCCGCTTCATGCCACGGCTCATTGCCTCCGGACATTTCATCGTCAAGCACGTTGCACGGTGTCTGATGCCGCTGGCACGCCGGTTCCGCTCGCCGGAACGCGTCATCATTTTGCAACAACTGTTCAGATGCAAATCGTGGTTTTTCGCGCAACAGTTGCGAATGCTGTTCACCTGGACGCTCGACCCGAAATCATGGCGGCACGATTACTCGCTTGACCCGTCCGAACGCTACCCGTTTCCCTTGTACCAGATTCACGGCAGGCACGACCACGTCCTGATATGCAGTCGCACGAAGCCCGATACAATCATCGACGGCCGCCATGTCCTGCCGCTGTACAAAGCCGACGAAGTCAACCGGTTCATCGAATCCGTCATGGCCGAAACCGACGGATTGGAATCCTCCCCAGTCGGTTTTCATCGTGTCTAGCGCAATAATTCGCTGTTCGTTTCAATCAGAACCGCAATCGTCACGGAGCGGTCATTTCATTCGATGACTCTCGCAGTTCGTGAATGGCAGGCCGGGAACGCAACGAAGTCCCATTCCGGGGGGGGGGGGCGCGGAATACCACTCATGACCCCGGCTACCTTGTTTTGTCTCTTTGGGGCAACAAAATACACACAAAATTTTATGATACCCCCATCCCTGTTCCCTCTTGCCTCTTCCCTTGTTTCCCTGACTCTTGCGGTGTAAAATGATATCGTTGTTCGTTTGTGTTCCGCCACATTGATTCCAGCATTTCGCACCGATGACACCATTCTATCATTTGCCAACCGCAAACCGACCCATGCGTTATCTCGTCCCGTTTCATCCGAAGCGGTATCCGCATTTTTTCACCGACATTCTGATTATTGGTAGTGGTCTGGCCGGGTTGCGGGCGGCATTGGCCGTGCATCCGTCGCTCAACGTGCTGGTCGTCTGCAAGGAAGGGTTGGAAGGTTCGAACAGCCACAACGCGCAAGGCGGTATCGCCACCGTATGGGACAAGGCCGACACCTTTGCCGAACATGTCGCGGACACACTCATCGCCGGCGGGGAACTGTGCGACCAACGGGTCGTCGAGCATGTTGTGCAATGCGGCCCGAAAGAGATTCGTCAACTAATCGAACTCGGCGTCCAATTCGACCGCAACGAAACGGGAAACGACCTTGACCTCTCGCGCGAAGGCGGACACGGCCGCGACCGCATTTTGCACGCCAACGGCGATTCGACCGGACGTGAAATCATGCGCGGACTGATCGCGGCGGTGAAGCAACGTCCGAATATCCGTGTTTGGCGGAACACCTTCGCCCTTGATCTGCTCACACAGAATGGCGTCTGTTGCGGGGCAATTGCCTCGTGGACCATGCCGGGACAGGATCACGCGGAAAAGGAAATCATCTGGACGAAACAGACGATTTTGGCATCGGGCGGGATCGGCCAGGTCTATCGCGAGACAACCAACCCGGATGTGGCGACCGGCGATGGCGTCGCGATGGCCTGGCGTGCGGGTGCGGAAATCCGTGACATGGAGTTCGTGCAGTTTCACCCGACGGTGTTGTACATTGCCGGGAGCAGTCGCAGTCTGATCTCTGAAGCGATGCGCGGCGAAGGAGCGTACCTGGTGGACAAAAACGGTTACCGCTTCATGCACGATTACGACACGCGCGGCGAACTGGCACCTCGCGATGTGGTCAGCAATTCCATCGTGGCACAGATGCAGAAGACGAACCACCCGAACGTCTATCTCGATTTTTCGCACAAGGACGCCGCGTGGGTTCGGACGCGTTTTCCCGGCATCGCCGAAACCTGTCACAAGTTTGGCATCGACATCGGCAAGGACAAAATTCCCGTGCGTCCCGGTGTGCATTACCTGATGGGCGGCGTCACGGTGGACATCGACGGGCGAACAACGCTCCCGCGACTGTGGGCCGCCGGCGAGGTCTCCAGTACCGGCCTGCACGGAGCAAACCGCCTTGCGTCGAACAGTCTGCTTGAAGCCCTCGTGTTTGGTGAATCGGCGGGACGACTCGCGTCAGAAGAAGCGATGACGCAAACGAACGATTACCATGTCGAGCCGATTGAAAACAAGCCGTTGCCGACTCTTGATGAAACCATCGACGTGACCGACATCCGAAACGCGCTCAAATCGCTGATGTGGCGCAAGGCGGGCGTTGTCCGAAACGGCGAGCAACTGCGTGAGGCACTCCATGATATCGCGCGCTGGTCGCATTATGTCCTCGAAACGCAATTCCCGTCGAACTCCGGCTGGGAACTGCAAAACATGCTGACTGTCGCACGATTGATCGTCTGCGCCGCACTCACCCGGCAGGAATCGCGCGGCGCGCACCAGCGACAAGATTTTCCCGAAATGTCACCCAAAGGCGGACAAACGCATTATTAGACTTGTTCGGAAACTCAAAATAAATTTATTCGGGTGGCCCCAAGGATTGCTCCTTGGAGCTCCCACAGATCCGTACTTGAGGGCATTACCTCATACGGCTCCTCAAAATTCTGTTGCTACGTGTTGAACATTCGATGTTTTCCATGA
>Ga0099364_10007915_pt1 | contig 15055 bp, 10 predicted proteins | sample TergutTh196P3_FD_73070 | JGI IMG/M metagenome (GOLD analysis project Ga0099364, IMG submission 73070) | Microcerotermes parvus P3 segment gut microbial communities from Pointe-Noire, Republic of the Congo - Th196 P3 | ecosystem: Host-associated > Arthropoda: Insects > Digestive system > Gut ... | reverse complement strand
CAATTGAGAAAACTCCTTTTGCTCGACATCATGTTTATGAAAATATTGGTTCTGGAACACATACATTCATTGTCTCAGCATATTATGCGTATACATTTGAAACTAGTACCTCCCACAGTACATCTGTTGATGAAACATATACACCTGAAATAATCTCACATGGAAATAGCTTTGGTATTACTCAAGGTAATGCGGTATCCACTTCAATGGAATCATTTGGAATGAGTGTAGGATATACATTTAGCTTGGATATGACATGGGGTTATTCAACTGATATTACGCCAGAGTATTGGACTACGACACATGGTCAGAGCACAGAATCTGGAATGGCATATACCAGAGGTCCATTTTATATTTACTCAACACCTATTTCTGTTTTAATGCCACCATCTCCTCCGCCTGCTCCTTCAAATGTAACTTCGCTTTCACCAGTTTATGATGATGGTTACTCTTGGAGCAGTGTAACATTACAATGGTCACTAATTGATAATGCTTCATACTACAGGATATACCGAGATGGTTTTCTTATAGCAGATGGTCATTACACTGCACAATATACTGACAGTTCTGATGAAGGTTTTCCAATAAGTGGAAACTTGTATAAGTATTACGTAACAGCAGTTTATCTAGTTGATGGTAGTGAATTAGAATCTCTGCCATCTACGGTGGTCAGTGTTATCCCTGTTGCTGGTATTAGACCATCGAACTGGGATGTTTTTATCAATGACGATGGTGTGCCTGCAACACCTGGTAGTGCATTAAATCCATATAAAATAAGTAATTTGGGTAATTTAATGTGGTTGTCAGAATGGAGTAGAGATAGAGCAAGTAATTCTTCAAGCCCGTCTACTGCAGGTGATGGGTGGTGGATAAACGAAAACTACACTGTTTATTTTATACAAACAGATCATATAGAAGCATCCATAACTCATGATCCTAATTGGAATTCTGGACGTGGGTTTCGACCTATAGGTAGGAATTTATCCCCAACAAACAATTGGTTTAGAGGTGTATATGATGGACAAGGTAAAGAAATCAGAAACCTCTACATAAATACAGAAACACATGGAATGTTTCCTGCTGGGTTATTCAGTTCAATAAATAATAGTATAATTGAAAATGTTCATTTAGTGAATATTACAGTAAAAGGAAATATGATTGCTGGAGGTATTGCTGGAGAAACATTAGGTAATTCAATCATCAGGAATAGTACTGTTTCAGGTTCAATATCAGCTTATGGCAGTTCGGGCGGGATTGTTGGAATTGCATCACAAAACACAATACTTTCTAATAATTATACAAAAGGTAATATAATTGGCCATTCTTCAGGTGGAATTGCAGGCACATTGAACTCTTCAATTGTGCAAAACAGTTACACTGCAGCAAATGTTAAAGGTAGTTATATTGGTGGTATAGCGGGAACATCATTAGTTTCTACTATTTTTAACACTTATTCAATAGGTGATATAAATGACGACACGAGTTTCAAAGGTGAAATAGTTGGTTATGCCCTTATTGATAACAGTTTACGTTCTAATCAAATGATAAATAACTTTTGGAACCTGGATACTTCCAAAACCAATGAAACATTTGGTTTTTTCACTGGATCTCCAATAAATTCACATGGACAATCAACTTTACAACTAAAAGAATATTCATCATATCAACAGTGGCAAAATTTTGATGAAAATTGGACTATAGATACAAATTTAAATTATGGCTACCCTTATTTACAGTATCAAACTGTAAATTATACACCGATTCCAATCAATTTCTCTGGTTTCATGCTTGATAGGTCATTATACATGACGTGGGAAATGCCTAATATATCACCAACACTAGTAAGTGGCTATCGAATTTATAGAAATAATTCTTTACTTGCAGAAACTACAGATTTATTTTTTACAGATACAAGTATACCACAAGGTGAAGAGTTTATTTATTATGTTACTATTGTATATAATAACCCATATGGTGAATCTGCACCTACGAATACAATAAAATTCAATAGCGAACATTTCATTGAAGGTCGACCATCTAACTACAACACCCTCAATGCGGGCACGGAGACAAATCCATATCTAATAACCACCCTTGATAATCTTCGTTGGTTATCGGAGTACACATCAGATTGGTTTGTAGATTTAGACACTGCAATTCATTTTAAACAAACTGCAAATATCGATGCCTCAGAAACTATTAACTGGAACGAAGGTGAAGGTTTTTTTCCTATATCACATATTGTTGTTCATGATAATATAGATTGGGTATGGCATGAATATTTAAGTTTTTATGGTGTTTATGACGGCGACAATTTTGAAATTAGTAACTTGTATATGCAAGCCCCAGAAGATGATTGGGATAGAAGTTATATGGGTGGTTTCTTTAGAAGCGTAAAAAGTAGCACAATAAAAAATCTTCGATTAGAAAATATCAATATTTCCGGTTTTTATGAAACAGGGGGTATTGCTGGAAATGTGTCGGCTGCGAGCCCTGAAGATGCTCCAGGTACTCCATCAATCATAGATAATTGCCATGTATCTGGAACGATAAATGGTTCAACAGTTGGCGGTATTGCTGGTGTTATATCAGTTACTGAAATTTCAAACTGTTCTTCTACAGTTGATATTAGTGGTTCATCAGTAGGCGGTTTAGTTGGTAGTGTTAATTATAATTCATTAATATCAAATAGTCATTCAAGTGCAACATTATCAAGTTCTGGTGAAGGTGGCGAAATGGACATGCCGGGCGGATTCGGTGGAATTGCCGGTTCATTAAATGGTGGCACAATTCTAAAGAGTTATTTTACAGGTAGCATTTCATCAGTTGGAGGTGAAAGATTTGGTGGTATAACAGGCAATGCTGGATACAATAGCTCAATTCAAGAAAGCTATTTTATGGGTGAAATAAATTATGCTTTTAGTCTAGATTCATGGATGATGCCCAAAATAGGCGGAATATCTGGTGGTATGGATTACTATAGTACCATAAAAAACAATTATGCAAGGGGCACAATCACCATAATAGGTTCAGGTTTTTCTGAGTGGGAAAGCCCATCAATAGGTGGTATAATTGGTTCTGGAGCTTGGGGTGAGAGCCAAGTAGAATACAACTATTCAGCTACTAATATAATCCGACAAGGTACAGGATTTTGGATAGGCGGTATTGTTGGAAATCCAAACGGTTCTTCGTTTTCTTTTAATATATGGGATACCCAAACTACTAATGTATCAACAGCATGGGGTACTCAAACAGAATCAAGCATATTTGTCAACAATGCCGGTTTAACAACAGCTCAAATGAAAGTTAGTACAAATTATACAAGTAGAGGCTGGGATTTTGTAAATATCTGGGCAATGAATACAATATATAATGATAATTATCCTTATTTACTTAGCATACCACCAATCGATACCAATATACTTTATCCGCCCACTAATTTAAGTGCTAACATTGTTGGTAATAATGTGGTGCTGACATGGAATTCTCCTGTAAATAGATTAAGAACTGAAGATTCACAAAGATCAAGAAATGTGTCTTTGTATAAAATCTATAGAAATGGTAATTTTATCGCCGAGACAAACAATTTAACATATACTGATGCTAATGTACCTGAAGGGGCATATACTTACAGCGTTACTGCTTTATATCCACAAGGTGAATCGTTGCCTATTTCAATTTATGTTACTATCAACCCTGCAATTCATTACCCACCAACGAATCTACTCGTAAACGTGTTTAATACAACAGTTGATCTCGAATGGTCAGCTGCTGGAGCAGGGCAAAGTTTTTCACATACTAATTATCAATTACTTGGCAATTTAGGTTCTGATGGTCCATCTGATATGTTAGTTGCTCAAAGATTTGATGCCAACCAGTTAATTAGTATGGGTTTAGCTGGTCAAACATTATCTAAGGTTAGATTTATGAAGGGTAGTCTTGCCAGCTCTGCAACAGCTGTGTATACAATACATATTTGGGTTGGTGGGGTCTTTGAAATAGACCTAGCACCTAATCCGGGAACTTTAGTACGTCAACAACAGGTTTATGGAACAGAGGGTGTGGGGAACACTTGGATTGATGTTGAGTTATTGTCACCTTTAGTGATACCTTATCATCAAGAACTCTGGATTGGTTATCGAGTTGTTACTCCCGGTGGTGGATATTCTGTCGCTGTGGATGCAGGTCCTGCTGTAGATGGTTATGGAAATTTAGTTTTTAGCGGTACTACATGGACAACTTTAAATATAGTAACCAATCCGTCTTTATCGGCTAATTTTATGATAGAAGGGTATGCTTCCGTAGCGTCGATCTCCGATCGACACCTCTCCGTACCGTCGATCTCCGATCGACACCGCATCAACGGCGAGACGCCGTCGGTACAGTGGCGATCTGAGATCGACGATACGATCAACGGCGAGACGCCGTTGGTACGTTCCGCTATCCAAAATTTTAACATGATCGGCATAGGCTCTTCTAATTTACCCCATGCAACCATTACCGAAAGAAGCATAATCGAAACCCAAAACCAATCCACCCGCGACAACCGTGAAAGATCAACTCTACTCGGTTATCGAGTTTACCGCAATGATATACTACTAACGCCAAATCCTATATCGCAGCTTAATTTTACCGAGTATAACGCACCTTTTGGTACACATATATACAGTGTTAGAGCACAGTATTCAACAGGTGAGTCTACAGCTATTTCACAAACGGTTACAGTGCATCAGCCATTAGATATATCGTATTTCCCATGGTTCGAAGGTTTTGAGAATACAGAGTTTCCACCATCAGGCTGGCAAAGAACTGGAATATCTATTGGAAACTGGTCACGAGTTACACCAAACTCTTTTAATCCACCTTTAGAAGATGTCACTAGTAGCGGTAATGGTGCTGCAATGAGTCGTTCATGGGCAAATGGTGCATTGAATCCTGATAATTGGTTGATAACACCACGTTTTATGTTACCAATAAATAGAGATATAGAACTAAGTTTTTATGTAAGATCATCTACCTTAGGAAACTACGGTGCTGAACATTATTCTGTTTATATATCAACAAATACTAATAATTTGTCTGATTTTGTAACAGAAATTCATAGTGAAACATTGCCAGTTAATGGGCAATTATACCAACCACGTAATCTTGACCTTTCAAATTATGCTGGACAGAATATTTATATCGCATTTAGACATCATAATTGTACAGATCAAGATTTTATCTTGCTGGATGATATTATGATAGAGGCTATTGAAGCACCTGTTATACTGTATCCACCTGTTAATGTTGCGTCTGTGGTTAGTGGGGAAAATATTGTGGTGAATTGGGAAATTGCTGGTGAAGAATCTGAATCCCGTACCGCCGATTTCCAATCGGCACTATCTCGTACCGATGGCGTCTCGCCGTCGTCCGTATCGGCGATCTCCGATCGCCATATCAACGGCGAGACGCCGTCGGTACAATGGCGAACGGAGTTCGCCGCTACGGATTGAGCTTATTTATGCATTCCCTACCCACAGGAGAAAAAATATGACAATAGACATTTCGTTAATAGTCATCATTCTTAACTTCGTGTTACTTTTGATTGTTCTAAATCGAATACTTTATAAGCCCTTAAGTGGTTTTTTAGCTGATCGTCAGACTCAGATACAAAATGATTTAAACGAGGCAAAGAAATCAATTGAAAGTGCTCAACAGCTCGAAAAACAAAAAGAAGAAGAATTTAAGAATGCGATGATAGAAGCTCAAAATCTACAAACACGCATTAGAACAGATGCCGAACTTAAAGCTGAAGAAATAATTCATGCAGCTAAAAAATCAGAACATGAAATTATTCAGCAAACAGAAAACAAGATTCAGGCGTTAACTGAAGAAGCAAGGTTACGATTAGAAAAAAATATTTCTGAAATTATAGCCTTTATGACAGGGAAAGTTCTTGCAGAAAAAATTGACACGGAAAAAGATAAAGAGCTTATTGAACGTTTATTAGCCTCAAGGCGGAAAGGTTAGGTACAAATTTATAAACGGCGAGACGCCGTTTGTACGGGAATATAAACGGCGAGACGCCGTTTGTACGAAATTCACGGAGTAAGTGATGAGAGATAATGTCATAGCGAAGCGATATGCCAAAGCGGCACTTCAGGCGTTACCTATGGATAAACACACAGAAGCATTAAATCAAATACATCTAATGCGTGAAATCTTTGCAGATAGTGAAGAAATTAAAAAAATGTTAGTTTCTCCTTTTGTAAAGAAAAGTTTGAAACTTGATTTTGTTGATTCTGTTACAGCACACGTTAAAAATAGCGAGTTCTGGTCACAAGTAATAAAAGTTATAATACTGAAAAATAGAAGTGGTATAACAAAATTATTTTTTACAGAACTTGAAGAGATGCTTTATGACGAGTTAGGTCAGAGGAAAATAGACCTAATTTTTGCTCACGAGCATAGTGAAGAAACTATCAATAATGTAAAAAAAGAAATCGAAGAAATGTTAAAAACCGGTGTGGTTCTTGATATTCGTATAGACAAAGAAATCATTGGAGGCTTTATTGCGATTGATAAAAACAAAGTAATAGATGCCTCTGTAGATTCACATTTAAAAAAATTTGCGACATCGTAAGGAACGGATAAATGCGTTACGTGCGGATGTTCGGAGAAGGAACGGATACATCCGTTCCCTACGGATTTTTGAGGTAAAAAAATGAATTTACAACCTGAAGAAATAGGTGCAATAATTCGCGATAAAATTAAAAATTTCCAGTATGATATTGATATAACAGAAACCGGAAAGGTTGTTCAAGTAGGTGACGGAATCGCCAGAATTTTCGGATTAGAAAATGTAATGGCAGGCGAGATGGTAGTATTCCCCGATGGAACTATCGGCATGGCGTTAAACCTTGAACAAGAAAACATAGGCTGTATCATATTTGGTGATTCTTCTTTTGTGAAAGAAGGAGACATTGTAAAACGAACTGGCAAAATATTGCAAGTTCCAGTTGGCGAAGCCTTACTTGGGCGTGTAGTGGACGCTCTTGGTAAGCCTCTTGATGGAATAGGCGCAATTAAAACTGAAACTTTTCTTCCTATAGAAAGCAAAGCACACGGCGTTGTGTTTCGTCAACCAGTTAAAGAACCGCTTCAAACAGGTATCAAAGCTATCGATACCATGATACCGATAGGTCGTGGACAACGCGAACTGATTATCGGAGACCGTCAAACAGGAAAAACAACCATTGCAATCGACACTATAATCAATCAAAAAGGTAAAGGTGTTTATTGTGTTTACGTTGCTATCGGTCAAAAACGTTCTACTGTTGCTAAAATTATTAGAACTTTAGAAAGACACGGTGCTATGGAATACACAACTGTAGTTTGCGCTAGTGCTTCTGATACACCGGCTTTACTTTATATCGCCCCTTATTCGGGCTGCACTATCGGGGAATATTTCCGTGATAGCGGAAGGCACGCTCTAATTATTTATGACGACCTTTCAAAACACGCTGCTGCTTATCGTGAGATTTCTTTATTGCTGAGACGTCCACCCGGTCGTGAAGCTTTTCCCGGCGATGTTTTCTATCTACATTCACGTCTTTTAGAAAGAGCTGCAAAATTAAGCGATGAAAAAGGTGGTGGTTCTTTAACCGCTTTGCCGATTATCGAAACTAAAGCTGAAGATATTTCGGCATATATCCCTACTAACGTTATTTCAATTACAGACGGACAGATATACCTTTCTACTAAGTTTTTCTATTCTGGTATAAGACCAGCTATTGTGCCCGGACTTTCAGTTTCTCGGGTTGGTGGTAGTGCCCAGATCAAAGCAATGAAATCTGTTGTCGGTCAATTACGACTCGATCTTGCCCAATACAACGAACTTGAAGCGTTTGCTAAATTCGGTTCTGACCTTGATAAAACAACTAAAGCTCAGCTTACTAGAGGCGAAAAATTAGTTGAAATGCTAAAACAAGACGAAAACGTACCATTGTCTGTAGATAAGCAAATCTTTATAGTTTTCATGGTAAATAACGGCTATTTAGACGATATTGAAACCACAAAAGTAGACGCAGTAGAACAGAATCTTTTCACAATTTTAGATTCAAAATATAAAGATTTTGCTCAAGAAATGATAAAAGACAAAATTACAGACGAAATAAAAGAAAAAATGCACGAAATCTGTAAAGAAGTTGTGACATTATACAGGTAAAGGATTCATATGGCAAACCTAAGAGATCTTAAAGGTCGCATCGGCAGTATAAAAAACATCAAACAAATAACCAACGCCATGAAAATGGTTGCCGCTGCCAAATTACGCAAAACACAAGAAGCTGTTCTAAATGCGAGACCTTACGCCAAAGAAGTAGACCGTATGCTTCGTGTATTACAACTTAAAAATAACTACACACCACACCCTTTGCTTATTCCTCTTAACCCTAAAGGAAAAGAACTGCTCGTTATTGTTACATCAGACAAAGGATTATGCGGTTCTTTTAACTCGAATATCGTAAGATTTTCTTTAAAATATCTTAAAGAAAACCCCGATTGCGACTTGATTTTTCTGGGGAAAAGAGGATACGACTATTTCCGTAAGCACACAGATTATAACATAATATCAGGTTATGTAGGCTTAAGTGATGCTTCATCGCTTTCAGAACTAAAAGACATTAAAAAACAAATTCTTGACCTTTACGCTTCTGGTACATACGGAAAAGTTTTTGTTATTTATAACGAATTTAAGTCTGCAATTCAACAGACATTAGTCCATAAACAAATTATACCCGTTGTTCCTTACGATGATGGCGATGTTCCACTAACAGATTTTATCTACGAACCAGACCAAATGAGTATTGTGGAAGAACTTGGAAACAGATACATTAATGTTCAAATGTGGCGTATTGTTCTGGAATCCAGTGCCGCAGAACAGGGCGCAAGAATGACTGCTATGGACAACGCTACAAATAATGCAGAAGAACTTATTGAAGAATTATCGCTGATATATAACAGAGAAAGGCAAGCTCAGATTACAACACAAATCATCGAAGTTGCCTCCGGTGCAGAAGCGATAAATCAGTAGGGAACGCATTGTACCGACGGCGTCTCGTCGTCGAAACATATCAACGGCGGGACGCCGTTGGTACGATGTGCCGATCTCTGTAGGGAACGCATTTATTCGTTCCGCGTATGCGGTGGCGAACGGAGTTCGCCGTTACGGACGGAACGAATAAATGCGTTCCCTACGGTTTGGGTGCAAAAAAATTACGCACAATTATTCCAAAAGGAGTATAAATGAACATAGGAAAAGTAACTCAAGTTATTGGACCAGTTATTGATGCCGAGTTCCCCGAAGGGCAACTCCCTGCCATCCATAACGCTCTAAAAATAAAAAGACAAAACCAACCAGACCTCATTCTTGAAGTGCAAATGCACTTAGGCGACAACCTTGTCCGTGCGGTATCGATGGACTCCACCGACGGTCTTGTTCGCAACACGGAAATAGAAGACACCGGCTCACCAATCACCGTCCCTGTTGGAACAAACGTACTTGGTAGAATTTTAAACGTTGTCGGCGAACCCATAGATGAAGGTGGAGAAATAGTACACGAGGAAAGGTACCCCATTCACCGTCAAGCCCCCGCTTTTGAAGACCTTGATACCCAAGAAGAAATTCTGGAAACCGGTATCAAAGTTATCGACCTTATCGAGCCTTATCTAAAAGGTGGCAAAACAGGTCTATTCGGCGGTGCAGGCGTTGGAAAAACTGTTCTTATACAAGAACTTATCAGAAACATAGCGACTGAACACGGTGGATTTTCCGTTTTCTGCGGTGTCGGTGAGCGTACCCGTGAAGGTAACGACCTTTGGCTCGAAATGAAACAATCCGGCGTTATCAACAACACTGCTATGATTTTTGGGCAGATGAACGAACCACCCGGTGCACGTATGCGTGTAGGGCTAACCGGTCTTACAGTAGCCGAATATTTCCGCGATGTCGCAAAAAAAGACGTGTTATTGTTTATCGATAACATCTTCCGTTTTACACAAGCCGGTTCTGAAGTTTCTGCTTTGCTCGGTAGAATGCCTTCTGCCGTTGGTTATCAACCTACACTCGCTACAGAAATGGGCGAATTACAAGAAAGAATCTCTTCTACTGTTAACGGCTCTATTACCTCAGTTCAAGCTATTTATGTGCCTGCTGACGACTTCACTGACCCTGCGCCAGCTACAACCTTCTCTCACTTAGACGCTTCAACACAGCTTTCAAGAAGAATTGTTGAGCTTGGTATTTACCCTGCTGTTGACCCACTTGCCTCCACAAGTAGAATACTTACTCCAAAAGTTGTCGGTGAAGAACATTACAAAGTCGCTCGCGAAACTCAAAAAATAATTCAAAAATACAAAGACCTACAAGATATTATCGCAATTTTAGGTATGGATGAACTTTCTGAAAGCGACAAATTAGTAGTGAACCGCGCCAGAAAACTTGAAAGATTCTTCTCACAACCTTTCTTCGTCGCTCAAGAATTTACTAATATCCCAGGCGAATATGTTTCACTGAAAGATACAATCGAGGGGTTCAAAGCTATTATTAATGGCGATTGCGATACTTGGCCTGAACAGGCTTTCCTTTTTGTAGGAAAACTTGAAAAAGCTGAAGAAAAAGCAAAAAAAATGATGGAAAATAACTAAAAAAGGGGGCAAAATGGAGGGTATTCATATCCAAGTTATTATGCCCGGTGTAAAAAAACTTGACGATATTGTTGAAAGAGCAATTCTGCCGGGTATTGAAGGTGACTTCGAGGTGCTTCAAGGACACACCGCCTTCATTACCCAGCTAAGAGCAGGTGTTCTTAAAGTTTACAAAAACCACGAAGAACAACGTTTCGCTATGCACGACGGATTCGTTACCGTTGAATCTGATAAAATAACCATTCTAAGTGAATGCTGCGAAAGAAAAAAAGAAATTGACCTTGAAAGAGCACAGGCTGCTAAAAAACGCGCCGAAAAAAGAATGAGTGACCTTGAAAACACAGGAATTGATTTTAGAAGAGCTGAAATGGCTCTAAAACGTGCAATCACTCGAATCGATACATAATGTACAAACGGCGTCCCGCCGTTTAATTATTTCAACAGCGGGACGCTGTTCTTCCACTACCCCGTAGCAGAAATCTCCGATTTCTTTGTTTTCAGGAACGCACAGCATTGATAAATCGCACCCATATTCGTAGGGAACTGATTTATGAGTGCTGTCCGAAAAGTCATTTTTAACAAAATTTTGCTTAAATGTAGCATCTTAATCGATAGCACTACCCGTCATTGCGAGCCTCTAAACTTGTCTATGATGCACTAGACTATGCAGCGAAGCAATCCAGAAAACGCAATCTAAGTATCGATTAATTTGTACTTTGTGTGCAGAAAAAACGATTTTTAAGATACGTTTTCTGGATTGCTTCGCTGCATAGTCTAGCGCATCATAGACAAGTTTAGAGGCTCGCAATGACGGGTAGTGCTATTGAAAAAGATAGTACATCACGGCAAAATGACTTTTCGGAGTGGACTCCGACGGGGCACATGATTCATGTGCCCTTCGTGTAGGAGTTTATAATATCATGTACGAAAAAATGTACGATTTCCAAAATCTTTATGATGCTCATTTAGCTGCACGAAAAGGTAAACGCGGAAAAGGCGAGGTTATACGTTATGAAATGAATCTTGGGCCAAATCTTTGTTTACTAAAACAAGAACTGCAAGATAAAACATATAAACCGAGAGGATACAAACATTTCATGGTGTACGAACCAAAAGCAAGGTCGATTTTTGCACCAGATTATGAAGATAGAATTGTGCAACACTGCCTTTGTGACAATATTGTAATGCCAGCCCTTGAACCGAGATTGATTTTCGACAACGCAGCCTGCAGAATTGGTAAAGGTACACATTTTTCGATAAATAGATTATCCGGTTTTATGAGAGAGTTTTATAAAAAATATGAAACACATGGATATTTATTAAAATGTGACATAAAAAAATATTTTGAAAATATTAACCATGAAATTCTAAAAAATAGACTTAGAAAAGTATTTGAAAATGACGTATATAATTTATTGTGCCTTATTATAGATAGTTATGAAAACACGCCAAACACAGGCCTACCGTTAGGAAATCAAACAAGCCAATGGTTTGCTTTATATTATCTTGATATTATAGATAGATTTATAAAAGAAAAACTGCAAATTAAGTATTACGTTAGATATATGGACGATTTTGTGCTTCTACATCATGATAAGGATTATTTAAAATTCTGCCTTTCTGAAATAAGACGAGTTTGTAAGGAAAACTTAATGTTAGAACTTAACCAGAAAACGCAAATCTTCCCTATAAAAAATGGTGTAGATTATTTAGGTTGGCATTTTTATCTAACTAAAACAGGTAAAGTAATTTTAAAACTTAAATCTTCTAACAAAAGAAGACTTAAACGTAGAATGAAATTGTTACAAAGAAATTATAAATACAGATTGATAGATTTTGATGCTGTAAAACGAAGTTTAGTCTCTACAAATGGACATCTGATGCATGGACACACATATAGATTTAAAGTGCGTTTGTATAGTAAGACTGTTTTTACAAGAGGTTAAATGTAAATATGGAGAAAAATATGGATAAAAAATTCATTGATATTTTACAACAACTGGTAAAGGATCTAAACACAGGTGGAAAAATAGATAAATTTTTAACAAAAACTTCTTGTAAATCATATTTAGATGATTACACAAAAGGCGACTTCAAAAATGAAAAAAGTTTTTTCTTACGTGTTTTAGAAGTAGGTGTTGCAAAAGAAATCTACACTACTGACGATTTGGCAAACTGTAAAAAGAAACAAGTAAGGGTATTGGTTGAAGCATATAACCCGAAAGAAGCTTCAATAGAAATTGTTGATATTTTAGCTTTTTTGTTAAGAGGTGACACAACTAAAACTGTAAAACAACAAGAAAAAAAGGAAGAGGCACCTGTTAAACAACTAGAGAAAAAGGAAGAGACATCTGTTAAACAACCGCCAGTACAACCAAGCACCAATGACATTATCTTTATTAAACCCAAAGAGGGAAGCGATTTTACTTTCGGTTCGTACAAATGGCTTGTATTGAAAACACAGAATGATAGGGCACTTATAATTACTCAGGATATTATCAAACAAATGAGATTTCACGCTTCAAGTAATGTTTATTCAAATAGTGAAGTTAGAAATTATTTGATAAATGATTTTTATAACTCTTTTAATAACAAGGAAAAGAAAAGGATTTTGCAAGATACAGAAACAAAAGATAAGATTTTTTTACTTAGTGTTGAACAAGCTAACTATTATTATGCAAACGATACTAAAAGAGTGGCAAGATATAATGGTTCGGCTTGTTTTTGGTGGTTGCGCTCGCCCGGTGGCAGTAGTGGCTACGCTTCCTACGTGTTCTATGATGGTGATATCTACCTCCGTGGTTTCTACGTGTACGGCGGTAGCGGTGGTGTTCGCCCTGCTTTGTGGCTAAATCTGTAATCTTAAAATCTTCAAATCTGCTTCGCTCATGCGGGCAACGGCTTGCCGTTGCTCGCATGAGCGAAGCGAAAATCTATGCCGCCGAAGGCGGCCCGCGAGAAATTTTGAAAAAGAAGATATGTGGTTGTTTGTAATAAATGAGCCTTCTCCGAAAAATCATTCCTTACACATACCGAAGGTATGTGACGTTTAGTAGAAAACAAAATCTATAAAACCTCTCCTACCCTGAAAGGGTAGGCCGTTTAATAGGTGTGGAACGAAAGGCTATATAGCATTTCTGTAGGAAATGCTATGAATCTCATTACAATAATCGACCCACCCTTTCAGGGTGGGGTAATTTGGTGTATGTGATTTTCTATTAAACGTCCCACACCTTGGGTGTGGGAAATGAAAAATTTATTTTATCGGCTTTCAAACAGCCGTAATAAATATGATATCATCAAAACATTAATAAGGAGCCACAATGGCACATACAACAATTGGCATAGCATTGGAAAGAGCATTAAATCAAACAAGGCTAAATGAATCTGATGAAGTAAAAACTGCTCCATTAAATGCTTTAAACAAAGGAATATAAACAATGGATAAAAATTTTGTAAACATACTACAACAAATGGTAGCAAAAGAAACAAAAGAAGCAATTTTAAACCCGGCAAAATGCAAAGCATTTATAAAAGACTATGCACGCGGTGAGTATAAAAAAGAGATTAAATGGTTATTATCAGCCCTTGATGAAAAAGTACAAATCGCTATAAATGATACAGACGATTTACAAAATTGTAAATTAGTACAAGTTAAAATTTTAAAAGATGAATGCGGATTTTCTGATGATATTGCAACCAATATTGTTGATATGTTGGCTTTTGTTTTACGTGGTAATACTACTAAAACTGTAAAACAACAAGAAAAAAAGGAAGAGCCACCTGTTAAACAACCGATTGTACAACCCGTTCAAAATGATGACATAATAGTTAGACCAAAAGAAAAAAGCATTATTACTTTTGGAGCATATCAATGGTTGGTGTTAGATGAACAGAATGATAAGAAACTTATAATTACACAAGATATTGTCAAAAAGATGAGATTTCATGGTTCAAGTAATGTTTACAAAAATAGTGAAGTTAGAAAATATTTGATAAATGATTTTTATAACTCTTTCAATGCGCAGGAAAAAGCAAGGATTTTACACGACCCAGAAACAAATGATAATATATTTCTACTTAGTAGGAAACAAGCTGAAAATTATTTTACGAGCGATAAGGAAAGAAAAGCAACTTCTAATGGCTGGGCTTGTTTTTGGTGGTTGCGCACGCCCGGTATCTATAGTCACAGCGCTTGCTTCGTGTGGGGGAATGGTAGCATCTCTGTCGGTGGCACCTTCAAGGTCAGCGTAAACGGTGGTACTGTTCGCCCTGCTTTGTGGCTAAAATTGTAACCCTTTTCGTAGGGAACTGATTTATCTGTTCCGTATAAATCTGCGTAGCACAATATTCGGAGCTTCGCAGA